>Ga0180009_10006193_pt1 | contig 12632 bp, 13 predicted proteins | sample OS_PC_MetaG_FD_123537 | JGI IMG/M metagenome (GOLD analysis project Ga0180009, IMG submission 123537) | Groundwater microbial communities from the Aspo Hard Rock Laboratory (HRL) deep subsurface site, Sweden - OS_PC_MetaG | ecosystem: Environmental > Aquatic > Deep subsurface > Groundwater...
GACGGGACGCAGATCCGATCGCGTTGCACGAGTGCTCCATCCGCGAATTCAATCTGCGCCGCTGCTTCGTCGGTAGTGTCGAACACCAACATCGGACGGCGGGCATACGTTGGGAACGAGCGGTACATCCCCGCGTACCTGTGGTGCATGCGCGTGTGGAAGGGGCGGTACACGTCGGATGCGGAGTTCGCCAAACACGCGCGCGGAGAGCACCCGGACACGGCGAACATGGTGCGGTGGTGGCCGCTGGAGGATACAGATGCGGCATGGGCGCGCGAGCTTGTGACGGGTGTACCATGCGCCGTGACGGGGGCGTCTATCGATCCGAACGTTCCGTTCAGGCCGCGCTTGGCGGCGCCGGCCCGGGTGGCTGTTCCGTGATCAAAGTCGGCGCCATGATCCGCGAACGCGGCGGCGCGGCCGTCGAGGTGCTGGTGGAATCCGAGCGCGTTGAAGTGGCCGTGGGTGGGGGTAGTTAGGTGATCCCTGTGGATTCTGATACTGGTGTTGTTGTTGCCATCATTGCTGGAGTTGTAACCGTTGTGATGGTTCTTGTTCGTATCGTAGAGCACCTCGTCTTTTCCAAGAGTAACCGGAACAGCAAGTCCGGTAACGGATCGGAGATGATTTCCTTGAGACGAGATATAGAGCAGATGAGGGAGTGCGCGGAAAGCCAAGAAGATATGATTCGTGCTCTCGGTCATAACATGTTGCTTCTGCAGGAACAGTCCCGGACCACCCAGGACCAGATCAAGGCGTTGACGGCTTCAGTGTCCGACTTGACCTCCACGATGAGAAGCTGGATCTCCGAAGATAAAGGCCGTCGTGAGGCTCTCCGTGACCGTGGCGACACCGGGCAGTTCCGAGTTGCTGGGGGATGATCCTCGAGAGCCCAACGCCGAGAGTCAAGATCGACTGCGTCTTCTTGAGGCGCACAGCTCCTGAGAAGAGCAAGCGTGCCTATCTTTGCATCGCCCTACCACTAACCAAGCACGACGGAGATCCTTCGATATTGGACAGAGGATGTCCATTGATCTGTCCTCATTTCAAATCCAAAGACCAGCGCACTTGACAAACGGGAAAACCGGTGCCAACCTTCTCCTGTTGAAAGGAGAGTCTGATGAGGCGTACGAAATGTAGTTGTTTTTTGATCTTGAGGCAAGAACTTGCTTTCTGCCTGCCCATCATTCACGAGATCAATTAACCAAAAGAAAGGAAGAAGACCGATGGACAAGATCCTGATAGCGGCAGTGTGTTTTCTGGTGGTTTTGGGGTGTACAAAGCCTACACTCGACGTGAGCGTGAGCAATCCTGATGCTACTGATCAAGATGTGCCTGGTTCCGAGGACGTACTCCAGGACGTGTTGGACATCGAGCAGGTCGAGAGCGAGGCAACAGAAGCTGTATCTCTGGACGTTGTGCAGGAGACAGAGGAAGTTGTCGAGGAGGCTGAGGTCTACCCGGACAACCTGGCCTGGAAGTTCCTTACCTCGGATGGGAATGGCGGAAAGAGTCTGTGTCGTGGATTTGCCATAGCCATGGCCCCGGAACTGGACTCGTCGATATGCGCAAAGCTCTCGGATGAACGAAGAGAAGCTTGCTACAACGCTCGTCGACCTCTTGAAGGCTTCGTCGATATCCTCTGCGATACGGTCATTGCCGGAGCGCTTCTGTTCGATCTAGATCCAGTAATGTGCCTGGCGGTAATCGAGCGGGAATCCTCGTTCGGTCGTGTCCTGTTTGATCGCGTCCGACGAACCTACCATGTGAACACTGACATCTGCGAGCTCTACTTGAAGCATGAGCGCATTGCTCATCGTGCACGAACTGATCGCCCTGGTATCGACGAGATGACGTGGACCTATGCCGGTGGTACAGGTCGAAACTCCCAGCGAGTGCGAGTCGTGGAGGAAACAGACGAGGGTATCCTCGTCAACACCTGTGTTGCCGGTGAGACCGGTGTGCTTCAGGCCCTTCCAGGGAACTACAGGCGTGGAACCGTGGTCGAGGTAACCGGGGAAGTCCTGGAAGGATCAAGAGCCGAGCTACGTCGCAGGATGGAAGAGGACGTCGCGCTCCAGGTCAACATTGGCCTGCAGGAGCTTGCCAGACATCGTGACTTGTTCCCTGAAGGCGAACGATCTTCCTGGTGGGGTTGGCTCGGAACGTACAACACGGGATCAACTACTCGAGGAGACCACTGGAGATCGTACGTAGGCAAGGTAGCGAGGCACTACCTGGAGGCGTGCGAGGTGGGGTATCTGGCAGACAGGAATCCCCCGATCATGGTGAAGGATCTATGGCCTGCGTGCGTAGAGCTTCGCAGTGCCTACGATTCCGGGCTCTAGTCGCTACCCACCACCATCTTTCCTGTTGTAAACTGAATCTGGTAGTCGGCGGGCACTTGTTCCCGCCGCAGGGAGAGCCTCATGAGTACTCGTCAAGAAAGCCTCGAGAAGTTCGCTCGGGCCCTCGTCGGAGACGAGAGCAAATTTCCGTGGCCCATGGAGCGTACGGCTGCACATGTGATCTCGATGCGCCGGCGAGCCACCGAGGGCTTCGGTATTCGCAAGGAAGCCCAGACCAGTCCCGCGGCTCTGGAGACGGATAGCAAGGGCAAGGACGACATCATCCAGGGTCTGGTCAATGTGCACCAGGAACAGCAGGCTACGGTTGCTGCTGCCGAGGCCGAGTCTAGGGCAATTCGTGGAGAGCTCGATCAGGCCCGGAAGGGACTTCTGCAGTTGCAGCAACAGTTGCAGCAGACGCACGGTCAGATGCAGCAGGTGCAACAGCAAGCCCAGATGCAGACCCAGCAGGCCCAGATGCAGACCCAGCAAGCCCAGATGAAGGCCCAGCAAATCGAAGCCATGGCAGGGCCGCAGGTTCAGCAGGCTGAGCAGGTTGCTGCAGCGGCCAAGCAGTCCGAAATCCAGGCCAAGATCGATTTGGCCCAGGAGCGGCAGCGCACGGCAAGCATCCAGCAGGCCATCCTCGAGTACAAGAACAATATCCAGCAGACTCTTGCCCAGGACCCTGTGACCTTGTCCGAGGTGCAGCGCCAACAGCAGGAGCAGGCCATCGCCCAACAGCAGTCTGCGCAGATGCAGCAACAGGCACTTGCCCAGGAGCAACAGGGCCAGCAGGGGCCTCCACAGGAAGGTCAGCCCCAGGGGCAGGAGCAGCAGGGACAAGGTGGTCCTCCCCAGCAGGGCCAGCCCCAGGGGCAGGGGAACCCCATGGAAGCCCTTTCCAAGCTTGTCGCTGGAGGTGGTGAGCGGGGTAGGATGCGCCAGGAGTTGGCACGACAGCATCTGGCCCAGGGGGCCCAGCAAGGTGCTCAGCAGGGTCAGGGCGGCTTGCAGATTCCCGAGAACTCCCTCGCTGCCGGAATGTTGCAGCAACAGTAGCCAGGAGCTAATTTGCTTGCAATTCGGAACATCCGGGTTCGATCCTTGACTCCTCATAACCTGCAGGTTGCATGGGAGATCGAGCCGACCTCCGAGGATCCTCTGGACTACGATTTCAGGATACTTCGATCTGAAGCCCAGGAAGGACCGTACGTCTACATCACGGAGCCCTTCTCGGACAAGTACTTGTTCCTGGACAACATGGTTGATATCGAGACCCGTGCCGGCCGGCGTTGGTACTACGAGATCGAAGTCACCCACAGGGCCTTCGGAAGAGAAGAGACCCACGGTCCTGTGGCCAGGATTGCAGAGCCTGATGTCATTGCCATGGAGATCCAGCGCCAGCACAACCTGGTGTACAGGAAGGTATGCGGCAGGAAGAGCTGGCTGTTCCCTGCACGGACATTCGGGCAACGATGTTCTTCCTGTTGGGATCCTGTCGAAAAGAGAACGACAACCTCCAGATGTCTGGAATGCTACGGGACAGGATTCGTCAGGGGGTACCACAACCCTGTGGAGATATTCTCCCAGTTCGATCCTACTCCGTCGACAGCATTGGCCGACTTTGCCCGGCAGGAAACCATGAAGGGCCAAACCGCCCATACAGGAAGCTACCCGGAGGTCAAGCCTGGTGACATGATCGTGGAAGCGGAAAATACCCGATGGGTAGTCCGTGTTGTCGGAGGTCCCGAAAGAGCCAGGGCACGGCTTCGACAGGATATGGTGCTCGACCAACTTCCGCTGGGGGATGTGGGCTTCGAAGTCCCTGTGGACTTCGCCCTTCTCATGGAGGAAACCTTCCTGGATCCATTCCATTTCCAGCCCAGGAAGACTCTGGGAGAGGGCATCGTGTGATGTTGACCTTCCAGGAAATGGTCCTGTCGTCCATGCTCTCTTCCCTGGAGAAGGTCGGAGCCGCTGCCCTGAAGGATGATGGCTTCCGGAGAGAGATAGCCAAGAAGTTGGATCCTCATAAGGGGTTGATCTACATGGCGGGAGCCCCGATCGGGTACGGTGCCGGGAAGCTGCTTCAGGGCATGTCCCCTGGTCTATCCAAGTGGCAGATTGCTCTTGCTGGGATCCTGGCTGGTGTATCCGGAGCAGGCCTACTACACAAGGAGCTCCTCGACAAGGGAGAACGAGACCTGGTGGATAGGTTCCTTCAGGAAAGCAGGAAGGCCGGGCCTCCTACTCCGATCAAAGTGCTGACGTGAGTATTCTTCTCCAGAGCGAGAGCCCTTCCAAATCGTCCTGGGAGTCCAACCCGGTTCGCCACGCATACAGGACCTACCTGGATTTCCTGCAGATGGTGTTTCATTCCCTGGAGGGGACTGCCTATGGTGAGTGGTCGTACAACGATGATCCTCTGAAGACCAGGCTCAATATCTCCGGTCGTATCCCTCTGGATGCCGAGCAGGTAGCAGCGAGACCTTCCGTTGTTGCAACGCATCAGGGCATCACCGCCAGCGGTGGCACGATAGGGGATATGGACTACGTCAATCCGTTTACGGGAGCCATCACGTACATCGATGAGTTCAGGGGAACATTGGCGGTATACGTACTCTCGAAGAACGACGTGGAGGCGCACAACATAGCCTGGTTGGTGCGGGATATGACCTGGGTCATGCACAGATGCTTGACGACCAACGAAGGATTCCACTCTATCGGTCGCAATATCCAGGTCGGGGATATCATGCCTTCTGGATCTCTCATCAACGAGTCGACCGTGAGGGATTCCATACGGGCAGTGCCCATATCCATCCCCTACAGCTTCAAGCGTCGTATGACCATCACTCCTACGAATGTCACGAGGTTGGAGCGGCTCAATCTGAACATCAGAGCCATAGTACCTGATGGTCCTCCAGAGGATCAACCGCCTGCTTCGTGGACCGTAGAAAGATGGATGGCCAGCCTGCGTAACCTGCCCAGCCAGTACATCCCGTCAGATCCGGGTAACATTCCCAGTGCCCTTCCCACCGAGGTCGGTCCTGGGCGACAATCGGAGAGCGAGGTCACCGTACGGGTTGACCTTATCGATTAGGAGGAAAGTCATGACCACTTCTATTCCCAAGCCCGACGTGACGATCTCCATCGTTACCCGGACCCAGACCCCGACGGTAGCGACCCCTACTCTTCCGGCTTGCATCGTCGGAGCCTGCTACCAGGTTCTTGATCCCCAGTTGAGCACAGGATTGGCGCCGAACCCGGATGCCAAGATAGAGTTGCCTGCGATCATTCGCAGCTTGGGGCAGGCCGCCAACACTGCGGTCCTTGCTTCTGTTGTGACGGTTACGCTCAACATCAATGGAGTCGCATCCGTTACCACGTTTGCCGCTGCATCTCATACCGTGGCAGCTATTGTGACTGCCATCAACGCCTCTTTGGCTGCGGCAGGAGCACCTGCTCGGGCTTCTGCTGTGGGTGCAGGCGGCACGACTCGCTTCATCTTGAAGACGAACAGCAAGGGAAGTGGCAACTACATCACCTGGGCAGTTACGGATGCTGCCGCCGGAGCAGACGCTATTGCGTTTGCCCAGACCGCCTTGAAGCTGCCGAGGGTCTGGAGAGCCGAGGGAGTCAGCGACTATCAGAACGTCCGGTTGGCCTTCATGAATACGGACTATCCGGATCCTCTGGGTATCGGCACCGAGCTCGATATCGACGACAGCACGGTTCGGGTCTTCGGGTCTTTGAGCGCCGGGATGTCCGAGTGGTACCGGGATTCGAAGGTGACCCGTTGTGGATCATCGACGTTGATTTCCTACCCGGACGACGGAGATGCGGATGGGTACACGCCTTTGGTGGCGTTTGCGGGGAACGCTACTCCCAGCGACATTCTTCCTTCGGTCATTGTGCCAGGGCTGATCGACTTCACGACAGCTGCGGCTACGCAGGTCAATTGGACTGCCGGAACGTTCGCCGGAGGCGTAGCAGGTACCTTGTACATCTCTGTCAATGGAAGCCAGGAACAGGCCATCGATATTGCTAGCGCTGACACCTTCGCAGCGGTCACCGCCAAGATCAATGCCCGTTTTCCGAATATCCAGACTGCAGTGGTCGTTCCGCCTGCAGTCGGTCCGATGGTGTTCGACTTGTCTGCCCTATTGGGTGGTTTCTCTGAAGTACAAGGAGCGTTCGGTCGAGATTCGGTCATCACGATTCGAGGGGCTGCTGCTCTGCTGACTGCTGTGATCGGAGCTGCCGCGGGTGTTGTGCAACGTGGTACCTGGCACGCCGTGGCCGCTCCTGCGGAGCTCTGGATGGATGGGGTGTTCCTGGGGAACATCATCGAGATCACCACGGCCCAGCTGAAACTGGATCGTGAGATTCGCCAGGAGGTGGCGGGTGTTCTTCGTTCGTTCTTCATCAAGAAGACCGGCCTTGCTCCCGCCATGGATGGCTCCGTCACGATCATCGCTCCTGACCTGGTCGTGGCGAACTCGTCCTTCGCGGAGGCTCCCGAAGGAACCGCCCGTGTCGGTCCGGAGATCCTCCGTGACGGAATCACCGGCGCTCCCTACATCCGACCCCTGGTTACCTCCGGGGCTGCCGCCGACGCCTACATGGGGTACACGGGTCTGCGACTGGACGTGTCTCCTTCTGCGTCCGAGCCTGGACTTGTTGCGTTTGCAAGTGCAGTAGATCTGGCCTCGGAGATGGCTCCTATCGACACGACCAATCCTCTGGCGTTGGGGTTGTACTTCGCCATGCTCAATGCTCCCGGCATGACGGTCTACGGTCTTGGCGTGGATGAGGTCAGCTCTTCCTATCCGGAAGGAACGCTGGCTGCCTTCGATGAGTGTCTCGAGTTCCTGGAGTCCAAGGCGGTCTACAGCCTGGTGCCTTTGTCGGCCGACATCGACGTGGCCAAGCATTTCCATACCCATGTCGCCCTGTTGTCCCAGCCGGACTACAAGAGCGAAAGGATCATGTGGTTCTGCCCGGAGTTCCCGGTTCGGGGCAGGCCCCTTACCATCGCTTCCGGATCCAAGGGGAACTGCGTTGCCATCGTTCTTCCCGCTACCTCGGGTACGTTCCATACGTCTATCCCGGATCTCGGGACTCGATTCGCTGCTGCCGGCATCACCTTGACCGCAGTTCCGGATGCCGACAGGGTCTACCTGCAGACCTCGGCGTTTGGGGAGAAGATGTTCGCCGTTACGGCGTTTTCCGGACCGGACATCACGATAGCCAACTATGTCAGCGCCGGAGCAGGTCTTCCGTTTGAGACTCTCATCACCGACTCCTTCATCGCCGCTCTGATCGATGAGCCGTTCACGATTGCCCAGCTGGGTGCCAGTCTGTACACGGGTACGGTCTACGACAAGGCTGCAGGTGCTACCGCTCTTGCCGAGTTGGGCCAGGAGTTCCAGGACAGGCGGGTCAGGATGGTCGTCCCCGATGAGGTCCTGGCTACCATCAATGGACTCGAGAGCCTCATCCCGGGTTACTACGCTGCGTGCGGGTTGGCGGGTATGAGGTCCTTCCAGAGTCCTGCCATCGGGTTCACCAACCAGATCGTCGGCGGCTTGACCGGGGTTCGGAAGACCTTCGGGTTCTTCCGGGAACCGCAGCTCAACGAGATGGCGGGTGGGGGATCCTGGATCCTGATTCCGGGACCGGGTTCCAGCTCCGTGATGACCAGGATGGCGCTGACCACGGACACCAGCACCATCGAGTACCGGCAGGACAGCTGGACGTCGGCTCTGGACTACGGTTCGATGCTCCTGCGCGAGATGTTGCGTCGTATCATCGGACCGACCAACATCACGCAGGAGTCCAAGGATCTGGTTGCTGCCTTGGTGAACTCCGGCCTTCAGTACCTGCTGGACAACAAGATCTGGGCGAATGCCGCCCTCGAATCCATCGAGCAGAGCTCGACTAGTCCGGATACGCTGGATGTAGGTATAAGTGCCCAGATGTATTATGCACTTCATTATATTTCCGTCGTGATCACGGTGTGATAAGGGAACGACTCTTGAAGAGGAAGTTCACAGAAGTCCAAGCCATCCAGGTGATAGAGCGTTACCGTTCTGGGCAATCGTCGCATGTTCTGGCCCTAGCCTACGAGGTTTCTGTTTCTACTATCTGCAGGCTTCTACACCACCACAACATTCCCATACGTCATCCCGGGAACCGCGGGTACATCAAACTCACGGAAGTTCAGATCACTCAGATAGTGAAGCGGTACCACGCAGGGGAGTCTTCTTGTGCTCTGTCCGCTTACTACAAAATCAGCGTAGCGGCCATTTGCGGGCTTCTGCATCGCCGCAATGTTTCCATGCGTTACCCCAAGGGAAAGAAGGGATATCGCACGCACGATACTTCAGTATTCGACGCTATTACTCCGGAATCTGCCTACTGGATTGGCTTCTTGATGGCTGACGGTAATGTGTGGGGTACGCATATCCAGCTAGCTCTTGCCCATAAGGACGAGACTCATGTTCGCCGCTTTCGAGACTTCCTGAAGTCGGATCATGCGGTATGTCGAACCGAGAACGCATATCGATTCTGCGTCTCTTCCCGGAGACTTGCTGATGCTCTGGCCCAGTGGGGGGTAGTTCCCCGAAAAAGTCACATTGCCGCAACGGTAGATGCACTAGTGTTGAATCGAGATTTTTGGCGCGGTGTAGTTGATGGTGATGGGAGCGTAAGGTACATGACTGTCCATGGGAATAGGTACCCGGAGTTGCGTCTAGTCGGCTCTTTCCCTCTCATGTCCCAGTTCTTGAGCTTCGTCCAAACGCATGCCCCTGGGCAGAGCAACGTCTTGAAGTCCGGGTCTATTTTCCTGGTAGCATTGGTAGGCCGAAGGGCCACCAAGATGATTAAGGTTCTGTATGCTGACTGTTCCGGGCTGGCACTGCAGCGTAAACTCGACACAGCAAACAGCATTCTGGAGTCAAAGCGCGTCTTCCGTAGTTGGAAACGTCAAGCCGCGTAGTGTAGTAGGAGGATCTGATGACCCAGTTCACTGAGACCAACTTCAACGAGAGGATCGAGAGTTCCATCCGGGACAATCGCTTCGTCTCGTCGCAGTACTGCATCCTTGCCGCTGGTCCTCCTCGTCTTCGAGAGATGGGATTTGCAGCTGGTTTTGGCGCCGCCATCGCCACCAACAACCAGATCGCAAACCAGATGGTCTATCCCATCGGTGGTCTGCAGGCCTACAACCTGGCCCACAACAAGGCGCTCCAGCGGGTCTACGAGGTAGGGAGCCGGCGCTTCTATTGGCTCCCCAGCCACTCGGTGGGGCAGCTCATGCTCAACCGGGTGTACTACCATGGCCCGTCGTTGCTGCGACTCCTGTACGCCTACTTCAGCGATGCGGCGTATCCGGAGGTCATCTTCCCGACGTACAACACGTTCGTCTCCCCGCCCAACCCCCACAACGTGATGGTCAGTCCGGGGTACGACAACATCTTCCTCGCGATGTGCAGCGACATGTTCGATCAACCGTTCGGCATGTTGCTCTACATCAAGGACAACAATGACACCGCGATGGGAGCGGTCTACCTCGAGTCCGCGATGATCCCGAGCCACAACTGGTCCGGGGACGCCATGGGTGGAGCTATCCAGGAAGCGGCGGTCGTCCAGTTCGAGTGGATGGTTCCGGTCCAGGTCAACCAGTTGGCCCTACAGGTCTAGGTCATGTTGGATCCTACTCTCGCCGAGATCTATAATACGGAGCGTACCCTCCGCAGATTGCTGCAGATCGAACGTCAGTCGTCCGGAAACGTGAAGATAGCCCAGGCCCTGGATACAGCCATCAGCATGGCAGGGGTCAGTCCCATAATGGGAGATACTCTGACTGGGTTTGGCGGTCAGGTAATGCGGAGACTCCTGGGTCGTGGTTCTGCAACCGACGTAGCACTAGGTCTGGTCGGGAACGTCATGAAGAGGCCCCTGTCCGAAGGATACCGGCCCATGAGTTCCATCGTGAGTAAGATCAACCCAAAGGCATACAAGAATGCCTTGAACATGCTGCGTTCCCAGATGGGCCAGCCCTTGTTCCAATAGATCTACTTCAACCACCAGTGTTCGGGTTTGCGGATATCCGATACGGATCCTCCTCGTTCAGGAGGTTGGCCGCTCGGTGTATTCTGCAGGAACGGAGCCGAACCCGAGACCTGCCTGGGCCTGGTTGTAGTGGCCTCTTTACGTCGCTCGGCCACGACCTTTCTGGCCCTCAGACCTCCGGCCAGTTCGGCCAGGAGAGCGTTCAGGGTACGCACGTCTGTCTCCTGACCTGAGGAAAGGTAATCCCGCAAGACCTGGGATTCATCCAGGGACAGAAGTTCCCTGGAATCGGGATTGGCATCCAGCAGGGCCTTCAGTTCATCCCGACCGATGCCGGCACCCCTGCGCAAAGGAGGATCCATCTCTACCCTGCTGGGATCAATCAAGGGAGCTCCCTTTACGAATGGACCCAGCGTCATCCTGGAAAGGTGCTCCTTGGAGAATGGGCCCAGATGCTCGTCGTTCTGCTCGTTCATGTGGACATGATAACGCGGATTCCTGCGCTTGAAAATAGGGCCTTTTTTGTTGTATAAGAACACTGAATACCGGGAGCTATATTTCCTGGTCCTGGAGGATCTGATGAGTTGGATGCAGAAGAACATCATCGTCTTCGATGTGGAAACTACCGGTCTTGACCCGGAGAAGGACAGGATAGTCCAATTGGCTATCGTACACTTCTGCCCGGGAAAGCGCTGGGCCGAGATGGAAGCGTGGGTTACCTTGGCCCATCCTGTCGTGGATATCAGCGCAGGAGCCGCGCTCGTGCATAGTTTCGAGCCGAAGGAACTGGAGAAGCATCCACCCCTGGAGAAGAAGATCAAGGGGATACTCAAGATCCTGTCTCGTGGGGATGTCTTCGTGGCGTACAACGCTCCATTCGATATCTCCTTCATCGAGGCTACGGCCCGGAGAGCCGGCGTAGAAGATGCCCTGCCGTTCAACAGCAGGAACGTGGTGGATCCTCTGGTGTTGAGCCGAGGTTTGTACCCTGCACATCGGGGGCACAAGTTGGCGCAGGTGGCGGCGAGACTGGGGGTTCTTTCCGGAGTTACGCATGACGCACTCTGGGATTCCATGGCAGCTGCTGATGTTCTGATCAGGATGGCAATGCGAGAGAAGCTTCCGGAAGATCTGGAAGCCCTGATAACCTTGCAGGAGAAGTACAGGGAAGCATGGGATCGAGCAAAGAAGGGATGGCGAACCTGAAGAGCCCATTGAAAGGGAAGGCTATGAGGGATTACTACAAGGTAGTAGTGCAGTGGCTGAAGAATCCATATCATGGATTGTTGATTGTAGTTGGGGTAGCTTGCCTTACAGTACTCTGCAACGAATTCCGGCTTGCCTGTAATAGGGCGGATGAGGAGTGGCACAGACAAGCCGCAATTGAGAGAGAACAGGAACTCATCCTCCGTGCTCAGAGGGATGAAGAAGCGAGAGTCATTTTTCTTGCTCGGAAAGAGAGAGAACAGAAGGCGATCTTTGCTCGGGAAGAGGAAGAACAGAAAATACATCTCTCCGCGGTTGACGCCCTACGTCGCGCAGGAGAGGAGGTTGATCAGGCGCGTGCCAATCTTGTCTGGCGTGACCAGGCTCCGAAAAGCCTGGAGGATGTAGCTGCAAGAGGGGAAAGAATATGGCCCGATATCCTACGGCTTCGTGATACGGCTCGTCGTCTTGAAAGTCGCATTGAGACAATTGAAGAATCCAAGAAGGCTCGTGTGGTCTTCTGTGTAGAAGGCACTCCAGAAGCCAGCGAATACTACAACTGCCGATTCAATGATAGGTCCAGATGGTATGCGTTTCGCTTGCGTGCAAAAGAGACGCTTGGTACTTCGATATATGTCCACTGCGAACGACATGTCCCGTGGTGCCATGAACCTTCAACGACACACTGAGTCCTGGTGGGTCCTTTCCTGGTTCTGCCATCCTAGTGTACCCAGAAAGAAATCAAGTTTGTGAGGCAGATCAAGCGGAGTTGCTAGGTTTCAAGGATCATCTCGACTTGGAGGCTCTTCTTGATTAGAGAAGAAAGGACATAGAGTCATGGAATTCAGCGTGTTTCACGAGATAGAGATTCTACTTGTGTTCATACTGGCGGTTTCAATTGCCAGTCTGATTGTTATCGGGCTGGTGTTTTCTTCTACACAGAAAGAACTCAAGCAGATCAACATCAGGCTGGCTCAATCTGTTGAATGGAGCAGA
>Ga0180009_10006194_pt1 | contig 12628 bp, 8 predicted proteins | sample OS_PC_MetaG_FD_123537 | JGI IMG/M metagenome (GOLD analysis project Ga0180009, IMG submission 123537) | Groundwater microbial communities from the Aspo Hard Rock Laboratory (HRL) deep subsurface site, Sweden - OS_PC_MetaG | ecosystem: Environmental > Aquatic > Deep subsurface > Groundwater...
TGCCCTGTTCCTTGGTGGTGAAGTAGGGTTCAAATATCCGTTCAAGGGTTGCCTTATCCATGCCGCAACCGGTATCACCGACCACCAGACGCACATATTTCCCTGGCCGAACGTCCTGTCCGTCAATGGTATCGCCTGAACTCACTACAGTCTCATGCAGGCTGACATTCAGCGTGCCCCCGCGCGCTTCCATGGCATGGGCCGCATTGGTGCACAGGTTGATGAGAATCTGCTGAATCTGAATGGGATCGGCCATAATATGCCCGCAATCCCTGGCAATATCCTCATGAAACACAATGGTGGAGGACAGGGTGGACCGCAGCATTTTCAGGCACTCTCCCAAGATCGGATGCACATCCAGACAAATAAGCTCCTGCCCCTTCTGCCGACTGAAAGAAAGGATCTGCCGTACCAGGTCTTTTGCCCGCAGCGCCGACCTTTTCACCTCTTCCAATTCCTGACGCAAAACATCACCGGAAGGCAGCTTGGCCATGACCAGATCGGTATAACCGAGAATAGGGGTGAGCATATTATTGAAATCATGGGCCACACCCCCGGCCAGCGTACCTACAGCCTCCATTTTCTGGGACTGACGCAAAGCCGCCACGAGCCGTTCGTGCTCTTCGACAGCACGAACCCCCTTGATAGCCTGGGCAAATGGCGCAGCCACCCGACTCAACAGATCAAGATCTTTTTCCGTATAATCACGTTCACCATTGGCAACGGCGATCTGGCCCACCAATTGGTCATCCAACAGCACGGGCACGGCAAGAAAACGCGCCACAGCGATTTGTGTGCCAGGGCAGCCCACCGCAACCGGATGTTCCCCCGGATCGTTGGTGTAAAATCCCCGCCCGTCATTGAGCGCCTGCCCCAACAAGCCAGGATACCGGCCATCCGGGCCAGGCGAAAAATCCACCCCCTGCGTGTCCTCTTGTCCCTGGCTGGTGTTGCCCTCCATCCCGGTAAAAGCATGACAGACCAGATGATTGGTTTTTGCATCGATCATTCCCACAAAACCTTGCGGGCTGGAAGTGAATTCCCTGGCTGCAGCAAGAATTATCCGGGCAACAGCCCCCATAGTCTGCTCCGAGCCGACCAGCTGTCCGGCCAGATCGGCCAGCGCCTGCTTAACCGTAAGCTCATGGGCCAGTTGCTCCTGCAGAGCGTATTCTTCAGTCACATCCCGGAAGACAAGGACCACCCCGAGGGTTACCCTATCCGACCCCAGAATCGGGGCGGCGCTGTCTGACACCTGATATTTCTTGCCGTCCCGGGCAATAAGCACCGTGTGGTTGCCCAAACCGATTATCTTGCCGGTCTCAAGAACCCGCTCCACCGGATTCACGGATTTCTTCCCGGTTCCGGCATCAACAATGTCAAAGACCTCGTCCAGCTTCCGGCCAAACGCCTCATCCTGATTCCAGCCGGTCAACTGCTCGGCCACAACATTCATCCGGGTCACCAGCCCTTGGGTATCAGTGGCGATTACCGCATCGCCGATGGAACGCAAGGTGACCAGAGCATGCTCCTTTTCCCGGTGCACTTCTTCTTCCGCAGCTACCCGGGCCGCGCTGTCTGCCAGATACCTATCAGCCAGCGCGTCGAGGTCTTCAGCAAGCCGGGCGTGCTCTTTTGGCCAGCGCCAGTTCAGTTCAGGCTTCTTTTTCCCCTCAAGAATCGAAGCAATGCCGCCCATGAGTTGCCCGTGCAGACGATTGGCATGATGGGCCAAGGCCAACGCCACCCCGACAAGCAAGATAATCAGGAACGAAACAATAAAAACAAGATTCCGTTTGAATTGTTGCAACCAGAGTTCAATAACGTTCCTGTCCACCGGCTGCCCAACCCATAAGCTGTTCTCCCCTCCCGCTTCGCTGATGAGCGGCAGCCAGGCATGGACCTCATCGCGCAAATTCTTAAGAATGACAGGCTTTCCCTCTTTTACCGCTTGCCGCAGCAGCGGAAAATCAACAAATGCCTGGCCCGGACCGGACTCGTGCCGTTGGTGATGAGAAACCGCCGAGACCAGATAGGAGCCATCCTGATTCACCAAATCATAACTGTCCATTTTTTTGATAAGACGACGGAGATCCAGAGCCAACACGGCAATTCCGGACGTTCCGTACGCGTCATTTTGAACAGGAACCCCGAAATGGGCGACAATCTGATGCCGCTGACTTTCGTTACTTGCGGTGATGCCCCCTTGGATTGCGCCGACAAAGGTTGTTCCCGGCAAGAACGTTTTGGCCTTCCGGGACACCACTTCTTCCGTTCTGTCTTGGGGCATGCAGGAAACCAGCTCAAGCTCCTCGCCCTGCCGGCGGCTCACCCGGAATTGCTCCTGGTCCAAGCCATCAATGATCGACACCGACACAACCTCAGGCCGGTTCTTAAACCAACGCTTGGCTACCACATCGGAAAGACGCTCCCGCAGTTGATCAAGGGGAATGCCGGGCTCGGGTCGACCCACGAGATCAACGGTCTCGGAAAGCATCCCGAAAACACGCAGTGTTTCCCTGGCCTGCTCCACCCTCCGCTCCAAGGCGTCGAACTCATTCTGCAGCCGGGCAAGGCGTTGCTCCTGAACCGTCTGCTCAAAAGTTTCTATGATTCGGGGAAGATTAATAATGATAGAAGTGGCCAGGGGAAACAGCCCGATAATGAACAGTATCAAAAATATTATGGTTCTCAATCGCATGCGGTCCGCTCACCCGTATCGTGTTTTTCTTCACAAAAAACCATGTCCGCTGCGTAATTCTAGCACATCCAGGCCGGCGATCCAGTATTTTTCGCACATTTTTCACCTTTCTCCAGTCACCTGTCGAATCCCTGAATTAAATTATTAGAGAAACGGGAAGATGCCCGGAGACACAAGCGCTTCCAGTCAAGAAAGAGATTGCGCATTGGCCTGCCCATAGTATAGTATGTGCCTTCTTTTGTACTGAAGAGGAAAATAACGGCCCTCGTAGCTCAGGGGATAGAGCAACCGCCTCCTAAGCGGTAGGTCGTACGTTCAAGTCGTACCGAGGGCACCATCAAACCCGAGCATTTCTCCCTGTAATTCCGCCGCTGTCCTTCCCGAGGCGGTGCTGCATTGTCAAAAGTTCCCAAGACCTTTTCCCAAGGAGAAACACCATGCAAAAATTCCTCGTACTTGTCAGTTTCGTCCTTCTCTCGATCGGCTTAAGTGGTTGCGGCTATAACACCATTCAGCAAAACGATGAAGGCGTGATCGCTGCCTGGGGCGATGTGGAAGCCTCCTACCAGCGTCGAGCCGATCTCATCCCCAACCTGGTGGAAGCGGTAAAGGCTTACGCTGCCCATGAAAAAGAGACCCTCACCGCTGTTACCGAGGCTCGGGCCAAGGTCGGCACCATGCAGGTGGGCGCCGAGGTGATCAATAACCCCCAGGCCTTTGCCAAATTCCAGGAGGCGCAGGGTGGCCTTTCCTCCGCGCTCTCCCGCCTGATGGTTGTGGTGGAACGCTATCCCGATCTTAAAGCGAACCAGAACTTTCTCGATTTTCAGCACCAGCTCGAAGGCACGGAAAACCGGATCAACGTGGCCAGGGTCCGTTACAACGAGGCAGTGCGGATCTTCAACACCTCGATCCGCACCTTCCCGAACAATTTGACCAACAACCTCCTGCTCCAGCTCCCCCGCCGCGAGGCATTCAAGGCGGAAGATGGAGCGGCCAAGGCACCAACGGTAAAATTCTAGCAGATGACACAGAGCGTGCGGCATATACCATGGTCTTTCAGCAAGGCGATGCTGTTCTGCCTGCTGGGCCTCTTTCTTCACTGCGTCGCCTTTCCCGAAGCGGCAAATGCGCTGGAAGTCCCGCAATACCAGGGGTATGTCACCGATCTGGCCGGAATGATTTCGCAGGCTCAGCGGCAACGGCTCGAGCAGACGCTGCTTGCCTTTGAGCAGTCCGACTCCACCCAGATTGCGGTGTTGACCATCCCGTCCCTTGAAGGCGACTCGCTGGAGGATTTCAGCATCCGCACGGTGGACGCCTGGAAGATCGGCCAGAAAGGCAAGGACAACGGGGTGCTGCTCCTGGTCAGCAAGAACGACCGCAAAATCCGTATCGAGGTCGGCCGCGGTCTGGAAGGAGTGCTGACCGATCTGCTTGCCGGACGCATCGTGGACCGGATCATCTCCCCACGCTTCAAGGCAGGCCAGCTCGATCAAGGTTTTGAAGCCGGAGTTTCCGCAATCATCAGCGCCAGCAGAGGCGAATTCAAAGGAACGGGCAGTTCTGGCCGGGGAACGCGCAGTGATGAACAATCCTCATTATTCAACTACCTCATTTTCTTTGCCATTCTTGTAGGGTTTCTCGGGCGGCTGAGCAAACCGGTCGGTGCGCTGACCGGGGCGGTGCTCCTGCCTGTGTTTGCATTTCTTGGGGTCTCCTCGCCGTTGGGCTGGCTGGTCCTGCTCCTGCTCATTCCCGGCGGCGCCCTGCTGGGCCTGCTGCTCCCGATCCTGTTCGCCAATGCCGGTCGTGGCGGAGGGATGTACATGGGAGGAGGAGGCTTTGGCGGTGGGAGCAGCGGTTTCGGTGGCTTTGGCGGCGGCGGTTTCGGAGGCGGCGGCGCCTCGGGGAGTTGGTAGATGATCACAGCAGAGACTTTTTTTACCGAGGCTGAGAACCTGCAGATTGCGGCAACCATCTCCGAGGTGGAGAAAAAGACCTCAGGCGAGGTTGTTGCAATGGTGGTAACCGCCAGCGACACCTATCCCGAGGCAACGCTTCTGGCCGGTCTCAGCATCGGCGGCTTGACCGCCCTGATCATCACCGACCTGTTCCTCAGCGACAGCCTTGGATACTTTCTCCCCCTTTTGGTGTGCGGATCCATCCTGGTCGCCTCTCTGGTCAAAATCTCTCCGCCGCTGCTTCGGTGGTTTATCCCTGAAAGTCGTTTGGAAATCCGGGTGGCAGAACGTGCTCTCCGCTCCTTTTACGAGAAAAAACTTCATGCCACCCGCGACAACACCGGGGTGCTTTTTTTCATCTCCCTGCTGGAACACAAAGTCTGGATTCTGGCAGACACCGGCATCTATGAAAAAATCTCCCAGGAGACTCTGCTGGCCTATGCCAACGACATCGCCACCGGCATAAAACAAGGAAATGGATGCGCCGCCTTGTGCCGACAAATAGAGGCGGTCGGCACCATTCTGGCACAGCACTTCCCTGTCAAATCCGATGACATCAACGAGCTTTCCAATCAGGTGATCACCGGCTGAGCCCGCCATCACCCCAAAAACAGGCTCCCCCTCCGTATAATCCCCTCTATCTCCTTGAAAAATCGCAAACAAACACTGGTTGTTTATTTTTTCAGCGGACGCTCTCGATCATGTTGACAACGGCAATGCATAGCTATATAGTTATTTAGCTATGCATTGCCGTTGCGTTACATCCCGGTTTATGACAAGCCTGTCATAGCACCTGATTGAAGCACGCTCCGAAAGGATAACCCATGCGACCCATCGAACTGAACAACCTTGCCGCAAAACCAGAACCGCCGGAGCCGCGCCCTCTTCCGCCCGCCGTCACCATGCGCTATTGTGCATTTGCCATTATCTGCCTGGTTGTCTGGTTTAGCGCGTACAAACAGCTTTCCTCCCTTGCCGACTTTATCGCCTTTGATCTGCTCACTCTCTCACCGGACAGCCGCTTGGGCAAGGCTGTCCAGTTCTTTCTCTATGACACGCCCAAAGTGCTGATGCTTCTTGTCCTGGTGGTCTTCGCAGTCGGCATCCTCCGTTCTTTTTTCACTCCGGAACGAACCCGCAAGATTCTAGCGGGTAAGCGCGAATCCGTGGGCAATGTGCTGGCCGCCCTGCTGGGCATCGCCACCCCCTTCTGCTCCTGCTCGGCCGTGCCCCTGTTCATTGGTTTTGTCACAGCCGGAATCCCCCTGGGCGTCACCTTTTCCTTTCTCATTGCCGCGCCCATGGTCAACGAGGTAGCCCTGGTTCTACTCTATGGACTCCTGGGCTGGAAGGTGGCACTTCTCTATCTCGCCACCGGTCTTGCCATCGCCATTGTTTCCGGATGGATAATCGGTCGCCTCCACATGGAAAAACACGTTGAAGAATGGGTCAAAAACGTTCTGGCCGGGGGCAACGAGAAGGCAATGCCCGCAAATATTCACGAACGGATGCTTTATGGCTGGCAAGCGGTGAAGGATATCGTCGGCCGGGTCTGGCCTCTCGTCATCCTCGGTATTGGCGTGGGTGCCGGCATCCACGGCTATGTGCCCGAAGGATTCATGGCCTCGATCATGGGCAAATCCGCCTGGTGGTCCGTGCCCCTGGCCGTGGTCATCGGCATCCCCATGTATGCCAACGCCGCTGGCATCGTGCCGATCCTCCAGGCCCTGCTGGCAAAGGGCGCTGCTCTCGGCACGGCTCTGGCCTTCATGATGAGCGTCATCGCCCTTTCCCTGCCGGAGATGGTTATCCTCCGCAAGGTCTTAAAACCCGCGCTCATCGCCACATTCATCGGGGTGGTCGGCAGCGGCATCCTGCTGGTTGGCTTTCTTTTCAATCTGATAATTTAAGGGGAAACCCGAAAATGACCTCGGCCAAGCACCTTTCCTTTCTCGACCGCTTCCTCACCCTCTGGATATTCCTCGCCATGTTCAGCGGGGTAATGGGGGGCTATTTTTTCCCCGGCATCCAGGAGGTGATCAACACCTTCCAGCTCGGCACCACGAATATCCCCATCGCCATCGGGTTGATTCTTATGATGTACCCGCCCCTGGCCAAGGTCCGTTACGAGAAGCTGCACGAGGTTTTCAAAAACGGCAGAATTCTAATGCTCTCGTTGGTGCAGAACTGGCTCATCGGTCCCATCCTCATGTTCGGGCTGGCCGCAGCCTTTCTCTCCGGATACCACGAATACATGGTCGGCCTCATTCTCATCGGTCTGGCCCGCTGCATCGCCATGGTCATCGTCTGGAACGATCTGGCCGGTGGAGACCGGGAATACTGTGCAGGGCTGGTCGCCTTTAACTCCATTTTCCAGGTCCTGTTCTTTTCTGTCTATGCCTGGCTTTTTCTCACCATCGTACCCGACTGGCTCGGTATTGAAGGCGCAACGGTGAATATCTCCATGGGCCAGATCGCCGAATCGGTGCTCATCTATCTCGGCATCCCCTTCATCGCAGGAATAATCACCCGTTTCATCGGCATCAAATTAAAGGGGGAGAGATGGTACGAGGAGAAACTGTTGCCGAAGCTCAGTCCGCTCACCCTCATATTCCTGCTCTTCACCATCCTGGTGATGTTTTCCCTCAAGGGCGAATATATTGTCCTACTGCCCCTTGACGTGGTGCGCATCGCCATTCCGCTTGCCATCTACTTTCTTGCTATGTTCCTGGTCTCTTTTTATCTTTCCGCAAAGGCTGGCGCCACTTACGAACAGGCGGCAACCCTCTCCTTCACCGCAGCCAGCAATAATTTCGAGCTCGCCATCGCCGTGGCCATCGCCGTGTTCGGCATCGATTCCGGTCAAGCCTTTGCCGCGGTGATCGGACCGCTGGTCGAGGTTCCGGTCTTGATCTCGCTGGTCAATGTTTCATACTGGTTCAAAAAAAGATTTTTTTCCCAACCCGAGGAGCAAATGGCATGAAAACCGTCACGGTGGAATGGCGTCATCTGGAGAAAAAAGGGAAGACCTGCGACCGTTGCGATGCGACGGGGCAGGATGTCAGGAAGCTGGTGCAACGGTTGCAGAAGGAATGCAGAAGCAAAGGGGTGGAAATCCTCTTCCTGGAAACCAAGCTGAGCGAGGCGGAAATCGAGCAGTCGAACCTGATCCTCATCAACAACAGGCCGATTGAAACTCTTTTACCATTGACCACCGTCTCGGAAAGCCCCTGCTGCTCCTGCGGCGAACTCACCGGCAAGCAGGAATCCTGCCGGACCATCATCCGGCACGGTCGGGTCCATGAAGCAGTTCCTCAGGAGTTCATCCGGGAGGCGATCTGCCGGGTCGCAGGCTGCTGCTGACACCAAACTCAACCCAGGATCATTTTTCATGCACACACTGAAGATTCTTTTTCTCTGCACCGGCAACTCCTGCCGCAGCCAGATGGCCGAGGGCTGGGGCAGGCATCTCTACCCTAAGCGCTATGAATTTTACTCGGCCGGAATCGAAACCCACGGTCTCAACCCCTTGGCCGTGAAGGTCATGGCTGAGGCAGGGGTCGATATCAGCACCCAGTATTCAAAGCTGCTCTCCGACCTTGAGCCCATCGCCTTTGACCACGTGATCACGGTCTGCGACCATGCCAACGAGCAATGCCCGATTTTTACCGGAAAGGCGATCAAACTGCACCGGGAATTCCCCGACCCGCCCCGTCTTGCCCGTGGTGCGGCCAGCGAAGAAGAGACCCTCTCCCATTACCGCGCTGTCCGCGACGCCATTCGGGATTATTTGACCACTCTGCCTGCCGACCTGTCCTCCAATAAGTGATACCCTCCCGGTTTCCTTGACAACGGGATCGAAATGACCGGCAACGGAAAGCAAAATATAACTTGCGCCATCCGAACAATCATGGTAAGTAGAAAAATTCATTGTGTTGCCTCTGCCTGTAATCGCTAAACGAACAAAAGCGCACCGCACAAAGCCTCTGCCGAGGGAGTGCGGTTTTTTTGTTTTAGGGCGTTGGGCCACGAGGATGTTTTTTCTCCTCTACAGCAACCCTTCACCCACACGCCCTTCAATAAGGAACACCACCCATGAGCACCTTTGCTGACCTTGGCATCAACCCAGACATCATTTCCGGCCTTGAAGCCCTTGGCTTTACCGCGCCGACCCCTGTTCAGGAACAGATCATCCCGATTCTCATAAAAAATCCGGTGGACATTGTCGGCCTGGCCCAGACCGGCACCGGCAAGACCGCCGCCTTCGGCATACCCCTGGTTCAACTCTGCAAGCCGGATAGCCGCAAGACCCAGGCGCTGGTGCTCTGCCCGACCCGGGAGCTCTGCATGCAGGTGGCCCGCGACCTGAACTCCTTTGCCAAGAATCTTCCCGCCATCCGGGTCTGCGCCGTTTACGGCGGGGCCAGCATCGACAACCAGATCCGCTCCCTGCGCCAAGGCGCGCCGATCATCGTGGCTACGCCAGGCAGGTTGCACGACTTGATGCGCCGCCAGGTGATCGATCTTTCCGAGATTCGTTTGGTGGTACTGGACGAGGCCGACGAGATGCTGCAGATGGGATTTCAGGACGAACTGAACGCTATCCTCGCTCAAACCCCGACCGACAAGCATACCCTGTTGTTTTCCGCCACCATGCCGCAAAGCGTGGCCTCCATTTCCAGGAAATACATGAAAAACCCCATGGAAATCACGGTGGGCACCCGCAATGCCGGCTCGGAAAACATCCGTCACATCTACTACATGGTCCATGCCAAAGACCGCTACCTGGCTCTGCGCCGGCTGGTTGACATGAACCCGGACATGTATGCCATCATCTTCTGCCGCACCCGGCAGGAAGTAAACGATGTCGCAGACAAGCTCGGGAAGGACGGCTACAGCGCCGACCCCCTCCATGGCGAACTCTCCCAGAGCCAGCGCGATTATGTGATGCAGCGCTTCCGCAGCAAATCGGTGCAGCTGCTGGTGGCCACCGATGTGGCGGCCCGCGGTCTTGACGTCACCGACCTTACCCACGTTATCAATTACAACCTGCCCGACGACAGCGCCAACTACACCCATCGAAGCGGGCGTACCGGCCGGGCCGGCAAAACCGGCATTTCCATCTCCATCATCCATATGCGCGAACAGTTCCGCATCAAGGAGATCGAGAACAAGATGAAAAGGCAGTTCGAACTGGGCAGGATTCCGTCCGGACATGAGGTCTGCAAAAAACAGCTCCTCCATAAGATCGAGACCATCAAAAACGTCGAAGTAAACCACGCGCAGCTTGCCCCTTTCATGGAGGCGATTACCGAGGCTCTGGCCGATCTTGACCGCGACGAGCTGATCCTGCGTTTTGTTTCCCAGGAGTTTGCCTCCGTTTTGACCCATTACCAGAATGCCCCGGACATTAATGTCTCGGACAGAGGCAGGGGCCGCGATGAAGGCTACAACCGGCAGGACAGCAGATTCTCCAGATCGGAACGACCGGACAGCAGATATGCCAAGCCTGACCGGCAGGACAGCAGATTCGCTCGCCAGGACGACCGTGGCGAACGCGTGAATTTCAGCAGATTCTACCTGAATATCGGCCAGAAAGACGGACTCTACCCGGCACGGCTCATCGGCCAGATCAATGATGCCAGCGGTTCGGCCTCCATCAAGATCGGCAGGATCGAGATCCTGGACAATACCGCTATGCTCGAGGCTGACAGCCGTTTCGCCCAGAAGATTGTCGATGTGTTCCAGGGCCTCAAGGTGAACGGACGGGACGTCGAGATAAAAACCCTGGACAATCCGAAAGGCCGCCCGCCGAAAACAGCCGCAGGATATCCGGGTCGTCATCACAAAGGTCCGAAATCGTACAACAAGTCTTCCGGGCCGTACAAGCCTTCGACCTCGGGCAAGCCGTATGCTTCAACCAAGCCATCGGCCCCGGGCAAGCCATATTCTTCACCGAGGCCGGCAACCTCTTCAAAGCCTGCAACCCCTGCCAGACCAGCAGCCGCCGGCGTTCTCAGGCGGAATAAAAAGAAACCCTACTCGGAATAAACTGATGCCATTACTCGCCCCCTCCTTTCACGGGAGGGGGCATTCAACGCAAAAAATCAGCGAAAGACAAATCCTTACAATATCCTGACCCCATTCTAACAATCCCGTGCTATTCTGTTGCTGTTGATCCTATCAACTCAACCACCACGGGAATTCACATGCGCCACAAACGCCTTATTTGGCAGCTCTACCCAAGCCAACTCCTGATCACCATTATCGCCCTGTTGATTGCCGCCGGATATGGGGCATATTCCCTCCGCGCCTTCCAGCTGTCGCAGACCGCCATAGGCCTTGAGTCGCGCGCCCTTCTGGCCCAAGACAATGTTCTTGGCTTGTTGGCCAGAAATGACCTGATCAACCTGCAGGCCTTCTGCTCAACTGCCGGCAAAAACTCATCCACCCGCCTTACCGTTATTGCCCCCAACGGCAGAGTTTTGGCCGACTCGGATGAAGATCCGGCCCGCATGGAAAACCATGGTGACCGGCCGGAGATCATTGCCGCTTTTGCCGGTCATCTCGTCCCTTCCCTGCGTTTCAGTCACACCCTCCAGGAAAACATGATGTATGTGGCAATCCCATTGATGGAAGATGGCAAGACCAAAGGGGTGCTCCGCACCGCGCTTCCGGTCACTTTTATCAACAGCGCTCTCAGGGAAATATTTTTAAAAATTATCTGGGGTTGCCTGATTGTCGCCCTGCTCGTGGCACTGGTTGCCTGGTTCATCTCCCAACGGATCACCAGACCGCTTGAAGAAATGCGTCAAGGCGCCGAACGTTTTGCCAACGGCGCTTTCACTAGCAAGCTGCGGGAAGACGGGGCCGAAGAGGTGATGAGCCTGGCCAAGGCCATGAATGCCATGGCCGATCAACTCGATGGACGGATCAAAACCATTGCCCGGCAACACAGCCAGTTGCAGGCAGTCTTTTCCAGCATGGTTGAAGGGGTTATCACCGTGGACACCGAAGAACGCATCCTTGATATAAACCAGGCCTGCGCCAAGTTGCTGGACCTCGACCCTGAAAAGCTCCGGGGAAAAAACGCTCTGGTGGCGGTGCGCAACCTCGCTCTGCAACGCTTTGTCAGCCAGACCCTTGCCTCTGATACCCCGGTTGAAGGGGAAATCGACCTCACCGGCCGGGACGGCCAGGAAAAATACTTCTACGCCCACGGCACAAAGTTTCAGGACGCCTCAGAGATGACCAGCGGGGCGATCATCGTCATCAACGACGTCACCAATCTCAGGCGGCTGGAAAACATGCGCCGCGAGTTCGTGGCCAATGTTTCCCACGAATTGAAAACTCCCATAACCTCCATCGAAGGCTTTGCCGAAACCCTGCTTGACGGTGCACTGGAAAGCCCCGAGGACGCCCGGAATTTTGTCGAAATAATCGCCAAACAGTCTAAACGGCTGCATGCCATCATCGAGGATCTCCTCGCCCTGTCCCGTTTGGAACAGGACAGAGAACAGACCGAGCTGATACTGACAGAAGGAAAAATCAACAATCCATTGCGCAGGTCCATTGAAAACTGCGAACTCAAGGCCGCAGAGAAAAAAATCAGCATCAAACTTACAGCAGACGATGGTTTGACCGCGCGTCTCAACAGTCCCCTATTCGAGCAGGCTGTCACCAATCTCATTGTCAACGCCATCAAATACAGCGATGAAGGCGGCAGGGTGCTGGTCCGGGCCGAAGAGCGCGAAGGAGGGAAAATCGGAATCGAAGTCCAGGATTTCGGCGCCGGGGTCGCGCCCCAGCATCTGCCGCGCCTTTTCGAACGATTCTACCGCAGCGATGCGGCCCGCAACCGCAAACTCGGCGGCACCGGCCTGGGTCTGGCCATCGTCAAACATATCGTCCAGGCACATGGCGGCGAGGTAGGAGTCATCAACAAAATAAAAATCATCAACAA
>Ga0180009_10006195_pt1 | contig 12627 bp, 10 predicted proteins | sample OS_PC_MetaG_FD_123537 | JGI IMG/M metagenome (GOLD analysis project Ga0180009, IMG submission 123537) | Groundwater microbial communities from the Aspo Hard Rock Laboratory (HRL) deep subsurface site, Sweden - OS_PC_MetaG | ecosystem: Environmental > Aquatic > Deep subsurface > Groundwater...
AAAGAAAAGAAAAATAATCGGAAACCTCTTCATAGAAGTATTTGAAGCTGAAGCCAACAAGATAGAGGGGGCGGAATTTCTGGGTCAGGGAACCTTGTATCCTGACATTATTGAATCCAAATCAGCATTTGGCGGCCCTACCTCTATTATCAAATCCCATCATAATGTCGGCGGGCTGCCGGAAAAAATGAAACTTAAACTGATTGAACCGTTACAGCTTCTTTTCAAAGATGAAGTCAGAAAACTTGGGGCAGAACTCGGCATAAATGAGGATCTTATCTGGCGTCAACCCTTTCCCGGACCTGGTCTTGCCATCCGGATCATGGGAGAAATAACCCCCTCTCGGCTGGACATTTTAAGAGCAGCTGATACGATATTGCTTGAAGAAATTAGAGAAGCCGGGCTTTACAGAAAATTATGGCAATCTTTTGCAGTTCTTTTACCGATAAAAAGCGTGGGGGTTATGGGAGATAAACGAACGTTTGCAAATTGTATTGCCATAAGAGCGGTCACCAGTAATGATGCAATGACGGCTGACTGGGCGAAGCTGCCCCACGACCTTTTGGGTAAAATTTCCAACAGGATTATTAATGAAGCTGAAAACATTAATAGAGTTGTTTTTGATATCACGTCCAAACCTCCCGGAACGATTGAATGGGAATAAAACAATAACAAACAGGACATAAAAATGGATTCAATGAATTTAAAAGATTTCAGACCTGATAATCAGAATTTAGATGATCCCGAAGAGATACTTGCAAACACGGACAGCGAAATTCCGACATCGCTGTATCACGAAGAAATCAATACCTTGAAAATAGATAAACTTTCCAACAGGGTAACGATTATTTCTATCATTATTCCCTGCCTCATCGGTGCCATTCTCCTTTTTGCCTACCTTGACATGAAAGAACGGGTGGTTGATGTTGATTTGACCAAACAAAACCAATTTGACAGAATCTCTCAACAATTAGAAGAAAAGTTGAATGCCCTTGATGTAAAAATTGCAAAAAATCAATATGACCTGGATAATAAGCTGCCGGAACTTAGCAATAAAAGCATTTCACTTGAAGGACAAATTGCCAAATTAACAAGTTCAAAGGCTGACACCAAAACCATTGATAATCAGTTTGCCAAACTTGAAAAAAGCGTTGCCAATAATGCGGCCCAGGACAAAACCACCCTTACGACAATAGAAGATATCAACAAAAAAACACTTTCCACTATTAAAGAAAATCAGGATCAATTTGATAAAACAGCCAAACAGATAAAAGACGAGATTACTCTTTTTAAAGAAGAATTTGATGCCAGACTGCTCGAGTTATCAGACTATGAACAGCAAATCGGTGAGCTTCGAAAAGATTTCAGCCTTCTGGATAAAAAATATAAACGATTAGAGCAGGAGAGTATCTCTCAAGCCACATTTGATGAAAAAGCAAATCAGCTCAAAGCTGATGTTGACAATCACATGAAAAATATCGATAAACAGGTAAATTCATTGAATCAGAAACTGACGGCAAATATATCCCGTCTTCAAAAAGATATTGATCTATTGATGAAATCTTCTTCTGCTAAGCCTTCAACTGGTAAAGCACCCATCAGCACCAAACCAAAACCGCAGATAAACATTGATCCGTCTGATTCCGTTAAAATCAAAGAAGAGTCCTTGACGCAATAGGGTATTGGTAACGAATTGTTTTGGTGACTATTGCAGAAAAAAAAGAGGGTCGGCTTCAAACTGAGAATCAGCTCTTGAATCAAAAAATTGGGTTTTCTGCCGCTTATTTAGCGGTTCAATATCTTTTTTCTCATATTAAGGAAACACCGGGCCTCATCACGGAGCAAACTGCCACAGCACTTGTTTTTCTGCTTCAATCAAGCCGGTTTGAAGCGAAAAAACAAGCCTTTTTCCTGTATAAGGAAGCTGCCGATGCCCTGGTGAAGATTTCGACAGACGCTGCACACCCATTGGCTGGCTTTGCTATTTTTAAACTTCAGGATCTGTTACTCGATAGTTCTGGGAAGAAGCATCGGGCTGTTTCAGAAGCGCTTGGATCTTTGCCGCTAAAAATAAGCGGCCCTGATATCCAAAAAACCGACAGGGATGAAATTTCTGAAGTTACATTTGATTCATTACTGGTTCATTGTGGAAATCCGGATATAAATACCCTTGAATGGCATGGCAGAACCATTACATTCAAACTCAACAGCAGACAAATTGCGTGTATAAAATTTGCCAAATCTAAAGAGAATGCCTTTGAACTCATAATGGAAACGCACTGGCTCAACTTTTTAAAAGACAATCCCCCTTGTTTGCAGTCAATATTCAAAATTCCCATTCCAGTTTGTATCAACAACATTTCAATGTTTAAGCTAACACAGCTGCCGGATTTGATTTTCAAAAATCACACCCCTTACTATGAGAATTTGGCCATTGTTTTTATAGCAGAAAAAGACTATTTCCTTTACCCGAATGATCCTGTTTTTTTTAAAAATCAAACAGAATCCATGAAAGAAGTCTTCATGCGAAATGCATGGCTCCTTGGTAAATTGACCTCCAAAGGAATCATTCATACCGCTCTGATTCCCTTATTTCATAACAGGGTTCAACAATCCAGGCGTGAAGATCAAGGTGCATATATCTGGGAACAGGGCGGCAGACTTGACAAATGGTTAGAATCCAGCCAATATCCGAATTTCGCAAAATCCGGTTTAAGAGATTTTGAACACCTGATATCCATAAAAACCACAAAAAGGTTACGCCATTTTATCGGTGAGCACATTTTAGGATTTGTATTGGTTGCAGGAAGTTTTTTTAGAAACAAGGCCCCTGAAAAATTGGGATTTGATGAAAACGGGAATCCGGTTGATACCCGTTACCTTTTTGACCGGCCCTTGTTCTTAGCGCTTTTCAAAGCGGTTGTAAAGCTATATTACCATGGTATTACAAGTGTCCCATTAAAAAGATTAGACCATTTTTTAGATGATAGTTTAATTGATCGACTTATTGAAAGCATGGGAATCGATCATCACATGGAAGAAACATTACGGATCCAGGATCAAAACAATATGAGTGATGCAGACTTTAATGATTTCTTAATTTCCAGGGGATGTGGCCACCCCACAATAAAAAATATCAACAAAGGCCAAAAAGATATTGTCCTTAATACCGGACCCCATTTAGGCGGATTTAACCAACCCATTTCGGTTCCGGAGCTGGTGGATTTTCTTTTTTGTCTTTCATCTCTGTGCGTCTCAGACCGGTACATCATGGAAAATGGGTTGAAAGCTTCTTTAAATTAGGGTAGTATAACAAATTCTTTGGGGGGAAAACTAAAAAAGGAATGAAAATGTCTAAACAATACCCGGAATGCCCGCTCTATAATCATGCAACTTGCAAAGAACTGCACAATCCAAAATTATGTGCCATAATACGCGATGACAAAACCTGCTTTAAAAAACAGCAAAAACCGAAAAAAGAAACCTCAAACGAAACCTCAAATGAGATCTCAAACGAAACCGCCTCATAGTTTTCATTCAATCACCAGCCTGTCCCCCGGGTGGATCATCCCTTTTACAGAAAGATTATTTAATTTCAAAAGCAAAGAAAGAGATATCTGATATGTTTTGGCTATTCCGGTTAAACTCTCGCCGTTTTTAACAATGTGAAATTTTGGTTTATATATTTTTTCCCAGTTTTTATAATATGCTGTAAATCTATCTTTAAATCCTTTTGCTTTCCCTTTTGGTATCAAAATACTGATATTTCCTTTATCCATAAAATAGCCGCGCAATTCAGGGTTGTAATCCTTGATTGTTTTAAAAGAGACATCGGCTGCTTGAGCAATTAAGGCAATGGGAATTTGCAAATCAGATTTGAAATTTATTTTATCAAAAGAAAAAACAGGGTATAAATCAGACTTTTTCAAAAAAAAACCGTATGCTTCCTGATTTTCAAGAATTAATTTGGCACACAAGATTTTAAACACGTATTGCTGGGTTTGCAAAGGAAGGTATAATGAAAAAAAATTATTATTTTTTTGAGCTTCAATTTCACTTTTCAATCCATATTCGCCCATATTATATGCAGCCAGGGCAAGCAGGTATGATCCAAATCGGTTCTCCAAAGCCTTTAAATATTCACAAGCCGCTTTAGTTGATTTAAAGATATTCCGTCGTTCGTCAACTTGAGAATCAATCCTGAGACCATATTGTTTCCCGGTCGACCTTACAAACTGCCAGTATCCCACCGCCTCTCTTGAGGAACTTGCATGAGGTCTTAAGGCACTTTCAATCAGGGGAACATATTTTAAATCAAGTGGCAACCCCTGTTCTTTTAGAATATTTTCCACATGGGGAAAATATTTGGCTGCCCGTTTTATCCATAAAATCACCTGTGGCCGGTCCCATAATGCCAACAACATTTCTTTTTCAAGTCTTTGTTTTACATCCTGGTGTTCCAGCGGTATTTTATTGTCACAATAATAAATGTCATTTTCAAATTGAATGCTTTCTATTAATGACGGAAACTTATGGTGTGACACTTGATGATCCAAAGGCACTTCACCCAGACAAATTAAAGGAAATGAAACAAACCATAAGAATGATATAAAGACAACTCTGCATGAAGATTCAAATTGCATGGATTTATCCGGATTTAAAAATATTTGTTTGCCGGATCATCTCAAAATCATGTGTCAAAGTCAATGAAGTGTTTTCCTTTGAAAAGGATGCACTGATATGTCATACTTTACATAACTTGAAATCAAAATTAACTGGATTGAAGGACATTGATCAAATTTTTAAAAGATCTTATTGTTAAGGCTGGTAATATTTGCCTGAAAGAACAAGGACGGTTAAAACCATCAGATGTAAATTTTAAAAATAGAAAAGACCTTGTCACCAATACTGATAAGAAGGTTGAAGACTTTATTATCAATGGCATCAGAACACAATATCCTTCACACGACATTTTGGGTGAGGAAACAGGGAGGTCTGGTTTTTCCTCTGATTATTTATGGATCATTGATCCCATAGACGGAACCACCTCTTTTTTTCATCAGCAACCCTTTTATGCCGTCAGCATTGCAGTGCAACACCATGGAAAAACAATCTGCGGCGCTGTGTATGCCCCGGGTTTGAATGAACTGTTTTGTGCTGAAAAAAATAAAGGTGCTTTTTTAAACGATCACTCTATATTTGTCTCCAAAGCCGACCGGCTAATTAATTGTGTTATGGCCACAGGATTTGCCTGCTTGAGAGCGGATCTTTCACACAATAACCTTTTTTATTTTAACAAAATTGTTCCAAAGCTAAGAGATATTCGACGGTATGGCTCTGCGGCTGTTGATCTTTGTTATGTTGCCTGCGGAAGGCTTGATGGATTTTGGGAAATGAATTTAAATATTTATGATATTGCAGCAGGTGTTTTTATTGTTGAACAGGCAGGCGGAACAATCTGTGATTTCAGAGGAGAACTTAACTTTCCAGAACAGGGAATCATTGCAACAAATAACTATCTTCAAAACAAGTTACTTGAAAACTTCAAATAAATCCATACCTTGTTTAAAACAATTCCCGCAAGAATTGTTTTTTAATGGAGGATGATGACCGGTTTATTTTCATTTATTTTTGTTGCAAGCGTTATTTTGGGATTCATTTATGGATGGATAAACCATCTGTCAGGCCTGCAGCTTTTCATCCCGATAATTATCGGCGGATTCTTCGGCAGCTGCCTTATTGCAATATTGTTCACTTATCTGTATTTTACCCATGAAGAAACAAACAAAGAAAAAATTGAACGGCTAAAGAATGAGATTGCCCAACTTAAAAAAGAGAAATAATAAAAAATGACAATTCAATGGTTTCCAGGCCACATGCTTGAAACGGAAAACCTTCTTAAAAAGGCCATCTCTAAAGTCGATGCTGTTTTGGAAATTTTAGATGCAAGATTGCCGCAGGCAAGTGCCAATCCGTTTGTGAATAAAATTTGTAAAGACAAATTCAGGTTAAAAGTTTTAAATAAAAACGATCTTGCAGACCCTGAACAAACAAAATTATGGCTTGAATATTTTGAAACACAAAAAAATACGCCGGCTATCTCAATTAATGGGACTCAAAAATCCCAGGCCATTGAGATATTAAATTATTGTGTGAATAAAATTGATAGAAATCGTGCCAGAAAACTGAAAGTAATGGTTTTAGGCATCCCAAATACCGGCAAATCCACTATTTTGAATTCACTTGCAGGAAAAAAAATTGCAAAAACCGGAGATGTGCCGGCAATTACCAGGCACCAGCAACGAACCAGCTTAAAAAATAATATTGATGTCTATGATACTCCCGGAATATTATGGCCGGTAATAGAACCCCAAAAAAGAGCTTATATTCTGGCAGCCAGCGGTGCGATATCAGATACTGCCATTGATTACAGTGACGTTGCATTTTTTGCTGCCAATCTTTTAATCAAGAGGTATCCGGAATTATTGATGCTGCGGTATCCTTTTTTCAAAACCTTGCCAACCGATGAACTGACGTTGATAGAAAAAATCGGTTCTGCAAGAGGGTGTTTGAAAAAAGGAGGCCGCGTGGATTTGCAAAAAGCGTCTGAAGCCTTGATTCGCGAACTCAGAGCCGGTAAGATAGGAAAAATAAGTTTTGAAACCCCAAAGGATATTGAACATGACAATGAAAACTAACCCCATTAAAATTTCAGTTCTCTTAAGATTTTTTTTATCCACATTCATCCTTTTATCATATGCATCACCCATCTGGGCCAAAATCGGAAAGCCGATCGAACCGACAAAAGAACAGTCTTCTCAATGTGTCAAAATCATCCGCACACTTGAGCGATATCATTATCTTGAAAAAAATCTTGACGACAGACTGTCCTCCATCATTTTTGATCGATATTTAAAACGACTTGATCCTGGGAAATTATTATTCACTTTAGAAGATATTCAGCAATTAAAGCAATATGAATTCCTTTTGGATGACGACCTCAAAAGGGGAAACCTGAAGACTGCTTTCAAAATATTTAATTTATACATGCAGCGATCCGAAGAAAGGCTGGAATACATCTCTTTGATCATAAAAACATGGGAAAAAGAGCTTGATTTCAACACAAACGAATCCATGATCATCGACAATGATTTGCGGCAATGGGAACCTGACTCAAAAGCGCTTTATTCTCTTTGGAAAAAAGAGTTGAAAAATCATATTATTTCAATGCGCCTGGACGATGAGGATACTGCTTCAATAAGTGATACCCTTGAAAAAATATATTCATCCAGGCTTAACCGATTATTGCAAACCAATTCAAATGATATTTTTCAGATTTTTATGAATAGCGTTACAGCAAGCTTTGATCCCCACACACAATTTTTCCCTCCCAGAGTTTCTGAAGATTTTGATATCCATATGAGTTTATCCCTTGAAGGGATAGGCGCGGTACTTCAAAATGAGTATGAATATACAAAAGTTGTCCGGTTAATTCCCAAAGGGCCTGCTGAAAAATCTAATTTGCTCATGCCCGGAGATAAAATCATTGGTGTGGGACAAGGAGAGACAGGAGAAATAAAAGATACGATAGGACAGCGCATTGATCATGTTGTAAAACTGATCAGAGGCCCGAAAAACACGGTTGTAAGGCTGAAAATTATTCCTGCCAAAAACAATTCAACCCAAACAATTCAAATAATAAGAGACCGAGTAAAATTAGAAGAACAGTCTGCAAAAAAAGAAGTGGTGACCATTGATCATAACAACAAGAACCTGAAAATCGGTATTATTGAAATTCCCAATTTTTACATTGATTTTGGTGCCTATCACAGGGGGGAGAAGGATTACAAAAGTACAACAAAAGATGTTAAAAAATTACTTTTTGAACTTAAAAAAGAAAACATCGATGGATTGATTGTTGATTTGAGAGATAATGGCGGAGGGTCTTTAAAAGAGGCCAATGAACTCACCGGACTTTTTTTAAAATCAGGCCCTACCGTACAGATTAAAACAAAATACAAAATCACGCGACTATATGATGACGATCCAACTATTGAATATTCAGGCCCGCTTATTGTTTTAATTAACCGTATGAGCGCATCTGCTTCTGAAATTTTTGCCGGCGCGATTAAAGACTATCACAGAGGTGTGGTTGTCGGCACAAGAAGCTTTGGCAAAGGAACTGTTCAGGAGTTGCAGCCCCTTGGAGAAGGGAAATTAAAGCTTACCAGTGCAAAATTTTATCGAGTATCGGGTGAAAGCACTCAAAACCTTGGTATTGTACCGGATTTACAATACCCTCAACTCTATAAAATTGAAGATACAGGAGAAAGTTCTTTAGAGGACGCCCTGCCCTGGGATTCCATACTCAAAACAGCCTATAACGCTTATCGACCGCTTCATTCAATTTATGAAAAACTCTATACAACTTATCAGGAAAGGTCTCTTAAAGATCCAGGGTTAAACTATCTTAAAAAAAGAATTGAATTGATGTCCTCAATAAATTCCCAGACGTCCATCTCATTAAACCTTGATGATAGAAAAGCAAGAAAAAAACAGCATGAGCAATCAGAACTTGATATTGAAAATGATTATTTAAAATCCATGGGAAACGAACCCATAAAAAAAATAGATCCGGAAGACACAAGAATAGGGGACTTCAAAAAAATTCTAACGGATCAGACTTATCTTGTAATGGCAGATTTTATTGATCTTTCCGCAGCGTTTGGTTTTTCTTGGTAAAGGATTAAATCTTGATAATTTTCAAATGATTTACTACACTTGTTCAAGATAACATTAACCCGTTCAGTTAAAGGAGAAAATCATGGCAAAAGCCAGTGCCAGGCATATACTTGTTGATAGTGAAGACTTGTGCAATACACTTATTGATAAGATAAAAAATGGTGAGGATTTCGAACAATTGGCCAAAGAACATTCAAAATGTCCTAGCGGAAGAAATGGTGGAGATCTGGGAGAATTTGGCCCCGGTCAGATGGTCCCTGAGTTTGATACGGTTGTTTTTAATGAAGAAGTCGGTATCCCTCATGGACCGGTTAAAACGGATTTTGGATTTCATATTGTTGAAATCACAAACCGCAGCTGATCGTCTATGACAATAGCCTTATACGGTACAGGTTTTTTTGGATCCTGTACCGTTGAGTCATTGCAATGAAACTTTCTTTAAACTTTGGAATCAAACAGCTTGTTTTCTATGGCGTTATTTTAATTGCTGTTTTCATATTATCATCGCCTTTTATCATCAACAGGGTTATCAATACATCTTATATAAAAGACAGAATCTCTTCTTTTATATATAAAAAAACCGGCGCCAATATTGATTCTTCTAAATACTCTCTTACCATCTTTCCCCATGCAAGCCTCAGGATTGATAATTTTAATTTTATGGCAGGTGACAGGCTAATCGCATCCATTGATGTTTTAAAGTTTAATATTGATATTAAACCGCTTTTAAGGGGTAAAATAAATATTAATCAAATAACAATTGATCATCCTCAAATAAATGCCAGCACCCTAAAGGAAAAGCCAGCCACGCTACCCGTTGATTTTTCACTTTCAAACTATATCCAGGAATTAAAAAAAGTATTTGAATTCTTGCCTGAACATCAGGAGTCTGTGGAGATTACCATCAAGAATGCAACCTCCCAATACTTCAGACGTATGGATGGTTCACTGTCTTTATCAAAAGAGAAACAAGAAATTGTTTTAAACACCCTAATTAAAGGAATAAAACTTAAGCCGTCTGAGATATCCGGCACTGCTGTTGATACTTATCTTGATTTGAATTCCATTGAATTGGATCAAATAAAAAGCATTGTAAAAATCAGTTCAAAGGGCGAAATTCAAGGACAATGTAATTTTATTGCACCAAAGCTTACATCCAAAAACAATCACACCCTTCTGGATTCAGATATCATTGATGCCGACTTTAAATTGTCAGATAATTTTTACCAGGTTGACATAGCTCCGTTTGAACTGAACTATCCTAAGGGTAAGGTTGCAATTCATTTTGAAACCCATCAAACCCAAAAACAATCAAACATACAATTTATCGGAACCCAAATTCATATCGATCAGGCAAAACAAATGTCCTTAAGGTTATTCAAGGATAATGAGATCACAAAAACCCTTTTTAACATTCTTCATAAAGGCATTGTCCCCAACATTAGTGTCTCTTTTCAAAGCAAGGATCTTAAAAATCTTTTCAATCCGCATCATTTAACACTTACGGGAAATATTGAAGACGGTTCGGTAAGAATTCCCAAGACCGATCTGATTGCAGACCATGTGAACGGAAAAGCCAATATTCATAATGGCATTCTTGAAATAACTGCGAACAAGGGATTGATCCAAACCTCCAAAATTGAAAAGGGGGATCTCACCATCGACCTTTTAAATTATGAAGACATCCCGTTTCACGGTGTATTTTTGCTTGATGTTGACCTTTCAATGATTCCAAAAACCCTGATATCTCTTTTGCCGGATACGCTTTTGAGCAAAGAATTATCTTTTGTTCATGATGTTATTGGACATTCAAAAGCCAGATTAAATCTTTTATTGGAAACAGGATCCGATGATCTTAAGGTAAACGTGAGTACGGATGATTTTGGGGTTACCGGTATTTATGATCGGATTCCCGGTAATATTTCCCTTGAAAATGTAAACTTTAAATATGATCCTGATACCGTAATTCTCAATCATCTCAGCGGGGGAATCAATGGCAGTTCTGTTCAGGATCTGAACGCAAAGATAGATTTAAAAAATAAGACCTGGATCAACATCCAATCCGGTTCTGGTATGATTTCCCTGGATTCAATGATTCCCTGGTTGTTGTCCTATAAAAAAACCAAACAAATTATTTCACCTGTTAAAGATGGAAGCGGTAAGGTTTATTTTACCTCAATTGATCTATCAGGCCCCATAACAAAGCCGGAACAATGGACATACGATGTAATCGGTACCGGGCTTGGGATCAATGCAAGGACTCTGCTGAATCAAAAACAAATAGAAAACATGTCCTGTCAATATCATATATCCAATGATCTTATTGACTTGAAAAAAATCCATGTAAAAATAAAGTCTCTTACTTTTTTGGAACAATTAATTGAAAAAAAACATCTTGATAGTATTTTAGTTCCGTTTGATGTGGAAAACGGCAATTTACACATCAGCCCAAACCATTCTTTTTTTCAAACCAACCTTAAATTCAAAAGCGGGCCGGAGCTGTATATTGACCTCAAAGGGAAAACACTTTCATTATCTTCCTTGCAAACAATAAAATTTTTTGATCCAGATTCTTCAAACGGCACTATGTCTTTTAATCACAATACCAAAAAACCCCTGTTTGATTTTAACGGCCGTTTAAACACCGTCACATTAAAGAAAATCGTTATGCCCGGCAGTTTCTGGGCAAATAAGATGGATGACGTTACAGAAGGGCAGCCCATATCAATCCATACGGACAAGGATCTGGTCTTAAATATCATCATAAAAAAATTAAATCTAAATTCAATTCTTACTCAGTCCGAAACATTTTCATTGGGCAAGCGCTTCTTGTTGCCCAATGGTATAATCAATTTCAAAGCAGACGAATTAAAAATCAAAAAACTGACCATTACAAATATTGACAGCAAGGTATCGTTAAAAAAAGATCACTCATATATCAAATTAAATAAAGCATTTTTATGTGATTTACAGACCAGTGCCTATATCAATTTAAAAAAGGATATCGTTTATGCAAATGTTCCTTTTGAGGCCAAAAACAAAAATAATATTCAGGATTTATTGACCTGCCTTTTTCAAAAAAATGAATTTATGGATGGCCGCTATTCATTAAAAGGCAGTATCTTATCTGCCGGCCCTAAAAAAGATTTTCTAAATAAATTATCAGGTTCATTAATATTTAATGCCCAGCAAGGGCGCATTTATAAATTAACGCTTCTTTCAAGAATTTTGTCAGTTTTAAATGTTTCAAAAGTTTTTAAAGGAAATATTCCGGATGTCACACAAAAAGGCTTTACCTATCAAAATATTACCATCGAAGCAGATATCAAGGACAGTATGATTTACCTTACCAAGGCTATAATTGATGGGACAGATATGACGCTGATATTCAGTGGTTGGATTGACCCGATAAATGATAAACTGGATCTGACGTGTCTTGTTGCGCCTTTTAAAACGGTTGATCTTATTATTGAAAAAATTCCTATTATTAACACACTGCTTGACGGACGACTGATATCTGTTCCCACTAAAGCCACCGGAAAGCTGTCCGATCCGACGGTTACGCCTTTGCATCCTTCTGCTGTTGGTGAAGGTCTAATAGATATGATGTCCACTATTTTAAAAACCCCTGTTAAATTATGGGATAAGTTATCTGGTGAATAAATAATAAAAAATGAATCTTTTTCCCGACAGTACTAAAAAATTTGAATCGCTTTTGAATATAGCCATAAAATATCTGGCCTATCAACCAAGAACAGTTTATGAAATGAAGAAATACTTGGAAAAAAGAGAATTTAGTGAAAATATTGCCATAAAAATCATTGAAATATTAGTGGACCAAAAATATTTAAATGATAAAGATTTCACAAGGTTATTTTTAGAAAG
>Ga0180009_10006196_pt1 | contig 12625 bp, 10 predicted proteins | sample OS_PC_MetaG_FD_123537 | JGI IMG/M metagenome (GOLD analysis project Ga0180009, IMG submission 123537) | Groundwater microbial communities from the Aspo Hard Rock Laboratory (HRL) deep subsurface site, Sweden - OS_PC_MetaG | ecosystem: Environmental > Aquatic > Deep subsurface > Groundwater...
ACACGCTTGAGAAAGAATTTGGTAAAGAAGAAAGTAAGAAAAAATTGGAAGATCTGATTGCAGAAATTGACAGATGTATTGAAGTGTTAAGTGAATAAACGAAAAAAATCTGATGAAAACCAATCTCGACATACGGGTTCAAATAGGAGGGAGGCCTTATATGCTTTCCGTTCCTGTTGATGATGAACGTGTGGTCCGCTTGGCAGCTGAAAATGTAAATCAATTGGTTAAGGAATTTGCCAAATCGTTTGAGTACAAAGACCAGCAGGATTTATTCGCCATGATTGCGCTGCAACATGCCGCTACAGCCATACGATTGGAGGAGGAAAAATCGTTTAGAGAAGAAGAAATGGAGAAAAGGTTAATCGCAATAGATGAACTTGTTTCTGTGCATATCAACCAAAATTAATGCGTTCTTAAGTTATAAAGTGCCCGCGTAATCATTAGTTTGTAAACTCAACATTACAACTATTGGGGACAAGCTTAAAGGGTTCTAGAACAGGCCTGATTCCTTAGGGAATTTCCGTTTACGGAAACACTGGACGTTCGAAAATTCTGGCAGCCTCACTCGTATCACAGCGGGGTTTACTAAACCCTGATTACGTTGGGCCTTTTTTCTCAGCATAGTTGCAGGCAACAACACAAAATTAAAATGGAAATAATAATCTACGTTGCTATTGCTGCTGTTTTAGCCTTTGCCGTCGGTGTGCTAGTCACAGGCACTGTGCTTAAAAAACAAGTATTGAAAAAATCAAACCTGCTGCTCGAAGAAGCCAAAGAAAAGGCAGAAGTGGTAAAGAAGGACAAAATCTTACAAGCCAAAGAGAAATTCCTTCAATTAAAATCTGAACACGAAAAGGTTATTAACGAGAAAAATAGCCAAATTCAAAAAGCAGAAAACAGAATCAGACAAAAAGAGGCGTCACTTTCACAGAAAATTGAAGAAAATCAACGGAAACAAAAAAGCCTGGATTCGATTAATGCTACCCTCGATCAACAGAAGGAAATCCTTGATTTGCGCCAGCAAGAACTCGACAGACTGCACGAGGAACAAATAAAAAAGCTGGAAACCATCAGCCAATTGTCAATAACCGAAGCTAAAGAGCAGTTAATAGAGTCGCTAAAAGGAGATGCCCAGGCTGAAGCGATGGTTCAAATTAGGGAAATTACTGAAGAGGCGCGACTTACGGCCAACCGTACAGCAAAAAAAATTGTTATCGAAACGATCCAAAGAACGGCGTCGGAGCATGCCATCGAAAACACAGTGACTGTATTTAATATCGATAGCGACGAAATCAAAGGAAGGATTATCGGACGCGAAGGCAGAAACATCAGGGCGCTGGAAGCTCAGACCGGAATAGAAATTATTATCGATGACAGCCCGGATGCTATCTTATTATCTGGTTTCGATCCCATTAGGAGAGAGGTCGCCCGTCTTTCACTACAAAAGCTTGTAGCCGACGGACGTATTCATCCGGCCCGCATCGAAGAGGTGGTGAACAAAACACGAAAAGAAGTCGATCAGGAAATTATGGAAGTGGGGAAACGAACGGTAATCGACCTCGGCATTCATAACATTCATAATGATCTGATAAAGTTAATCGGCCGCATGAAATACCGTTCATCATATGGACAGAACTTGTTGGCCCACTCAATTGAAGTAGCTAACTTGAGCGCTACCATGGCTGCCGAACTTGGACTCAACCCCAAGGTGGCTAAACGTGCCGGATTACTACACGATATTGGAAAAATAGCTGAAAATGAAGCTGAATTGCCTCACGCCATTTTGGGGATGAAGCTTGCCGAAAAATACAAAGAAAAACCAGATGTGTGTAATGCCATTGGAGCCCATCACGACGAAATCGAAATGGAAACGCTTATCGCTCCCATTGTTCAAGTATGTGATGCAATCTCAGGTGCACGTCCAGGCGCTCGTCGTGAAGTGGTGGAAGCTTATATTCAACGACTTAAAAAACTGGAAAGCCTTGCATTAACCTATCCTGGTGTGGTGAAGACATATGCCATCCAGGCAGGAAGAGAATTGCGGGTAATCGTTGGCGCTGAAATGGTTTCTGATCAGGATGCTGACAAAATCTCATTTGAGCTTTCGCGGAAAATTCAAGAGGAAATGACTTATCCTGGCCAAATCAAAATTACCGTGATCCGTGAGACCAGAGCCATCAACTACGCTAAATAAATTATTCATTAACAAATAAATAAAACAACTATGAAGAGATTCTTAATTTTATCCCTGATGGTGGGGCTGTTTTTTTCAGCTCAGGCACAGCATGTTTTTAATAAAGGAAGCCTAATGTTTAATGCCGGCGTAGGTGCGCCAAGCAACTTTGGAGCAATCCCAACACTAAACCTGAGTGGAGAATTTGGTGTTATTCCAACCGGAGATATCGGTCTGGTTTCATTTGGCGGAATGGCCGAGTTTCAATTTGCCTTTTATGACTATGGATATCTTGCTGACAAAGAATTCTTTCCACGTTTTTATATTGGACCGAGAGCAGCCTGGCATTTACAGAATTTCATTAGTGCAGAATTTGATGTTTATGCCGGAGTTGGCGCTGGTCTTATCGTAAACGGTGGCAGCTCCAATATTGACGGTACCGTGGAATGGCATCCTGATGTTTTTGCCGGTGGACGCTGGATGTTTGCTCCTGGGGCAGGGCTTTTTGCTGAAGTTGGATATACCGGATTGAGTTTTCTTAAATTCGGACTAACCTTCGGACTTTAAAAGTAATATAGCACACTAAAAAGGAGATCCCTGCGGTCTCCTTTTTTATTCCGTTAATTCCCAATCAAATACTTCTTTAGTACGTTAAGTAACGATTCGTAGGATATCGGTTTGGTTAGGAAATAATCCATGCCAGCCGCTCTGGACTTTTCCTCTTCGCCTTTAATGGCTCCTGCTGTCAGTGCGATGATTGGAATATGCTTTTTACTTCCTGTTTCGTGCTGTCGGATAGCCATGGTAGCTTCCAGTCCGTCCATCTCCGGCATCTGAATATCCATAAAAATTAAATCAGGATGATGGTTTTTCGTTAACTCAAGCCCCTCTTTCCCGTTTCGGGCTTTGTGTATTTGCACTCCGGGAACAATTTGACGAATGAGTGTTGAAATAAGCAGCATATTCATCTCAACATCTTCAACTATAACAATGACAGGCTGATGCGACTCAGGCAAATTCAAACTTTGATCACTTTTTTTGGTGAAGCTTTCTTTGAGATCAGATACCTGATGCTTTTTAAGATTGATTAAAAAGTGTAACAATTCCTGTGCTTTTACAGGCTTAGTCAGGTTAAAACGTACACCCAATGCTTTGCATTTTTCCTGTATCTCCAGCTCATCCGATGAGCTGTGCAATAATATGATCGGAATAGATTCAGTAGATATATTTAGCTCATTTCTAATTGTTTGAATGGCCATAAGTCCGTTCATTTCGGGCATATGATAGTCCATGATTATTGCATCGAATGCCTGGTTCAGTTCAAGGGTCGATATGGCCTCCTGACCACTGTTCACAGCTGTAATCTCAATTCCCCAATTCGTGAAAATGTGCTCAAGTATTAGACGGTTTTTTTCATTATCGTCCACCACCAAAACTTTTTTCAATCCTGAGAGGTTTTTTTTGTCGAGTTTTTCACCTGCTTCCACTTCAGTGGCGATATCAAAAAAGAAAGTTGATCCCTCACCAATTTTGCTTGATATCTGGATACTACTACCCATTTTTTCGGCCAGCATGTTGCTTATCGTGAGGCCAAGCCCTGTGCCGCCATATTTACGTGTGGTGGTGGTGTCGGCCTGTGAGAAGGCTTTAAACAAGTTGGTTTGCTGTGTATCGCTAATCCCTATTCCTGTATCCCTCACAGACAGATGAAAGATACCGTATTTATCGTTAACGGACTTATAAGAAATGCTTAGTTCCACCTCGCCTGAATCTGTAAACTTAACTGCATTTCCCAATAGATTTACCAAAATCTGCTTAACACGAACGGGATCAAGCACAGCAAAACGGGGTAAGTTGGGCTGTATGTTGAGCAGCAGTTCCAGTCCCTTTTTGCCTGCATGGTATTTAATGATATCAGCCGATTGTTCACCCAGTTCAATGATGTCGGTCTTTATGAGGTCCAGATCCATTTTACCGGCTTCTATTTTCGATAAATCGAGAATATCATTAATAATACCGAGGAGCGACAAAGCTGAAATATTCACGTTTTCAGCATATTGAAGCTGGGTTTTGTTTAAAGGGGTTTTTAATAGAAGATCAGTAAAACCTATTATTCCATTTATCGGTGTGCGAATTTCATGACTCATGTTGGCCAAAAACTCGCTTTTAGACTTGTTTGCAGAATCGGCTTCGAGCTTGGCCTTAGAAAGTGCTGCCTCATTTTTTTTCTTAAATATTACCCCTGCAAGTACATTAGCGTAGACCTTAAGCAGCGTAATAATTTGAGGACTCCAATTTTTTTTCTCCTGAACGGAGTCAAAACCTAAGAAGCCGATGATTTCAGGCCCGTAGAACATAGGTACTGTTACTAACGATTTTATTCCTTGAGGCTCGAGTATTTCTTTTTCAAGAGATCGATGATCAGGCAGGTCGCTTACGGATTCAATGTATATATGCTCGTTATGTAAAAAGGCTTCTTTCCACCTTGGAATAAATGAAAATGGGATGGCCTGTAAATTGTCAATTTCGGGGGTAATACCCTCGGCGCACCATTCAAAAGTGTTGTTTATTAAATCGTTAACTGAGTCAAGGTCGAAGATGTAGGTTCTGTCGACTTGGTTAAAGCGACCTAATACCTCCAACGATCTGTTGATTTCGAGGTCTAAATCGTTTGATGCCGTCTGAATAAGTCCGGCTGATATACCGGATATTACGTTATAAAGCTCATTCTGCAAGGTGATGTCTTTTTCCATTTTCCTGATATTGGAAATGTCGACCATAACCGATAAGAAGTGTTTTCTGTCCTGGAACTCAATAACCTCACCTGAGTATAAACCGTGAAGATGTTCACCTGATTTTGTAACTAATTCCAGATTACGACTCGAAACAGTCCCCTTTTCCCTGACCTCTTCTGCAATTCTGTTTTGCATTTTTTGATCTGCAAACAGTTTGAGCTCATTAGGGGTTTTTCCAATGATTTCTTCTTTCTTGTATCCTGTTTTTAAAAGAAAAGCATTGTTCACTTCAGTGAAAGTTCTTCCCGGCATCGAGCTGATAGTCATTAAAGCAGGGTTGTTGTCGAAAATTTTATTGAACTTTTGAAGCAATTCCTGTTCATTGCTTAAGTCTTTCGACAGAAAAAATATACAAGCGTTGCCGTTCCATCGTCCCGTCCAGGAGCGGGTTTCAACAGGAATGAGTATTGAATCTTTGCGAACGAGAGGCAACGGACACACTTCTAATTTACCTGTATTCATTTCCTCGAAAAGGCGTATCGCCTGTTGGCGTTTGTCGTAGGGATGTATGTCGAGCATGTTTAATTCCCTGATTTCAGAAAGAGTGTAGCCAAGTTTTCGGGTAGCAGAGTGATTGGCATCAATAATTTCACCGTTTTGATTGGTAATGAAAACCATGTCATCCATGGTCTGAAAAAATGCCCTAAGGTTTGATTCGCTTTCTTTCAGGTTTTCCTCAAAAAGTCGCCTTTCGGTTACATCATGGGTAACACCCAACAACCCATAAATCTCACCTGTGGCGTTATGCAAAGGAATCTTTGAAACCAGAAGTGAGTGTTTGTCACCTTTGTCGTCGCACCAGGTAGCCTCTTTTTCAAGGATTGGCTCACCCGTTTTCAACACAACCAGATCTTCTTGTTGAGAGTTTAGCGCTTCTTTTTCAGGATAGAGGCTAAAATCTGTTTGACCTATAATTTCTTCAACCGAGGTTTTTCCAGATATTTTGACTTCACTTGGGTTGACATATATTTTCCGGCCTTCCGTATCTTTCAAATAGATCGCATCCGGGATAAGGTCGAGTATTTTTCTGTACAGCTCAGGATTTCTAATCAGATCGTTGGTAAGCTCCGGCGCTTGATTACAAGGGATCTTATTTTCAGCGTTATTCGTTTCGATATTTCCGGAAAAAGGAGTAACTGCCACAACAAAATAGCTATCCTTTGTGGAATGAACGCTTAAAAGCAAAGACTCATTTGTAGAAATTGTTTTTACTCGAACTGCACGTGTGTTGTTGCTTGAGATGGCGTCCATGAGGAAGTCGAGCCAATTAACTTGGCTACCAAAGATGAGGTCGAATAGAATGGCTGCATTGTTGGTATCAGGAACAAGGCTTGGAAAACCTGCAATTTTTTTAAAAGAATCATTAAACTCCAGAATTTCGATTGTGCTTATGTTGTCGGATATATTAGCAACAACTCGTCCCAGAGCCAATCCTTGTGATGTTGCAGTAAAAAGTAGTTGTTGGTAATTTCTATTCATAGCATTGGGATTTTTTTAATCAAATCATCAGTCCTTAGCCCCTCAGGCTTTGCAGTAAAACAGGAGAACTGCAAGGGTGAGGGTTAAAGGCTTGGTAAATATAGAAAAAAATTGAATCCTATTGCAAAATAGATGAATGAACGAAATATTTATTGTTTTACTTGACTATAACCTAAAGGCATATCAAGAGCAGTGTGTTGATTAAAAGTTAATTAGCTGCGACCCATTAGCTTATCAAGCTGTTTCAGGCTAATCTCCAATTCGCGCAAAACATCTTCTTTTGTATCCTGAAATTTGTCTTTAGCCGCTCCAAACAACGATTGGTAGTATTTGATTCCTTCTTTTAAATTATTTCCAAATGTCTCGAAATACACCTCCTGTTTTTTAGTAAGATTGAGTTTTGCCTCATCCATTTTATTTTTAAGATAAGCTATATATAGGTTTAGCTCCTTGTTAAACAAGTTAGGACGATCGTTGCGAACTATCACATTGCCACGTCCATAGATGTGGTCTACTAACTCTGAGAGAGTCATTTTGCGTGAAAAATAGGCCATATTTGGACCTGGACAAACAGAAACCCCAACACCTTCTGAATTGGTTTCGAGGTTGTTTACCAAGAGAGAGGATGTTCCTAACCCAACACATATGCAGGCCTTTTCGACAATGCTTTGCCAGCGATTTTTATAAACTTCCGGTTCAAGGTTTTCTTTGTCGAGGGCTTTGATTTTTTGCCGCTGGTAATGTCTCGAAGCCGTACAGATACTACGCTCGGTAAATTCATCATTGTTGGCAACATATTTTTTCGGACAAGAACTGCCTGGTTTTCCGTTAAAAGCCAGGCTCAGTTTTTCGATGTCTTTCGTGTTGCCCCTCAGGCTGTTAAAAGGAACACCGAGTGGGGATATATGACTTAAATACAGATCTTTTTCACTGGCATTGGCTAATTGATCGATTGTTTGGTCGTCGATAGAAGCAGCTTCCGACACAAGCAGGAAAGGCGATCCCCAGCCTATTGAATCCAACTGGTAGTGATCGATTAAAAACTGATGCTCTTCGGCAGTGCCTACACCTCCCTGAGCCGTGATTTTAATAGGTAAAATCTTGCCTGGTACGGGTTTGTCTTTTTCCTTCAACGCTTTGATTAGCAAATCATAGTTCTCGGAAGCAAGCTGCTCACGACTTGTTCTAAAGTCTTGAAGAATAGGGCCTAACAAGTGGCCATCGGTAGCAAAAGCGTGTCCCCCGCAGTTTAGCCCCGATTCAATCCTGAATTCAGAAACCCAAATACCCTTTTTGGCCAGAAATTTCCCCTGGATCATCGCCGATCTGAAATCACTGACTTTTAACGCAATTTTTTTCTTTATCACGCCATTTTCATCAGGATAAAAATCGTCAAATTGTTCCAGATAACTGTATAGCCGGGGGTTCATTCCTGCCGATAAAATCAGCGTGGAGCTCAGATTACTTTGGGCAAAACCACGAACAGCTGCATGTGCGTCGTTGAAAGCGTGATCAAGTTTAATTCCGTTTTTGTAGTTGTCCTTGTCTATTTTGGTCATGATGTTCACATCAATACTCCCCATTGTCAGGTTTTCATTTAGCCATTGTTTGATTTCCTGAAAGTTGAAGAATCGGGAAACACTTCCAAAGAACTCCTGTTTGATGGAGGATGTATCGGGAAGTAAGCCAAAAAGCTCTTTGAGTTCGTTGCCTTTTTCTAAAGCACTGGTTTTTAGTTCTGTTAGTTTCTTTTCAACCTGACATTGAATCATGTTGAGGTATGAGGTGATTCTCCTTGCTCTGAAATCTTCCATTTTATCAGATATCTCATGATAAGGAACGCCGAATTTCTCGCAATACATTTTTCTGATTTTTTCGATCAGGATGTCATCAACAAGCGAAATAACAGAGTCGATGCCTAAATGAGCTACCTTTAATGGTGTATCGATGGTGTAGCCTATGCCTAAAACGGGAATGTGAAATGTATGCACTTTTTTATTTTTATAATTGTTGAAACCAGAATAATTTGTATGTCAATAAGTTATAACAGTTGGAGATTTTCTGTTATATCAAGAGTAATGGGTTAACCAGCCAGGAAATTGCAGCCTTTTCGGTTGAAAAAACCTTGACTCTGAAACCTATGGTATCGAATAACTTGTTTTGAAATATCATCGAAATCACTGTTGCATGCGGATTATCTACAATAACCGACTGCTTTTTTCCTCTAAGTATATTTTCAAGAGAGTTGAGAAATTCGTCAATAATGCCTGTTTCCTCCAGTTTGAAATTGAAAACAGACCCTCTGTAATCGGATAGTAACCCGTAGCCACCACTTATAAACTCTTGTAATTGCAGGAGTTTCTCCCAAACCTCACGTAATTCAATTCGTTCGATTAAACCCGTATGGGTATACCTGATTACCTTAAAAAAATTGTCCACTTCTATGGTATAGCTCATTTGATAGTCGATTAGCAATTTGCGTGGTAAATTTAATAGTTTTTGGAATAAAATCACCGCTCTTTTCTCAGGAACAATGAATTCGGCTTTTTCGCTTTTTTATTAAACTGGATATCAGTTTTTTAAATTAAGAGAACGGTATTACAGGTGATAACTATCATGTTACAAAGCTTATCGAAGCAATTTAACTTTAAAAGCGCTAAGGCCTTTTGGTCCCATTTCGACTTCAAAAACTACCATGTTATTGTCTTTGATGGGCTCTAACACGTTGTTTACATGAACAAAGATACTTTCCTGGGTTTCTGTGTCGCGTATAAACCCAAATCCTTTAGACTCATTAAAAAAAGTGACGATGCCATTACGAATGGGGTTGTAAGGTACATTCTCACGTTTTGGAACGCTGATATTGATGCTGTCGACATCAACTTCCTCTTTACCTGCTGGATCAGGCGGAGTAGTTGAAATTACTCCGTTCTCATCTACGTAGGCAATCATATCCTTCAGTTGACCGGATTTTTCTGTATCTTTTTTCGCCAACCGTTTGGCTTCCTTATCTTTTCTCTTTTTTTCCTGTTTATTTCTTACTTCTTTTTTGTTGTAGGTATCTTGTGATCTTCCCATAAAATTAATTTAAATTAGTAACTATTTGTATATTAGTGTTTTTGTGCACATGAGCAATTTTTTAAAATGCCTTGATAACTTTAAAAATTGGTACTGTAACCAAAGTCGCGAGGCTTAACTGCGCTAACGGGTCGAAAGTGCTCAGAGGAACGACAAAAGCGTAACAGAGACTTTTCCTGACACCCGGAAAAACAGGAGGCTTTTTTAACTTTTTGCAAAGATAAGAAAAGAAAGCAAGGGAATCAATAAAACCTGACATACAATCATGGACCATTGCCATCAAATCAAGTTTCACAAGTGTTGGAGTCCAATTTATCATGAATTATGAAAGAACAGTTTTGCCTATTAGTAAGATATAATGGAATTCTCCTTAAATTCGCTGGTTTATCATTTCAGATGAAACAGATTTGGTAAGAATCACAAAAAATCGTATTTCATGATTGAGAAAGCAAAGTTAAATTTTGTGACGGAACGGCTTCCGTTAAATTTCATTATCCTTGGTTACGCCTTGATGGCAATTGGGGTTTGGAGAGTAGTTGTCGTTGATTGGCGTGGTGCTTTGTTTTTGATTTTTTCTGTATTTCTGATATTTTTAAAATCAGGAGTCATTATAGATGTCGAAAGGAAATTGTTTAAGAAGTACTTCGGAATTTTTTTCATTAAATCCGGGAAATGGGAAAGTCTAAGTCAATTGAATGGTTTACTGGTAGTAAAGACTAGGGAAACGCGTGCAATGAGTGTTCTTTCTATAAGCCGAACCGAAACCAGCGACCTCTTCAAACTGTATCTAAGTTTACCTGATCGTCAGGTTGAACTGTTTTCTGGTGACGAAGAGGTTGTGCTGCAAAAAGCTGAAAAACTGGCCACTTCGCTGCTTACAACACTGGTAGTTCATACAGAATTATAGTCGGGCTGTTCCGACTTTCCTGAAGCTTGTCGATGTTAATCTTCCTTTTAATCCTATCATGTGAAAACCTAAAAAAATTGTAGTTTCAAGAGCGCGGTTTTAAAAAATTTGGCATCTTTACGAAAAAAAACTGATGCCGTACTTTAGTCATGACCATGGTCAGTGTTATTATGAGATACACGGAAGTGGTAAGCCTCTGTTGCTTATTGCCGGCCTGGCATCAGACGTACAAAGTTGGGTATCGATAAAAAAACTCCTTTCCAGACACTTTCTGTTGATTTTGTTCGACAACAGAGGTGTTGGCCGCAGCACTTTAAACTGCCAAAACCTAACGATAAATCAGATGGCCATTGATGCAGCGGCGTTACTTGCCTTTCTGAGAATCGATAAAGCGCATGTTTTAGGGCATTCGATGGGAGGGATGATCGCCTTGCAGATGGCAGTTCGTTTTCCTGAACGAATCGATCGACTGATTCTGGCGGCTTCAACCACTGTGCTCAATCAACGCCAAAAGTATCAGCTTCACGATTGGGCTGCTTTACTTGAAGCGAAAACGGACATGGAGCTGTGGTTCAGGAATCTGTTCTACTGGCTCTATTCAGATCAGTTTTTTGAGAACCAGAACCTGCTTACGGCCTACATCATTGGAGCGCTTAGCTATCCGTATCCTATAAAGATGGAGACGTTCAAAGCTCAGGTAGAAGCGATTATTGCTTTTAACGGGACTCCGTTGCTCGCAGAGGTAAGACAAAAAACCTTAGTCTTGTTGGCCGACAACGATCGGCTTTTTTCTGATTCGGCAGCCACTTGTGCTTTAGCTGACATACCTGGATGTTCTGTGGCTTCGGTAAAAAATGCCGGCCATAGCCTTCACATCGAACAACCTTCCGTTTTTTCTAAGATCGTCTCTGATTTTCTGGAATCTCAATAAATCATTTTTGAGCTTACCATTGCACTCTATTTGGCATTCAAATAAAGACTACTTTTGCGCCGCCATTTAAACTAAACTATTGTTATGCAGTCCATTCGTAATATCGCTATAATTGCTCACGTCGATCACGGCAAAACTACCTTGGTAGACAGAATGTTACATCAAGTGAAACTCTTTCGTGAAAATGAAGTTGTTGGGGATTTAATCCTCGACAGCAACGATTTGGAACGAGAACGGGGGATCACCATCTTATCGAAAAACGTTTCAGTACGTTATAAAGGGGTAAAAATTAACATAATCGATACACCTGGTCACTCTGATTTTGGTGGCGAGGTTGAGCGTGTTTTAAACATGGCCGATGGTGTACTCCTTTTGGTTGACGCGTTCGAAGGGCCAATGCCTCAAACCCGTTTTGTACTTCAGAAAGCCATCGATTTGGGTTTAAAGCCATTGGTGGTAATTAACAAAGTTGATAAGCCTAATTGTCGTCCTGATGAAGTGTATGAAGCGGTATTCGATTTGATGTTCAATCTGGGTGCAACAGAAGAACAGCTTGATTTTCCTGTGATTTACGGATCCTCAAAACATGGGTGGATGTCAGATGACTGGCGCAATGAAACGGATAATGTTAGTTATTTACTCGATCAGGTGATCGCCCATGTACCTCCTGCCAAATTTGTGGAAGGCACACCGCAAATGCAAATAACCTCGCTGGATTATTCGAGTTACGTAGGACGTATTGCAGTAGGTAAGTTGCTGCGGGGTACGCTCGAAATGGGGCAACAGGTCTCACTTGTGAAGCGCGATGGTTCGGTGCAAAAATCCAGAATTAAAGAACTCTATGTTTTTGAAGGCCTAGGCAAAGAAAAGTGCAAAACCCCTGTCAACGCTGGTGATATTGTTGCTATTATGGGTATTGAAGATTTTGAAATCGGTGATACCGTAACTGATTTTGAAAATCCGGAAGGATTGCCGGCCATAAAGATTGATGAGCCCACCATGAGCATGATTTTTACCATAAACAATTCACCATTCTTTGGCAAAGAGGGTAAGTACGTTACATCCAGACATTTGCGTGATCGTTTATTTCACGAAACGGAAAAAAACCTGGCGTTGAAAGTGGAGGAGACCAACAGCTCCGACAGCTATTTGGTTTTCGGAAGAGGAATATTACATCTCTCCATTTTAGTTGAAACCATGCGTCGCGAGGGATACGAGTTTCAGTTGGGTCAGCCTAAGGTGATTATCAAAGAAATTGA
>Ga0180009_10006197_pt1 | contig 12624 bp, 7 predicted proteins | sample OS_PC_MetaG_FD_123537 | JGI IMG/M metagenome (GOLD analysis project Ga0180009, IMG submission 123537) | Groundwater microbial communities from the Aspo Hard Rock Laboratory (HRL) deep subsurface site, Sweden - OS_PC_MetaG | ecosystem: Environmental > Aquatic > Deep subsurface > Groundwater...
GCAGGATCTCGTTGATCTTGGAGCTGCGTAGCAGGTCGCGCTGGTCACCAGCCAGGTGCTCCGCGGGAGCGGAGGTCAGGTAGCCGTGCAGCCGCTCGAGTTGCCCGGCGCCGTCCTGCCGGGTCGCGGTGGACCGCTGGCTGCGGGGTCTCCCCAGCTTCGGCCTGTTCGTTTCCTCCCGCTTGAACGGCTGATGCTGGCCCTTGAGAACCGGCGCACGCCTGCTCTGGAGCTTGAAGCCGGGGATCGCCCGGGCCCGCGTGGGCGCGACCGCATGGCGCACGGGCCCGCGCACCAGGTGCTGTCGCCGCTGGCCAGAGGCCGTGGCCGCGAGGAGCACCACACATACCAAAGTCAGCCATTTTGCAGCCTGCGTCGTCATGGCTTGATCAGTCCAGCGCCGCGATGCCGAGGATCGCCTTTACCGCCAGGCGGGCCACCCTCGGATATCCTCGGGTTGTGCATGGCTCTTCTCCTCCTACTCGTGTTCTGCACGAACCGTTCCATCGCGGCGCGTCATCCGGCCACGAAGAAGGCCTGCTATCCTGGCACGTTGAAGCACAGGGTGCCGGCGGGACGGGTCAGTGGAACCACCACCTGGTGGCCAGTCCAGTCACCGTGTGGCCGGTGGGTGGCACCTGTCTTGACGCATTCAGCGAATGGTGACCTCGAAGTCACCGGTCACGGTACAGCCGGCGGGGCCCTCGCCGGTGAAGGTGCCGGCGATCCGCTTGTCGACCCCAGCGCTCTCATCGAAGATGGTTCCGGAGAAGTTGTAGACGATCACGCCAACGTCCTGGGTCTCCTCCCGCGTGGTGAACTTCGCGCACGTTCCCTCGGCCTCTCCCTCGAGCATGAAGCCGGGTGGTTCGTTCTTGAGCGCGAAGGTCTGCCGGTTGGAGGTGGGCCGCCGGGTGTCGGGTGGCGCGTCACGAGGCTGGTAGATGTCGAGGCTCGACATGTCGCCGTCGATGTCGCCGTCGAGGTGGGCCGCATCGGACGGGCCCGCGTCGAGATCGGCAGGTACGCCGAGGTCGCCAGGGCTACCGAGATCGCCGGGGCTGCCGGGATCGCCGGGGCCGTCGGGGAGGGAAAGGTCGGGCGCCGGGGCGTCTGCACCGGAGGCGCCGTCCGTCAGGCCGTCGACCCCGCTGTCCGTCATCGAGCCATCGGGGGTGCTGGCGTCGGGCCCGGCATCAGGGATGCCGATGTCGGGATCGGGGACACGGGTCGCCTCGACCGGGAGCGCCTCTGATGGGCCGAGCGTGAAGTCCCCGTCGTAGAAGGGGTCGGTGCAACCCGCCCGCTGCCCCGAGCCCTCGATGGTCCAGATCCCGCCCACGTCGATGCGGGAGGCCGTGGGGCTGCACAGCTCGGGCTCCTTCTCCTTGTCGCAGGCCGCGGCCACGAGTAGTACCAGGACCAAGAGCGCCCAGCGCATTGTCTCCTCCGTCAGTAGACCACGCCGATGCCGGCGGTGATCGCTTGGGGGTTCCGGCTACCGTTGATCTCGAGGAAGGTGACGTGATACTCGGCAGTTAGTGCCAAACGAACCGAGTAGGCGCGGGCGAGGAGCAGGCCGACGCGGGCGAAGAGGCCGAAGCCCCAGCCGGAGTCATCGCTGAGGTGGGAGGTGCGCGAGGGCAGCACATTGCCCACCACGGCCGTGTCGCCGCGTGTTTCCCAAAGATAGTGCAACCCCACCCCGCCCCCTGCCAGCACGGCGAAGCTTCGTGGTCCCAGCAGGTAGTAGGCTCCGATGTCAAACGGAACCTCGCCGTAGCTCTGGTCACCGCGCACCGCGTCGAATCGAACGCCAATCCGCGGCTCGATCACGAAATGTTTGGCCTCGAGCCAGTAGGACAGGTCAAACAGGATGCCGGCGCCCGGCGCGCCGGCATATCCGTCGCCGACGGGAACGATGGTCCCGACGCGAAGCTGCACCCCGTGGTCCACCGGGCGCCGTGCCTCCGGCGACGATGCGTCGCCGCTGCCCTGCGCAGAGGTGGGCGGCGGGGCGCTGGTTGCCTGGGCCACCGCAGCCGCGATCCGCGCGGCGGCGAGATCCAGCTCCTCCACCCGCCGTGCGCTGTAGCGCTGCTGACCGCGTGGGAGTCCCGTTGCCACGTCGATCGCCGTGATGCTGGCGATGGTCTTGCTGCCCAGGGTGGTGAGAGAGCCGAACACCACGACCTGCGCACCAACCGACAGCCCGGCCTGTCTCGCGCATCCTGGCTCCACGCAGCCGCCGCTGTCGACGGGCGGCTGGACCACCTGTCCGCCCAGTTGCCGCAGCAACTCTCCCGTGAGCAGGTCTCGGAAGGTGGCGCAGGTGGGAGCAGTAACGCCGCGGCAGGCGAGCGGGAGGACGGTGAGGACCGGGCCAGCAGCGAGCGCCGGAGTCGGGGTCATGGCGACCAGTCCGACGAGCAGAGCGAGCGGTGCGGCGACCAGATGCGGTTGAGCGGGCAGTGCGGTCATCAGCAAATCCCCATCCACAGTAGTCTATCACCGACCACTCGTGCTGTGACGGACGTCATGGTGTGCGATTGACACGGAGCAGCATGGCCTGGTTCGTTGTATAGTGGAGCCTGCAATGAAACCGAGCCTGGCCACAGTCGACTACCTCGTGATTGCCGCCTACCTGGCGTTCTCGCTGATCGTCGGGCTGGTGCTGTCGCGCAAGGCGTCCGAGAGCTCGGAGAATTACTTCCTGGGCGGCCGCACGCTCCCCTGGTGGTTGGTCGGGATCTCGATGGTGGCGACCAGCTTCGCCTCCGACACCCCGATCGTCGTCACCGAGATGATCCGGCAGTACGGCCTACAGCGGATCTGGTGGCTGTTCAGCGCCTGCATCGGCCTGTCGCTCGGCGTGTTTCTCTTCGCCCGCATGTGGCGCCGCGCGGAGATCACGACCGACGCCGAGTTCTACGAGCTGCGCTACAGCGGTCGTTCGGCCGCCTTTCTGCGCGGGTTCAAGGGCGCCTGGTCGGGCGTCGTCGCCAACCTGATCACCATGAGCTGGGTGATCAACGCCATGTCCAGCATCATCACCACGCTGGTCGACATCAACCGCTGGCTGGCGATCGGCATCTGCGTGGTGGTGGCGCTGACCTATGCCATGTTCTCCGGATTCTATGGAGTGGTGGTCACCGATTTCGTCCAGTTTTTCATCGCCATCGGCTCGATGCTCTACCTGGCGGTGGTGGCCTGGAACCGCGTCGGCGGGTTCGAAGCGATCGAGGCCAAGGTGGCCGCGGCCCCGGGCCACGGCGCACGGACGCTTGAGCTGTTCCCCGATCTGTCGCACTTCAACATGGATCTGCTGGCCCTGTTCATCTTCCTGGTGGTGCTGTGGTGGAACGACAGCGGCGGCTACCACATGCAGCGCATGAGCTCGTGCAAGAACGAGAAGCACGCGACTCTGGCCACGCTGTTTCTGGCCGTGTTCCAGACCTCACGCGCCTGGCTCTGGATCGGCGTCGCCATCGTCTCGATCGTGCTGTTCCCGGACCTGAGCCACACGCAGTTCGGCGACACCCAGGCCTACCCCATGGTGATGAACGCCTTCCTCGGGCCCGGGATGAAGGGGCTGCTGGTCACCGGCTTCCTGGCGGCGTTCATGTCGACGATCGACACGCACCTCAACTGGGGGGCCTCCTACGTGATGACCGACATCTATCGCCGCTTCGTACGGCGGGATGCATCGGAGCGGCACTACATCGCGGTGACCAAGCTGGTGGTCCTGATGTTGATGGTGGGCGCCAGCCTGATCGCGCCGCTGTTCAAGTCAGTCACCTCGGCCTGGGAGCTGCTGGCCATGACCCAGGCGGGTGTGGGCCTGATCGCGGTGGTGCGCTGGTTCTGGTGGCGTATAAGTGCGTACACCGAGCTCGCGGTGCTGATCGGCTCGAGCGTCCTGACGCTGCTCAACGCCGCCCTGGTGCACTGGTGGCCGGCCGCGACCCTGTTCGGCATTCCCTGGGCCGAGGCGCGGTTCGAGCTCAAGGTCGCCGTCTTCATCTCCATCGTGATCCCGGTCAGCCTGCTGGTTACCTACCTCACCCCGCCGGTCGAGCGGGAGCGGCTGGAGAGCTTCTACCGCCGGGTTCGACCGGGAGGGTTCTGGGGCGTGCTCGACCCGGCGATCCGCGCGCTGCCCAACCGCGCAGCCAGCGCCCGATCGATTGCCGACGTGCTCGGGGGCCTGATGCTGATGTTCGGCGTGTCGCTCGCCATCGGCTACGCCCTGTTCCACCGCTACGAGCTGGCGCTGGCCGCGGTGGTCGTGGCGGTGCTGGGAGCGGCCTGGACCTACACCTGGTTCCGGCGGGAGATGGGCGCGCTGACCAGCAGCGGCGGCATGGTCTGACAGATCAGTGGTCGCGCCGGCGCAGGGCAACCAGAGCGAAGAGCAACAGCAGCGCGAGGCCCGGGACAGACCCCACGGGGGCCACGTTGCACCCTCCCTGCTCATCCATCGGGGCCGCACGGAGCACTGCGGCCGCAAGCGTCGCCTGTCCCACGTTCCCGCTGGTGTCCCGGGCACGTACCACCACGTCGATTCCGGGCCGGGCGTCGGCGCTGAGCGAATGTCCATAGGGGCCGAAGGCCGATCCTCCGATGCTCCAGCTCAGCTCCACACCCTCGGGCGGCGTGACAACGTCCTGCACCTCGGCCTGCACGCCCGAGGCAGTCCGGATCAGCCGGACGCTCGGTGGAACCGTGTCGATGGTGAACGGAACCCGGACCGGTGTCGGGTCCAGCGTGGACGGCTGTCCCTTGACCCGGGCCATGACCTCGACGCTGTGGTTCCCCTGCAGCCAGAACAGCGGGTCGCGTACCACGATGCGCTCCCCCTCGACGAAGGGGTGGAAGAAGCCTCCGTCCACGCGGTAGCTGTACTCCACCGGCTTGCCGGCCAGGGCGGCGGGCAGCCGCGCCTCGAGCTCGAGCGTCACCGCGGGCCCGGCCCAGGGGTCGAAGCCCGGGCCGAGGCGGAAGGCCTCGGTGTCGGGCAGGCTCAGCCCCGCGAGGCCGGCGTCGGTGTCGACGCTGGTGGACTCGCCGAGGCTGGTGCTCTTGACCATGGTCAGGTTGGCGAAGATGGCCAGTATGTCGTTGGAGTCGGTGGTGGTGATGGAATCGGCGCCCAGCTCAAGCTGGATGCCCTGCAGGGCCGGCAGCTCGATCGGCTGGAAGCCCCCCGCGAGGAAGGTGCCGGCCAGGCCGATCAGGGTCGGGAACAGGCTGGCCAGGGTGGCGGGGTCCTCCTTGATCAGATCGGCGCTCTCCACCTTGACGTTGGTCAGCGCCTTGGCCAGGTCGCCCAGGATCGGCTGCAGCTTGCCGTCGGCGTCCGGGAAGAGCAGCGCCGGCAGCTCCAGATCGCCCACCACGGTGAAGATGCGCACGAAGCGCTCGTCGACCATGGCATAGATGTCGATGGCGAAGTCCTTGGCCTTGATCTTGAGCAGGGGCTCGTCGATCACCACCTGGCCGGTGGCGTCCTTGTGGTAGGTCCCCTTCCCCAGCGTCACGGTCGGGGGCTGTCGCGGCCGGATCGCGAGCATCATCGGCACGTTCTTGCCGCCGGTGAGGGTGTTGAGCGAGGGTACCAGCAGAGCGAACATGCCGCTCGAGAGCTGTGAGACAGTCTGGGTGTCGATGTCGAGGCAGAGGGCGCCGCTGGAGAACATGGCGTACGCTGCAAGGTCCAGCGACTGGCGGTGGACGCCGATCCCCACGTCATATGGGTTGCCGCCCGGCCGGGTGTTGTTGCGGAAGGCCAGGGAGCGCGGGATGACCGCCTTCTGCGGCGGCTGGCAGCTCGCGCCCGGCGCCTCGCAGTCGGGGACACAGGCGTTGTGTTTGGCCGCGCGGAAGCCGCCCATCACCCCGACCGACATGCCCGCGTTCTCGGCCTCCGCGTATCCGCCGGCCCAGAGCAGGTAGTCCATTGCCCCGGTCGTGCCTGGAGAGAAAGCGGACATGAAGCTCGCCACGTCGAAGCGGCCCTCCTGTCCCATCGGCAGATCCTGGAGCATGGCGTCCAGGGTGTCGTCCACCGTGCCCATCAGCGCTTTCTCGATCTGTCCCTTGAACAGGCTCTTGAGCCAGTTGACGATGGTGCAGTCGATCCCGCCCGAGATGTCGATGTCGCCGCTGTCGAAGTCGACCAGCGTCGTCGTGCCGCGGCTGATCTTGAGCTTGTTGTTGTCGTTCGGGTCGACCACCAGGTTGATGTCGGCGTTGAGCCCCAGGTCGGGCTGGCCCGACTTGGCGGAGTCGAAGTTGACGTTGCAGCTGACCCAGAACAGCAGCAGCTTGTACTCGAACGGGATCGTGCTGGTCTTGACCTTGGCCCTCATCGCGAGCTTGGCGGTGCTCTTCGGCGTGGGGGTGATGTTGACGGTGGTGATGTCCATGTTGGCGGTGCAGGCGGGGCCGCTGCAGCAGACCTTCTGGTTCCCGCTGGTGCAGCCGGTGGGCGGGATGGTGAAGGAGAGCCCGCCGGGCACCAGCGTGGTCACCAGCCCCTCGAAGTTGTTCTCCAGGAAGTCGATGCCGCTGCTGGAGAGCCGCACCTGCATCGCGTTGTCGAAGCGATGCTGCTGTTTGAAACCGCCCGGGATCGGCTGGGTGGCGCAGCCCTGGCAGCCGCCGGTCGATCCGCAGGCCGCAGCAATCAGCAGCAGGCCCACTCCCAGAACCAGGCGCCAGATCACGGCCGGCGAGATCCGTTCCCTTTCCATGAAATACCTCTCGGGTGGTGCCGCGGTGCGGTGACGGTCAACTATCAATATGGACAACGTGTGTGCTTGATCAATGGTAATGGGGGGTAGAGGACGCGTCCAGCAGCATTTGTCTGCCTCCTCGCCCCACCGGGCCGCATGGCCCTTTACGGCCGCTGGACCGGCGTGTTAAGCGGTGGCGCGTGCGACGAGCCCTGCCGTACATCCGCGCCGGAGCCCTGGCTGGCCTGGGCAGCGGTCTGCTGGCCCTGGTGCTGGAGCTGGCCACCGAGTCGGCGCCCGAGCCGGACGCCCGCCTGGGGCTCGTGCTGTGCGGGATGATCCTGTCCTCGTTCGTGGTGGCGGGAACCGCGCTGAGCCTGTCGCTGATGCTGCTTCAAAACCTCTCGCGGGTCATCTGGCCGCGAAAGGAGATCTTCCTCACCGCGATCCTGACCGCCCTCGTCGTCACGCCTGGTCTGTTCCTGCTGGTCCGGCGACTCGCGGCGGGCAGAAAGGCCGCGCAGGTGCTCGGACCGCTGTGGGTTCAGCTGTCCTTGACTCTCGCCGCGGCGGTGCTGATCGGCCTGTTGCTGTGGATCGGTCTGCGGGTCGCTCGCTGGCTCGGCCAGCGGCGACATCGCGGCGTCACGCTGGTCGTCGCCGCGGGCCTGCTGCAGCTGGCGATCGCGCTGATTCTCGCCGATGCCATGCTTTACCGCCGCCTCTACGGCTACCTGCACAACCTGCTGCTGGTGGCTTACCTCATTGCGGGCATGCTCGCGCTCCTGGCGCTCGCGCTGGGGCTGCGCCCCAGGGCGCCGCGCCGGCCCTGGCCCCTCCCGGGCCGCATCGGCCTCGCGCTGGCGCTGCTGGCACTCGTTGCCGGCGGAGCCGCAGGCGCCAGGCGGGTCCTGTCCCGCGACCAGCGGCTCCGATTCGTCGCACTGGAGCAGACCACGGTGACCGCGAACATCCTCTCGATGGTGCCGCTCGGGGTGGGCGGCGAGGCGCCGCTCTTCCTCGAGAGCGCCTCGGTGGGGCAGGGCGCCCGGCACCAGTCCTACCGCGTGGCCGACGCCAACGTGGTGCTGGTCACCATCGACGCGCTGCGGGCCGACCACCTCGGGGTGTACGGGTACAGCCGCCCCACCAGTCCGAACATCGATGCCCTGGCCGCGCGCGCGGTGCGCTTCGACCGGGCCTACTGCCAGGCTCCGCTGACCTGCTACTCCATTCCCTCGCTCCTCACCGGGGACTACCTCAGGTCGACGCTGCCGCTGCTGTCCAAGGCTCCTCCGACGCTGGCCAGGATCCTCGGCGCGCGGGGCTACACCACGGCGGCGTTCTACAACGCCAGCATCTTCTTCTGCGACGACAAGCGTGCCACCGCCTACGGCGACAGCAAGTTCGGGTTCCGCTACGCGGAGACGGCGCTGAGGCCGGCCTCCGAGCTCACCGACCAGGTGCTGCGCTACCTGGAGCAGTTCCGCGACGGGGGCAAGCGCAAGCTGTTCCTCTGGGTGCACTACTTCGATGTGCACGAGCCCTACATGCGCCATCCGGAGCATGATTTCGGCGCGCGGGACATGGACCGCTACGACTCCGAGATCGCCTTCGCCGACCAGGCGGTCGGCCGCCTGGTCGCATCGCTGCACCAGCTCGAGGGTCCCACCATCTTCGTGCTCGGTTCCGATCACGGCGAGGAGTTCAAGGAGCACGGCGGCAGCTACCACGGATCCAGTCTGTACGAGGAGCAGATCCGCGTGCCGCTGATCATCGGGGTCCCCGGGCTGAGACCGCGTGTGGTGCAGACCCCGGCGCAGATGGTCGATGTTGCCCCCACTGTGCTCTCGCTGCTCGGGATCCGCCTGCCGGAGTCGGTGAGGGGGGAGTCGCTGGTGCCCGAGCTGCTCGGACATGGCTCGCCCGACCGAACCGCCTTCGCGGAGGTGCACACCAAGAAGATGGTCCGCTTCCGTGGATGGAAGCTGATCCACGACTACCGGCGAAGCACCTTCGAGCTGTATGATCTGCTCACCGATCCGACGGAGCGCGTGAACCTGATCGGCCGTCGCCCCCGAGATGCCGCCAGGCTCAAGGGTCTGCTGGTGGGCTGGTTCGATCGCCTGCGGGCGCTGTCAGGCAAGCGGGAGGAGGACCGGCCCGAGGGCATCGATCTGGGCCGCATCGGCGACCGGCGCAGCGTGCCGATGCTGGCGCGCCTGCTCATGGACGCCACTGTCCAGTCCCGCTGGCGTCAGGAAGCAGCCCAGTTGCTCGGCGGGCTCCAGGACAGGGACGCCGCGGAGGCGCTGTGGGTGGCAGCCGGCGACGACGATCAGCTGGTTGCCGACGAGGCCGCCGTCGCGTTGGGTGAGATCAAGGATCGGGCGGCGCGGTTCGTGCTGCCGGAGGTGGTGACCGATCCCGGGGTTGAGGCGGAGCTGCGCATGCGCGCGGCCATCGCCCTCGCCAGGATCGACAGCCCGCTGGCCACGCCGGCATTGATCGAGGCGTTGTACGGCGACAACTGGGAGATCCAGAACCGGGCCGCGCACTACCTGGGCTTCGTGGGTGATCGCCGGGCCTTCGACCCGCTGCTGCGCATGTCGAAGCGGCTTCACCTGCGCTCCCGCATCGCACTGGCGCTGGGACGGATCGGCGCGCGGTTCAAGGACCGTCGGATCCTGCCCTACCTGCTCGACCGGGTCAGAAACGACCCCCACGCGGAGGTCCGGCAGCGGGCGCTGGGCGGCGTCGGGTTCCTTGGAGACAAGTGGGCGATCGGTCCGCTCGCGCGCCTGCTGGCCGACGAGCCGGACCTGACCTGGACGCCCGAGACCCTGAGCCGGCTGGGTGGTGTGGGCTGGTACTGGGTGCCAGGGGTCGACTTCGCCAGCCGCCGCGGCCTGAAGGATGGCTGGGGCAGCTGTGTGGTCAACCCCTCGATGTCCACCGACGATTACCTTGGCCGATCCTGGTGTGCCATGTCACGGGGGAGGTCGACGATCCAGTTCCAGATCCGCCGCAAGCCGTTCGCGGCCCAGGTGATGGTGCGCTATCGTTCGCTCAATCCCGCCCTCAACGGCCGGACCCTCACGTTGAGGGTCAACGGCCGCAAGCTGCCCTCTCTGCCCGTGAGGGAAGGGTGGCACGCAGCGCGCATTCCGACCCCGGCGAGGTTGTGGAAGCAGGGCTCGAACACGGTACGTTTCCATCTCAGCTTGCCCGGTGCGCTGGCCAAGAGCCCGCCCGGCGATCTGGTGGCGCTGGACTACCTGGTCCTCGCGGCGCGTCCCGGCCCCGCCAGGAGGAAACCCCACCTGTGAGACGACAGACCCACCTCCCCCTCACCCCCGAGCAGGCGCGTCAGTCTCACCTGGAATCGGCCGCCTGGCGCCGCCTTCTCGTCTGGGGGCTGAGGACCTTTCCCATGCCGCTGCGACGCGCCACGATGCCGCTGTGGTCGGCCTTCTTCTACCTACAGGTTCCGCACGTCCGCATGGCGATCGAGAGCAACCTGGTGCAACTGCTCGGCCTGAAGCCACCACGGCTGCAGCTGTGGGCCTTCCGCACCTTCACCAACTACTGCCATTCGATCGCCAACGCCTACCTGCCTTACATCGGGGTCGATCCTGGTCTCGAGGTCGAGCTCACCGGAGGCGAGCACCTGCGGGGCAACCTGCACCCCGGGCGCGGGGCGATAGTCGCCACCGGCCACCTCGGCAGCTGGCAGCTCGGCCCGCACTATCTCGACAGGCACGGGTTTCCCCCGGTGACGGTCGTGATGACGGAGGAGCCTGACTCCGACGCCCAGCGCATCGTCGCCGAGATCCGGGATCACAGGCCGCGCGAGGCGGGGGGCCTCCCCTGGAGTGCGGGCCGAGCGCCCCAGACAGACCCTGCGCGCGAGGCGGGGGGCCTCCCCTGGAGTGCGGGCCAAGCGCGCGAGACAGACGCTACACGCGGGGCATGGACCGCCCGCGTGGTCTACCCTGGCCGATCGCCGCTGCTCGGCCTCGAGCTTCGCGCCACTCTGCGCCGGGGCGAGCTCGTGGCGTTCCAGATGGATCGCCCCTCGGCCGACGGTGGCCTGCGCGTGCCCTGCCTGGGCGGGCAGGCCACCTTCGCCGCCGGCCCCGCGCTGCTGGCCCGCACCTGTGATGTCCCCGTGGTCCCGGTCTTCTTCCCCGTCGAGGGCAGACGGTTGAGAATCCTGGTCGAGCCCCCGCTGTGGGCGCGCCGCACCGGCGATCGCCAGCGCGACGTGCTCGAGCTGACACGGGAGCTGTCCCGGGTCTACGAGGGCATGATCCGCCGCTATCCCGACCAGTGGTTCAACTTCTACGACTTCTGGGGTGAGACATGCGTCGGGTGATGTTGACAGCCACCGGCGTTGTCACGGGCTTTGGCTCCGGGGAGCAGGCGCTGTGGGACGGACTGATCTCGAACAGAACCTGCGTGGCGCCGACCTCGGCCTTCCTGGACGGCGCCGCTCCGGTGGCGCGCGTGCCGGATGGTCTCCTCGCCCCCGAGGTGGAGCGAACGTGGTCGATGCTGCACCTGGCGGCACAACAGATCCTCGCCGCCGCACCCTGGTCGCGGGTCCGAGCGCTTGCCCCGCGTCGCGTGGGCGTCTGTGTGGGCACCACCCAGGGCCCCATCGAACAGTGGACGCACGACCAGCGGCTGCTGGCAACGCGACCCGGGCACCGACCGGCGCTGCCTGGCCTGGCCGGGCCTGTCCACCACCTGGCCCGGATGCTCGACGTGACAGGCCCCCTGGCCTGTCCCTCGATGGCCTGTGCCTCCGGCACAGCCGCCATCGGACTCGCCGCGGACTGGCTACGCCACGACCGCTGCGACGCGGTGGTGGCCGGCGGGGTCGACGCCCTGTCGGAGCTGGTCCACGCCGGCTTCCACAGGCTGCGCGCCCTGGACCCCCGGGTGCCCCGACCCTTCGATGCCCGGCGTGCGGGGCTGGCGCTGGGCGAGGGCGCCGGGCTGGTGTTGCTCGAGGCCGATGTCGATGATGGCGTGCAGCTGACAGGCAGGGGCCTGAGCTCCGACGCGAACCACCTCACCGGGCCCGACCCTACCGGCTCGGGGGTGGTCAGGGCCATCCGTGCCGCCCTTGGCCGGGCCGGGCTGGCAGCGGGTGCGGTGGATGTGGTCAGCGCCCATGGGACGGCCACCGTGTTCAACGATCTGATGGAGGCGAAGGCGTTTCTGCAGCTGTTCGGCGACGAGCGTGGGCGGACGGTGCCGGTGAGCTCGATCAAGGGAGCCATCGGCCACACGATGGGCGCGGCCGGAGCGCTCGAGGCGGTGCTCTGTGCCCGCGTGCTGCGCGAGGGGCGGCTGCCCCCGACCGCCGGCCTCGAGCAGCAGGATCCCCAGATCCCGCTCAACGTGACGCAGGGCCGTCCGCTTCACGCCGCGTTCCGCGTGGCCGTCTCGACCTCGTCGGGCTTCGGCGGAGTGAATGCCTGCCTGGTGTTCGCCATCGCTGGCGAGGGTGACGATGTGGGGGTGTTGACCCCAGGTAGGTAGAAAACCCCCGGCCCGTCGGGCCTGTTGATCTCGCGGCCAACCGCGAGCAACTCCGGCCACTTCTGCGCAACGAGGCACACGCGGGCCAGGGGGCCCACAACCCATGAGCACGTAACGGCCCCGTGTCAGAACACGCACTTTCGTCTGGCATGGCGGTTGCTCTGATGACCTCCAGCAACTTTCATCCTGCAGCGCGGATGTACAAGACACACTGGAGGGCATGTCTGATGAGGATTTCAAAGCAGCTCCTACTCCCCGCCGTCATCTTCGCTGTGGCGTTCGCCGGCTGCATCGGTCAGGTCGGCACACCGCCCAGCCCCAACGAGAAGGTCGC
>Ga0180009_10006198_pt1 | contig 12622 bp, 10 predicted proteins | sample OS_PC_MetaG_FD_123537 | JGI IMG/M metagenome (GOLD analysis project Ga0180009, IMG submission 123537) | Groundwater microbial communities from the Aspo Hard Rock Laboratory (HRL) deep subsurface site, Sweden - OS_PC_MetaG | ecosystem: Environmental > Aquatic > Deep subsurface > Groundwater...
CAAGAAATATTAAAAGGGATATCCCCATGTTTTATTGATGGGGACGATGGAAATGATATAAAAATATTTAATGGGAAGAAGTTATTTTTTATTGCTAAATTGCTGGAGGAAACCAACCTATGTCAAGATGATTATGAATTGCAAGTTGCTATTGGAAAAAAAATATTAGCAGATTATTCCACGCTTGTGGTTGCAGAGAGTGAAATACAACAAATGCTTATTGATTTTTTAGTACGATTTGCTGATTTTAATTCGTATATTGAAAGAGTGTTTCAATTATTGGAAAAGGCCATAGCGGATAAAAACCAATTTTGTTTAATTCGTATTATTGCTAATTGGATGTTGGAAGAAGAGAGACAGAATCAGTCTCCAACTCAATGTGACAAAATAAACAAAGTATATAATATGTTATTTGCTTTTATAGAATTAGAAAAGAACAATGCTAATATTTTGTATAATATTATTATTGAACTGATGAGAGGAAAAAAATCTTTTTTTTCAGTTTTAGAAAAAATATTAACTCTTGAGGCTGTATCGAGTTGTCTTTTGGGATCACTTATTAAGGAAGATTTTAGAAAAGGGATTGTATTTCCTGAAGGATATTACCGTTTTGATCGAGCACAGAAAACCAATCTGAAAAAATTGTTAGTTGAGATTATTATGGATCAATCTTCACTCGATTGTTCTCCAAATTGTAAGTCAAAATTTTTTAAAGTTACGTCAATGAAAATTCGTGAAAATGCTAATCGGATAAATGAAATATTATGTGCTTTAAACCCTGTAAGTCCTTCTCATAATGAAGAAATAAACATTTGTTCCTCTAAGCTATAGGCAAACCAAATACATTCCTAAAAGCATTTTTAATACTTTGCGCATCATAATCCATTGCGTTGATTAATTCATTTCCTTGTAGACAAGAAAAAACAATATTTATGGGCTCTTTTGTTTCATCATCCATGATTTGCATAGTGATATCGTGATAACTTCTAATGGCGGTTTTTAATTTAAATTGATCATTAGGATCTTTTGGAACCAGTACACAAGATTGATCGCCATAAAGATCATGGCAATCTGTCATGAGTGAAATTGACTGATGGTCGTTTAATAATATTTTTGCATTATCTTTATCAATAATAATATTTTGTAGCACAAACATGACATCGAAAGGACTAATTTTAGAGGTAGCAATCACATGTTTGTCACGATAATAAAGTGCGACGGTTTGTTTTGCATCACAAATTTCCGCATGGACCTGTCGACCATTCGTATGATAACGCGCTTCACCTTTACTCCCAGGGTATGATCTTTTCTCACAGGCTAATTGCCATGGACCTAACTGATGCGTGTATTCTGGTTCACGAGAATTGAATAGTTCATTGAGTAATTGATCGTGATTGAGATCAGTAGAAAGAGGCGTTGCATGAGCAATAGTTATGCTCATGCAACTTGCTAAGAAAAATAGGACTGTTTTTTTCATGTTACTTCCTTGTTAAAAGTTTAGTTTCTACATTATGTCATCAAGGACATTCAATATCATAGCTTAACTTTTTAAACGATGGGAGTCATTATTATAAACCAGTTGATATCTCCTAAGTCGTGGTGTTGGCGCTGTTACTGGCTGTAAATGAAGGAGGCTGTACAACAGTTATTGAAGATAGTTCAGATGGATTTCCTACGAAACCTTCCGCTTTTTCATCTAATCGGACTTTGAAGAAAAGACGCTCGTTAGCCCCCATATTTTTAGCTTGACTAAGTGCGGCTTTTCTTGTGATTTGGTTTGTTTTAATACATAGGAGGATACCCGTTAACATTGCACTGATAAAAAGTGCTAGAGCTGTTGAACCATAGCTCCATGAACTATTAAAATTATCTTTATGCTTCAGTGTTTTTAATTGAGCTTCAGTTGCTTCAGCGGTGCTATTGTTATTATCATCTGTTTTAAATGCCATTTCCTTAATAAAAATTCCTGTACCACCGGCTAGACTTAAAATAACGCCCATACAAATTGCACATGCATTAAAAATAAGAAAATATAAACGGTCTCGTTTTTCTTTTTTACGAATGACATTTTTTAATTTTGCCAGTTGTACTTCTTTTTTTACTGCTTCACTTGTTGTGGGGTCCCATGGGTCTTTCCCTTTTGAGAGAACATGCTTAATCATCCAAGGGATATCTGAGCGATCCGGTGTGACATTAAGATAATTTGCCGTTCTATGTAATTCATTTAAAATAAGTTCTTCATTTGGATTGCTTGGATATGAGCCAAAACGTGAAGCATTGACTGGTTTAACGAATAAAGAGGGGAGAAATAAGCAACCATTACAAGTTAGAACTCTTGATACAATATCTCCAAACGAAGATTTATAACGATGATCAAATAAATAACCATTTAATTCTGCATAAGCGCTATCACTAACAATTTCGAGAAAGTCTTGAAAATTTTCCCCGGGTTTGTAGACAATGCCATCGTTAAAAGCAATATCAGGAAGTTTAATGACTTCTAAAGGGATCTTTCCTAGTTTTAACTTGTAATAAGCCCCATTAATTTTAATCACTAAATTATTTTTATTATTATTAGTGGGAGTGGGAATAAAGATATAACTTCCCGGTAAGTTGGTTCGATTATTATTTTGAGCTAGAGGTTCAAATATTTGGAAAACATCACCATTCAGATTAGGTACAAAACTTAAAACATCATTTCCTACCGTAAATGATGTTTTATAGACGAGTTCCCTTTTTGACATTTCGTCTTTAAGATCATTAAAAGTTAACCTGCTGATTCTTGTAAAAATTGTATTTGCATCATTGAGGTGATCTACTTGAACGGTATATTGACTAAATTCACCATGCCCATTACAACGAATATAGATCACTTCATAATTTTCGTCAGGGGCTTTAAAAACAACGGGATTTTTCCCTAATAAATTGATATAGACAATAGTACGTTGTAGTAAGATGGACATGATATAGAGCTCATAGTTTTCTCCAAGCGTGTTTCCATTATTTACTGCATTCCTTGCATTAGTGATTTTTTCATTGACTTCATTTTCGTCATTCCCACTGAAAAAAGCTCGAAAGGCATTTTTCCTGTTGATATTGTCAAGTGTGTTTTCGGCATTCATTTGTTCAGAGATCTTTTGTCGTAAATCATCCTCTTCAATTTGATTAGGTTCTTTTTCATCAATATCGTTAAAAAGTTGAACCATTAAAGAATAGAAAGAGCCTCTAAAAGTACCGTCTTGCAAGCTTAATCTGTGATTTTCTAATGCTCGATCAATATTTGTTTTTTCAAGAATTTTTGGTTCTAGATAAGTAAACAATGTCGCAAATATAGTAAAGAGTTTACTAAATGAAATAGGTTTTTTTTGTTTCGTATTAACTTCTAAAATTTTAATAATATGTGCGGCTAATACTTGCAGACCAAAAGGGAAGTTTTGATTATTTGCTGCAACTTCATTAATATCAACCACTTGAATCTCCTTATATAAGTAATTTATTGATTAGGTATAGGGTTCTAACTAGTCCTTTTTCTCAAGCGCCAACAGATAACATTTTTTGTATAATAAGTCACCAACTGTTTTTCCTGAATAACCTCCAAGTCCTGTTTTAGAAACGACACGATGACAGGGGATAATGATAGGGATTGGATTTGCTCGACAGGCATTGCCGATAGCGCGAGCACTAGTGTTGAGAAGTTTTGCAAGTTCACCATAGGTACGAGTTTCTCCGGAGGGGATTTCTTGTAATGCCTGCCATACTTTTTGTTGAAACGGCGTGCTGTTGAGCTGAATTGGGACAGAGAACTTAAAATTTGGGTTCTCGAAATAGCCGCATAACTCTTTTACAACCTGTTGAATTATTTTGTTTTTATTCGGAATAGGGCGGTAGGGGAGAGGTTGGGTGAAACTGATCTTGGTGAGCGCAGTATCATTTGTCTCTATATAAAGAGTTCCAATAGGGCTTTCAAAGTGTGTCAGTGGATTGGTCATTGTTTAGATCCATGATTTGTGTTGGTGGCCATTTTATAAAACCTGTTTGGTGAGTGTCTATCTATTAATGATAGAAATTTGTAGGGGCATAGCGTGCTATGCCCAGGGCGCAGCACGCTGCGCCCCTACAATATTCGCATCCAACCGCTGTTTTTAGGATAATATCATTTATTGACAAAATCATTCCCGCTACATATATTGCACGCTCCTTGCCTCAGTCGCGTTATTAATAATTAATAAGGGGTTAAAATGAATCTTGCCTATTTTTTAATTCTGTTTCCGTTACTCCCTGCTGTTTTACTTCTGTTGACAAAAAATTATCACTTACAAAAATGGATTGTCGTTATTTCCTCGGCAATTATTGCGGCAGCGAGTATTGTATTTGCAATCCAACATCTTCATGCGGGCGGTGAATATATTAATATTATTTCAACGACGCCAAATATCTTAGTGACAATTGGGGATATTCTTTTAGCGCTTACTTTCCTTTTTGTGTGTCGCAAACTTCCATTGAAACGTTACTGGATTCCTTTATTAGTAGTGATTCAATATGGCGCAGTTATTTTTTATGAATTAGTAGGAAAAATTCCTGAAACAACACACTATTTATATGTAGATAGTCTTTCAGCAGTGATGGCACTGGTGATTGGGATTGTCGGTACCTTAATTGCGATTTATACCGTCGGTTATATGAAACATTATCATCACGAACATCCTGAAATAAAAAATCGTTCCAATCAATTTATTGCCGCGATCTTTTTATTTTTCTTTGCCATGTTTGGAATCGTTTTTTCAAACAGTGTGACCTGGATTTATTTCTTTTGGGAAATTACGACCTTATGTTCTTTCATTATGATTAGCTATTCACAAAGTGAAGAAGCAATTCATAATGCCTTTCGTGCTTTATGGATGTTATTAATTGGTGGTTTAGCTTTTGCCTTTGCGATTATGATTTTAGCAGATAAAACAGGCACCATTGAATTACAAAAAATTATGATGATGAAACAAAGTATTGTGTTATTGCCTGTGTTACTACTCTGTTTTGCTGGGATGAACAAAGCGGCACTGTATCCTTTTGGAAATTGGTTGTTAGGCGCTATGGTAGCACCAACCCCTTCTTCTGCGCTGTTGCATTCCAGTACCATGGTGAAAGCAGGTGTCTATTTGGTATTACGATGTTCACCCATACTGCAAAATACTGCAGCAGGTGGAATGGTCGCATTAATTGGAGGATTAAGTTTTGTTGCGGCATCTGCCTTAGCCATTTCACAAACGGATGCCAAAAAAATCTTAGCTTATTCCACGATTGCAAATTTAGGATTAATTGTGCTTTGCGCAGGCATTGGAACAGCGTTTACCTTATGGGCTGCTGTATTAATTATTATTTTCCATGCCGTTGCAAAAGCATTAATGTTCTTGGCTGTCGGTGTTGTGCAACAACAAACTGGCAGTCGTGATATTGAAGACATGGAAGGATTAATTGCAAAGATGCCACTCGTCACTATTACGATGTTAATTGGTATTGCAGGGATGTTTTTAGCGCCTTTCGGTATGTTAATAAGTAAATGGGCTGTGATTGAAGCATTAACAATTCGTAATCCAATTTTCCCCACGATCGTGATTTTTGGTGGTTCACTGATGTTGTTCTTTTGGACAAAATGGATGGGAAAAATTATTGTTGTTAAACAAAGACAACATGGATTTGAAAAAGGAATTGGCATCGAGTGGATTGCATTAATCGGGTTATCATTATTAACGATTCTAACCTGTGTTTGTTATCCATTAATTGGTAAATACGCGTTAGTTCCCTTATATGGACCTACGCCTATGTTATCTTACGGAGTTGAAATAACGATTTTAACTATGCTCGCGTTGATGTTGTTACCTCCTGTCATTATGTTAATGCGACATAAACATTTAGTATTTGTTCCCCCTTATTTAAGCGGCATCAATGTGACAGATCCTGCTCAGTTTAGAGGTTCATTTGGAGCACCAGAGGCGTGGTCATTTAGAAACTATTATATTAATAAGTTTTTTGGTGAAACTATTTTAACAAAATGGACCATCACCTTTTCATTAGTATTAATGATCTTAATGTTTTTTGTTCGAAGCTTTTAGTAATTGGAGAAATTTATGCACTGGATTATTTGGTGTATTTTAGGAATTATTTTAACGCCATTTTTGGGCGGATTAATTGCGGGGGTAGATCGAGTTGTTACCGCACGTATGCAACGTCGTGTTGGCCCACCGTTTTTACAACCCTTTTATGATGTATTGAAATTGTTTGGAAAAGAGAAATTGGTTGTCAATCGTTTTCATGGTGATTTTGTTTTATGTTCTTTAATCTTTACAGTTGCCAGTGTTGGATTATTTTTTGCCGGACAGAATTTATTAATTACCATTTTTGCATTAATTGTTGGAAATGTATTTTTAGTTTTGGCAGGGTATTGCAGTAATTCACCTTATAGTATGTTAGGGGCGGAAAGAGAATTACTTCAAATGTTATCGGCTGAACCCATGATTTTATTATCCGCAGTGGGTTTATTCATGGTGACGCAATCATTCGATATTGCAACAATCATTACCAGTGGCAAATGTCTTATTTGTTATTTACCAGGCGTCTTTATTGCGTTGATTTATGTTTTAACCATTAAGCTAAGGAAGTCCCCTTTTGATCTTTCGACTTCGCACCATGCGCATCAAGAACTAGTCAAAGGAATTTCTACTGAATTTGCGGGTCCATCATTAGCTTGGTTTGAAGTGATTCATTGGTATGAAACAATTTTCTTATTAGCATTACTGTATCTTTTCTTTGCTTCAACGCCGATTTTGGGTGTGATTGCAATTCTCTTTGTCTATTTTCTTGAAATATTAATTGATAACATCAACGCGAGAGTTAAGTGGGAATTAATGCTAGGGTCTGCATGGGTTGTAACGTTAGTCTTAGGCTTAGGTAACTTAATGTTACTGTATGGTATTCAACATATATAATAATTTAGGAGAAGTTAAGGTGTCATCGATTTCAAAATCTCCATGGATAATTCACTATGATGGTTCGAGTTGTAATGGATGTGATATAGAAGTATTAGCCGCATTAACACCGCGATTTGATGTTGAGCGATTTGGGATTATTAATGTGGGTAATCCAAAACACGCAGATATTTTATTAATTACTGGATCAGTCAATACGCAAAACGTCGAAGTGGTAAAAAATATTTATAATCAAATGGGTGAGCCAAAAGTGGTGGTTGCCATTGGGGCCTGTGCGTGTTCAGGCCATTTTTTTGCGGAATGTTATAACACTTTGGGCGGTGTTGATAAAGTCATCCCTGTCGATGTTTATTGTCCAGGATGTGCCGCACGACCAGAAGCGATTATTGATGCAGTAGTAAAAGGGTTAGGCGTTTTAGAAGAGAAACGTAAAAAAATGAAGCAAAAGAAATAGGCGAGGTAAACTATGTACGAAAATCAAGAAATCATTGAAATTTCAAAAGATCGAATTGCTGAAAAAGTGCGTGAATTATTTAAAGAAGGCTATCGTTTAATTCAGATGAATTGTACAAAAGAGGGCGAAAATTTTTGTTTAGATTATTCATTTGATAAAGATAGAAAATTTTTAAATCTACGTATCATGTTGCCGGTTTCTGATGCAAAGATGCAAAGTGTTTCCAGTATTTATTTGCCTGCCTGTTTATACGAAAATGAAATTCACGATTTATTTGGAATTGATTATTCCGATTTGGCAATCGATTTTAAAGGACGATTTTATCGTATTGATGAAAAAGCACCGTTTAATTCTGAAGTAGCAAACTAAAAAGAGAAGGGTTTTAATTATGGCGCAAAGAACAGTTATTCCATTTGGTCCACAACATCCAGTTTTACCAGAACCAATGCATTTAGATTTAGTTTTAGAAGACGAAAAAGTAGTGCAAGCAATTCCTAATATTGGTTTCATTCATCGCGGTTTAGAATTGTTATGTAAAAAGAAAACCTTTATTGAAATGCCACATGTGGCAGAACGTATTTGTGGTATTTGTAGCGTGATTCATGGCGTCGCCTATTGTCAGGCTGTTGAAAAAGTGATGAATATCGAAATTCCTCCTCGTGCAGCATTAATGCGAGTTTTTTTTAGTGAATTACATCGTATGCACAGTCATTTGCTTTGGTTAGGGTTAGCAGCGGATGCGATTGGTTTTGAAAGTTTATTTATGAATGCTTGGCGTATTCGTGAAAAGATTTTAGATCTCTTTGATGAAACCTATGGGGGTCGTGTCATTTTAAGTGTTTCAAAAGTTGGTGGGGTTCGAAAAGATGTCAGTGCCGATCAAATTAAACATATTGAAACAGTATTAAAGGAAATTGAGATCGATTATAAAAAGATTGCGGAAGTGTTTTTAGAAGATTACACCATTCAAACACGCTGGAAAGGCACTGGGATTTTATCCAAAGAAGATGCACAAGTATTAGGGGCAGTAGGACCCACCGTGAGAGGCAGTGGAATTGCGCAAGATGCACGTTTATTAAAATATGGCGCCTATGATCAATTAGATTTTGAACCCATTGTTGAAAAGGGCGGTGATGCCTATGCACGAGCTGTTGTACGCATCAAAGAAGTTTATCAATCAATCGATTTAGTGAAACAAGCGATTCATAAAATGCCAGAAGGGGAAATTTCAGTTCCTGTAAAAGGCATGCCGGAAGGGGAATATTATTCTCGTGTTGAACAACCACGAGGAGAAGTGGTGCATTATGTAAGAGGAAATGGCACACAAAATCTAGATCGTTTTAGAGTGCGTACGCCAACGTTTGCCAATTTAGCGCCTTTAATGAAAATGTTAGAAGGCTGTGCATTTGCCGATTCGCCGGCGATTATTTTATCGATTGATCCGTGTATTAGTTGCACTGAGCGGTAGTAAACCGAATTTATATAGCAATAACTTTGTTAAAAATTAGCTTAAAACGCTCGTTTATTATGTATAAAGTCGCGTTTTTCGCTAATTTTTGCCGTGTTCTTGCTTATCTAAATTCGGTTTTTAGAGATTGTGTTAATTGAATAAAGAGAAGGAAATTATGAAATCAGATATCTTAAAAATGTTTAGCATTGTGTTTAAAAGCCTTTTCAAAAAATCAGCGTGTGATATGTATCCAGTCAATGCACCTAAAATTCCGAAAGGAGCAAAAGGACATATTAAAATTGATGCACCGATGTGTATTCTCTGTTCTTTATGTCAAAAAAAATGTCCTACAAGTGCGATTAAAGTAGATCGTGAAAAACATACTTGGTCGATTGACCCGATGAAATGTATTTTATGTAACGCCTGTGTAGAAGTCTGTCCAAAAAAATGTTTAGACATGGATAAACAGTACATGTCACCCATGACTGAACATAAAGTCACCTTAGTCAATATCCCTGAAAAATTAAAAGAACCTGTTCAAACTGAAATGGAGTTGAAGACGGAGTAGAGACGCGATTTATCGCGTCTTAATAAATTGTAGGGGCGACCCTTGTGGTCGCCCAACAATAAATTGCACACCCCAAAAAAATTTAGAATGCCACGATAAATATTAAACTCTCCTTATGGGTAGATCTACGCATATCCTCTAAAAAAAATCATTGATAATCTTTCTCTAACTTTATTAGAGGAAGAATAAAAATGATCAAAAAAACAATATGTGCCGCTTATGCAGGGATAGGAATGTTTGCTGGAGCTTGTTGGGGTATTGCTCAAGAAGGAAGTTCCTTAACTCGCGTTATCACCGATAGTAGTTTCGGTATGTTATTTGGCGCTTCTCTAGGGGGCGCTTCAGTACTGTATTACTATATTATGCGTACTGAAGAGGAAAAAAATATTGCTCAAGCGAATCGTAGTTTAAAAAAATATTTAGCGAGAGGCGAAAACGGATTATTACCAGTAGAAAAATCAATTCTAAAATCAATAGCTATTTTGGGCAATTTTCTTGATGAAATGGAGATTCCTGAAGAGTTCCGTTGTCCTATAAGTCATGCGGTGATGCACGATCCAATTACTTTACCAGATAATAGAAATTATGAACGTCATGAGGTTTACCAATGGTATCTTCATGGACAGCGAACATGTCCAGCAAGTCCTTGGATTAAATTCGAGAACGATCCAATCGATCCTGTCAATACACCAACAAATCTGGCATTACAGTCAAGTATTGAAAAATTTCTTTGTAAAGAGGTGGTAAAAATACAGAGGACAAAAGAGATAAATAAAAATGTATTGACGCCACCTGTGCTTTTTAAAGTATAACAATAGGGAATGGTAGCTTATGAAAGACGACGAAATATATAAATCATTAGCTGACAATATCTTATTAATTTTAGAAGATAGTCCATATTGTCAAGAAAATCAAAGAATTAAAGAGTTAAAAAAAATAGTAGAAAGTAATAATCAATCGAATTTACAAGGAAAAGTTAAAGAAATATTCAAAGATAATATATTACTTTCCCATATACGTCTTCAGACCAGAGAAATCGCTCAACAAAATATGTCAAATGCCTATTTTCATTTGAAGGACTATAGTACAACAATACAAAGTTGTAAGGAAAAATTGAATGAAGTAAGAAGTCATATTGATTCTTACGGTAAAAGAAAAGAATACCTAAAAGGGCAGTTAGGGTTAGTAGGCGAAGAAGTTAATAGAAATATGTCAGAACTTAGAATAATCGAAGAAAAAATCGCAAGTCTCAGTAATAAAAAAATTAAAATGGGCCACTTTGATGAATATTGCACAGTCATCTCTTCAGCGCTAAATTTAGCGTCAACCGTCTCTTTATCGATGGGCAATCCTGCTATTACAGTATTTGCAATTGCAAATTTTGCACTCAATTTATGTACCACTATTATTCGTGACTCAAAACGTAAAAAAGCCGAGAGAAAACTTGCCGAACAGCAGCAGCAGGCCATGTTTCAACTCGGCAACAAGGCGAGAGATCATCGAGATACTATTCAGGATTTTTCCCAGTTATCCACTGATATCAACGAATTCTTACAATTGAATAATAACGAATATATGATTACCAAGATGCAAGAAATAAAACTATTACAAAATTTACCTAAAGAATTATATCCTTACTTACATAAAGAAATCACAGAGGCTGAAAGTAAATTAGATAAAATTGAATTAGATCTTAAGGCAAATCGCATATCAATAGAGTTACAAAGAGATAAAATTAGGAATGGAAAGGTTAAATATATCAATTCTAATAGAGACTATAGTAAGTTTGTTAAAGATTTTTATGGTGTAAATCATGGCCATGATTTGGAACAAGCAATAAAAGAAGATAGCAAGAAAACTTCAAAGGAAAGTGTCAATGAAAAGTTACAAGCAGGATTTTTTGAAACCGATGCAGGGAAAAAGTATCTTGAGACAATAGAAGAAAAAATTAATAAAGATCCCACAATTATAAAATTACGCACCGCAAGCTCAGGATTAGAAACTGAAAAGGAATCAATAGAAAAAGAAAAAAATGAATTATCTAAGTTATTGCCAACGGAAGAAGCGCAGAGACTTAATATCGATACGCAAGAAAGAAGAGAAAAACGTGAAACATCAAGAGGAATTACTGTTGAAAAACAACAAGAAATGAGAGCAAGAAGAGAGAATTTTCAAGAAAAATTAGAAAATTATACTGAGGTGCATGATGAGTTGAGCATTATTTTAGAGGCGGGGAATAGTGTTGTACAAGCATTATATGAAACAGGATTACTTAAAAAAATTGGTATTACTGGGGAGATTCCTTCATGCGTAATGCATTCGGCGATCTGTCTTAATGAAATTTATTATTCCAGTGTAAAACTTTCTCATATCTCTACATTAATTGATTCAAATCCACTTACAGAATGGAGTGATTTATGGGGTAAGTTGCGTGAAAAAGGAAAAAATGATGGCGAAGCGTTATGGAGTCAGTTATGGAGCCTATTGCGGAAAAATGAAACAAGTGATTATAAGTTGTTTTTTCAGACGGGTTTTAATAGTTTAAAGGTATTGGCTACTGTCGTATCACCAGCAGCTGTTATTGCAACAGCAGGAATAAAACTGACTTCAATATTAACTGGAAATTATCAAGGACAGCAAATGCGAATTTTTAAAGAAATATCGCATAATATAGATGAAATGAAGGATGCAATTAATAATCTCAAAATGAATAGTGATATTTATTTTAAAGTTCTCTATGGGGTAATATCCGAAAAAGAAAAATCAATTATTAGAGAAATACAAGCTCAATCATCTAATTTAGTGTCTGATCTCTATACTGCACATTCTAACATTAATCAAAAACTTGATTCAATTCATACTGATATTCAAGCGATTGGCGATAAACTCGATGCAAAAGAGCGTAAAGAATTTAAAAGAAAAATAGATAAGATCAGAGCGGAGACTAAAGGAGAGAGCTCAAATCATTATGATAAATCAATGCTATCAATGCAATTTAAACGAAATATTGATTATCTTAAAAAAACAGCAAGAAAAGGAGCCAAGGAAGACTGTTTTACTCATATTAATCGTCTTAAAGCCAATATTGTCGAAGCAAATGGTAATATTGATAGTGACAAGCCTGAATTATCTATTTCAGCATTAGGATATGGCTACTCTAAAGAATATGA
>Ga0180009_10006199_pt1 | contig 12617 bp, 10 predicted proteins | sample OS_PC_MetaG_FD_123537 | JGI IMG/M metagenome (GOLD analysis project Ga0180009, IMG submission 123537) | Groundwater microbial communities from the Aspo Hard Rock Laboratory (HRL) deep subsurface site, Sweden - OS_PC_MetaG | ecosystem: Environmental > Aquatic > Deep subsurface > Groundwater...
AATCTCCTCTCCAACCTGCCTTATAAGCCCTAATTTTGCTGCAATATCCATTTTAATCAGAATAAACTACAATTAATATTAAAAGTTTTGGTTTTATTTTATGATTAATCTTAAAACATAATAAAATCTAAATTTTAATTTTATTAAACCTGCCACTATACCTGTTTGGGGGTGCACCTTTTATTTCATGATGTAATCTGCATACTGCTTTATATAAGTCTTTACCACCCACCACCACAATTTTATCATCAAAGCTTGCTGGTTGAATTATTCCATTTTTCCTAATAAGCCTTTGAGATTCTGTTGCTGGATGCTCACATCTATAACAAGAAGCATACATATTTGTTATTTCGGTTGCTAAGGTTAATATTTTTGAAATCTCACTATTAGGATAACCAAAGGGTTCTCCTCTAAAATCTCTTTTTAATCCTGTTAAAATTATCTTGTAACCCTTGTATAATAATTCCTTAACTAATTCATATGACCCTTTTATAAACTGCACTTCATCAATCATTATTAAATTTATTTGCTTATTTTTTTCCATATAATTTCTTATATCATCTGTGTTGGTGATATCTATAGATGGAATATCATCTTTATCATGAGAAACAACTTTATTAGTTGAATATCTGCTATCCCCCATCCATTTAAATATCGCAATTCCATCTTTATTTGTAATTTGGTAATATCTAGTATGGAGCAAATCTGTTTTTCCAGAAAACATAGGGCCCACAATTGTTTCAAGAGAAGGTTCCTGATCTATTAGATGGGGTTTGTAATCTGGCCTGCCTTCAAACTCATAATCAACCAAACATCTTGGTTCGAAAATTTCTTTATTATTTTTTATTATTCTTTGAGTTCTGTACGCATTTTTATTACAATTCTTATAATTACAAATTGCCGACATTATTTCATAATTATCAGCTTTTGCTAATAATTGATCCATACTTCCATAAGGGGTTCCGTCAGATTTTAAATTTATTCCACCTGCAATAATTATTCTACCACTTTCTCTTAAAGAATCACATAAACTAACAATATTTTTATCATAAAGATGTATGCCGCTGATAACAACAAATTTTGTTTCATCTGTTATTTCATTGGCTATTTCATCAGCAGATTTATATTCTATTGCATCAATACTTGTTTTTTTAAAAGAAGATATTCTACCTCTTGAATTTTTGTCATCTTCTGGATGTTTAACAACTAATAAATCATTATTTAATTTTTTTTTATCCATAATAAAGGTTCTTATAAGGGTGATTAATTTATTACTTTTACCTGATTTTACAGGACCAGAAATTATATCAAACCTTGCTTGATTAAAATTCCTTAAATGATCTATCATAAACCCCCTTTTAGATTAATACATCATTCCATGACTAACTTAAGGATTATTAAAAGATTTTGATTAAGGAAAATAAGGGTTAGAATAGTAGTTTTATAATATAAATAATATAAAAATAAGTTTATCTTATATTTTTCTGGAAAAATATAATTAACTAAGCGATTGCTGTTAACATGTATTTATATTTATTTTTTGAATGTTTAAATTTAAAAGGATATTTGGTTTATATAATCTTTAACATTTAAGATAGTAATATCTTTATAAAGAGGATTTCTTTTTAATAATTTAGTTTGAATACCCCCTGGACCACATTCTATAAAAGTTTCAAATCCGCTCTGAATTGCTTTTTCCAAAGACTGTTTCCATTTTACTGTTCTATATATCTGGTTAACCAGTGATTTTTTGATTTGGTCTTGTTCATAGACAAAATCAGCAGTAAAATTTGCTATATATGGTATTGTTGGTTTTTTAATTACAATATTTTCTAATGCTTTTTCCATGCCTTCAGCAGCAGGCTTCATAAGCACTGAATGAAAAGGTCCTTCAACTTTGAGGTAAATTACTTTAATGCCTTTACTTGTAAGATGTTCAGCTGCCCTTATTACAGCATTATTATTCCCGGATATTACTATTTGGGATTGAGAATTTACATTAGCAACATGAACAATATTCTTGGGTGATGAATATATTTTACAAGTATTATAAACTAAACCATGATTATCAGTTAAAACAGCTGCCATATGAGATGTACCTGGTTTTACTATTTCATCAGGTATACACTCGCTCATTAATTTAGCCCTTGTCTTAACCAATTTTACTGCATCTTCTAATGATATAGCCTTTGAGGCAACTAAAGCAGAATATTCACCAATAGAATGCCCAAGTGTTAATGAACAGGGAATTTTTTTGTTCAATACAGAAAAATAAGCTAAATTAGCTAATAATATGGCAGGCTGGCAATTAATTGTTTTTCCTAAGTCTTCTTCTGGGCCCTTAAACATTAAATCAGTAATATCAAATTTTAAAATTTCATTACCATTATGAAAGATTTTCCTAGCAGATTCATATTTATTATATATATTTTTTCCCATGCCAACAGATTGAGATCCTTGGCCAGGAAATACATAACATACTTTCATCTATAAAAACCCCATATATTTTTAATAGTTTTTTGCAATATATAAAGGCTTTTATGATATTCATCTATCCTGCTTTATCTCAGGCACATTATAACTAGCCATACAAGAATTTGGTATATTGGTTGTAATTGGATGGCTCGCTACCGAAGTTATTTATAACAATTTTTCTAATTTTGAGACAATTTTTAATTTTTTTCTTGCTCTACTACCCCCAATATAAAATTCTGTTGAGGTTCTCCAAAACCATAACTGCTTAAGAATTTTTATAGGAGAGTCATCTAAATATATATCAATATATCCAGTCAAATCAAGTTTTTTATCTTCACACCAATGTTTTTCAACATATTGTGTCAAATCAGATGGTCTATCTAGTATTCCAAGTAATTCTGGTTCATACTCTCCTTCAGGTAATCTTTTTTCAAATACGCATATTAAATCAATATCGTTATATCCATTATTTCTAATAAAACTACCATATGCTATGAAGCCTCTAAAATTAGGAAATCTATTTGTTACGTCTTCTGATAAGGATTCTAATTTTTTCATAACATATTTTTTACTCATAATCTAATCCTAATAAAAAATTATTTAAATCTATCGCTCGTCTGCCAACTCTTCTGGGTTTTTTGGCTTTGCTAAAAAACAGCTTATACTTAATTAAAAGAATTAAATTTTGGTTGGTTTAAGGTCTTTCCAGACAGAATCAAACATCTTGGTCATGGCTGATGCAAAGAATGGTGTTTTTATCCATATTCCCAAATCATAGGTTGGGTGCACCTCTTTATCGTCTAAGGCCATAAACCAAAAATCTTTGTTGTCAATAACACAAAACCTTGCCTGTATATGGCTTATGTTTCTTAGTTCTGCAACTTTTGATAATTCTTCAGCTATTTTCTGTGAATTAGAGCTTATTGGTGCTGCTATTCTTATTTTAACACCTTTATCATTAAGTTTCTTAAATGTTTTTTTGAATGATTTGTTTTTTCTCTCAAGGCCTTCTATTGTAGTCATAAGAATTATATTATCCTTGGCTTCCTTCATCAATAACTCGAGGTGATTATAAGAGTTTTGCCTGCCTTTTAAAGATCCTGATAGTTCATTTGGCTCAATCATCTTAATACCATTTTTAAACAAGAGGTTTAATTCATTTAACACTCCTGCTGATTTCATTGTGTCAAGAAGTTTTCTCTTGTAAATAGTTTCTTCATCTATCTTTTTCTTTATTCTTTCAACAACTTCTTCTGGCTGGACAGCAATGTATTTTATTGGCTTGCCAATTTTCATTATTATAAATCCTTTTTTCTCCAGTGACTCAAGAACATCATAGCTTCTTGATCTTGGAACATTTGCTATATCACTTAACTCGCCTGCTGTTGAAACCCCTCTTGATAAAAGGGCTGTCCAGAGCTTTGATTCATAACTGTTTAAGCCAAAATCCTTTAATTTTATTAAAAAATCCTTTTTCACAATCATTTTAAACCCCAATCATTATTTAATTTAATATAGTATTTAATAGTAGTAAAGATATTTCATATATAAACCTTTCGGTTTTTGTTATTTTAGAGTAATAAAAACCGAAAAATATCCAAAAATTTCCTAAAGAAACCATACTCCCCTACCCCTTTGTTTCATATGGACATTTTTTATGAAAAATCATTAAAAAATTGCATTTAAGATTAAACTTAGTTTATTATTAATTTAATTAAATTAATAAATTATAATAATTAAACTTTATCAGTTTTAATATTGATTTGATGTTTTTTATTATTTACTATCTAAAATTAAAATTATTATTTTAGTTTATCTTTTTAATCAATTTTTATTTATTATTATTTATAGTCAATAAACATATTTGTTTTCAATATAGAAAATATTTATTTATTATAATCATTTATTATATTTGTATTATTAAATATATATATTATAATTACTATTATTAATAATATAATAACCCAATGAACATTTTAATTTACAATAGTATATAAAAATAAGTTCATATTTTTTTATGATATTCTCCAAAATATATTTCATTTGAAATAAGGGGGTGACTGGCAAAATAAGGAAATTTTTATGATTTAAACAATAACCTTACTTTCAAGTGGAAAATGGTACAAAAAGGATTAACTGGATTTTTTGAAAAATTTTTAACTAAAGAATCCCTATTTATTAATAAAAATATATTGCAATCAACATATTCTCCTGATTTAATTTTACACAGAAATGACCAAATACAGCAAATAGCCAATATATTGGGGCCTTCTTTAAGGCTTGAAAAACCATCTAATCTCTTTATTTATGGGAAAACTGGTGTTGGAAAAACTCTTTCTGTTAAATACACAGCAACAAAAATGTCAGAAATAGCAAAAAAAGAAAATATTGCTTTAAAAATTTTTTACATTAACTGCAAGCTAAGAAAGGTTGCAGATACTGAATACAGGCTAATAGCAAAGTTAGTAAGGGAACTTGGAAAAGATATACCTCCTACAGGCCTTCCAACTGAAGAAGTTTATAATATATTCTTTAATATAATAGACAAGGAAAAGCAGCTTTTTATTTTAGTTCTTGATGAGATAGATCAATTAGTTAAGAAAGCAGGTGATGAATTGTTATATAATCTTACCAGAATAAACACAGAACTGAAAAATTCCCAAATATCGATTCTGGGAATATCAAACGACCTTGTTTTTGTAGATAATCTTGATCCAAGAATAAAATCCTCTTTGTCAGAAGAAGAAATATTATTTCCACCTTATAATGCTCTTCAAATACGGGACATATTAAACCAAAGGGCAAAAGAGGCATTTAAAAAGGATGTTATTGAACAAGGTGTTATAGAAAAATGTTCAGCTTATGCAGCAAGAGAACATGGTGATGCAAGGCGCGCTTTAGAACTCTTAAGGGTTGCAGGAGAAATAGCTGAGAGAAATGGTTATTTAAAGGTTAAGATAAAGCATATTGATGAGGCAGAAGATAAGATAGAAAGAGATAGGGTTCTTGATATTGTAACAACGCAGCCAAAACAACTCCAGGCAGTGCTTTATGCAATAATTTCACTTTATACAAAGAAAAACAATATAATATTCACAGGAAAGGCATATGAGGTTTACAAGGGAACATGCTTTAGGTCTGGATTAAGGCCATTAACACAAAGGCGTGTTTCTGATATAATTGCTGAACTAGATATGCTTGGCATAATAAACGCAAAAGTTATTTCAAAAGGCCGTTATGGAAGGACAAGAGAAATATCACTTGCAATAACCTCTGCTTCAGAATCAAAAATCAAAAAAACATTAGAAGAAGGATTAGGATTAACTTGATTTAATTAAGAATAATTCTTCTCACCTAAAAAATGAAAGAACTTGTTTCTAAACAAAAAGAGGTAGTAAGCTTTTTCCTAAAGAATAATATTTTCATAAGCCCTGATCTTATTAATAAAATAAATGTTGAATATAACATAGAGAAATTAAATAATTTAATATCAAATAAAATAACATCAGATGAATTTTTATTATTAAATAAGGATATACATGATGTATTGTTAAACAAAAACATTCCTGATATAAACTGGCTTGAATTTGAGAGATCAAAGGTGTTATATGAAAAGGGCAGGGATAACAAAATATATCTTAAATTTATTGATTATCTTAATGCAAGGGAAGATAAGGAAGAATCAGATGTCAAGGTTTTATTTTCCTATAAAGAGGAATCAAAGAAAAGAGAGATTCAGGACTTTGTTTCATTCTTTAACTCAAGATACAAAGCTATAGAGGGCATGCTTAAGAACAGACAAGAACTACAAAACATCATGTCCATTAACAGGATTCTAAACAAAAAAGAAAGGGAAACTGTTTCATTAATAGGTCTTGTTGATGACAAAAAGGTAACCAAAAACAATAATATAATACTAAAATTAGAGGATCAGACTGGCTCTATAAGCATTCTTATCAATAAAAATAAAGCAGATTTAATTAATATAGCAAAAGACATAGTATTAGATGAAGTAATAGGTGTGGTCGGTGTAAGTGGAGGGAATATTGTATTTGCAAACAATATAATATATCCTGATGTACCTGTAAACAAGGAGATGAAAAAATCACCTAGTGAGGATTATGCAATCTGCCTTTCAGACCTTCATTTTGGATCAAGCTATTTCTTATCAGATGATTTTAACAAGTTCCTTAAATGGATAAATGGGAAAACAGGAAATGAAAACCAGAAGATAATTGCAAAAAAAGTTAAATATATTTTTATAATAGGTGATTTGGTTGATGGTGTTGGGATTTATCCAAACCAGGACAAAGAGCTTGTTACAAAGGATATATATGAACAATACAAAGGATGCGCAGAACTTTTAAAACAGATCCCCCAGAATATAAAATTGATAATATGCCCTGGAAATCATGATGCAATGCGCATTGCAGAGCCACAGCCAGTACTTTACAAAGACTTTGCAGCCCCAATATGGGAATTGCCAAATACAATACTTGTATCAAATCCTGCCTTGGTTAATATTGGGGCAAAAAAAGGGTTTCCTGGATTTGATATATTGATGTATCATGGTTATTCTTTTGATTATTATATGGCAAATGTTGAATCCATAAGAAATAATGGTGGATATGAGCGTGCAGATTTGATGATGAAATTCTTACTGCAAAAAAGGCATCTGGCTCCAACACACAAATCAACACTTTACATTCCTGATATAAAGACAGACCCCCTTGTTATAACAAAAATCCCTGACTTTTTTATGACAGGCCACATTCATTATTCATCTGTCTCAAACTATCGCAACATAACAATGATATGTGGCTCATGCTGGCAGAGCAAGACAACATTTCAGGAAAAAGTTGGCCACCATCCACAGCCTTCAAGGGTTCCAATAATAAATTTACAGACAAGAGATGTTAAAATATTAAAATTTGGAAAATAAGATGCAAGAACAAAAACAAACAAGCCCTGAAATTGAGCTATACTTTAAAGAGATAGATGATAAACTTAAAATAGCATATAAGCTAGCTAATGAAGCAAGAAAGAAAGGGTATGATCCTGAAACCAGGGTTGATATACCTCTTGCAAAGAATATGGCTGAAAGGGTTGAGGGCTTAATCTCTACTGTTGCACCGCAGATAGTTGGCTCTGGAATATCAAAGAGAATCCTGGATTTGGAAAAAAAATATGGTGCCCTTGACTGGAGAATTTCACTTATTATTGCAGAGGAAATTGCAAAAGGGAAATTATGTAAGTTTAAGGATAGGAAAGAGGCAATAGAGGTTGGCATAAGGGTTGGCTTTGCTTATCATACAATGGGAACTGTTGCATCCCCATTAGAGGGTTTTGTGGGTCTTGATATAAGAAAAAGAAAAGATGGAAAAGAGTATTTTGCCCTTATGTATTCTGGCCCAATAAGAAGTGCTGGCGGAACAGGAGGCTCTTTTTCTGTTCTTATTGCAGATTATGTAAGAAAAAAAATGGGTTATTATCCTTATGATCCTACAGAAAAAGAGATTAAAAGAATTGTAAGAGAGGTTCTTGATTATCATGAAAGGGCAACAAACCTACAATATCTTCCAAGTGAGGAAGAGCTTGAATTTTTGGCAAAAAACCTCCCTGTTCAGATTGATGGAGATCCAACAGAAAAAATAGATGTTTCAAATTATAAGGATATTGAGAGAATAGGAACAAACAGAATAAGAGGAGGGGTTTGTCTTGTTTTTGCAGAATGCCTTGCACAAAAAGCCCCAAAACTATGGAACAGGCTTTCAAAATTTAAAAAGGAGTTTGATTTAGAGCATTGGGATTTTATTGGGGAGTTTTTAGATATACAAAAAGGGGTTAAGGCAAAAGGAGAGATAAGTAAAGCTAATAAAGAGATTACACCAAACTATACCTTTATAGAGGATCTAGTTGCAGGAAGGCCAATACTGGCATTTCCATTAAGAATAGGGGGCTTTAGATTAAGGTATGGCCGCTCAAGAACATCAGGCTATTCTGCAAATAGTATAAGCCCTGCTACAATGATTATACTGCAAGATTATATTGCAACAGGAACACAGCTTAAGGTTGAAAGGCCAGGAAAGGCAACTACTGTTAGTCCCTGTAATTGTATTGAGGGGCCGGTTGTTAAGCTGAATAATGGCTCTGTCTTAAGATTAGATTCAGAGCAAGAGGCAAAAAAATATGTTAAAGACATTAAAGAGATTATCTTCCTTGGTGATATGCTCATTAGTTATGGGGATTTTTTCAACAGGGCCCATGTTCTTGTGCCAGCAGGCTATTGTGAGGAATATTGGATTCAGGAGATTGAAAAGGCAACTGTTAATCTGTTTGGAAACCTTGATATTGTAAAATTATCTAATCTTGTGGATATTCCTGAGGACAGCTTGCATGAATTATTAAAAAAACCTCTTTATATCAAGCCAGCAGCCCAGGACTCAATAAAAATATCTGAAGCTCTTAATATACCATTGCATCCTGCTTATACCTTTCATTGGAAGACAATATCTTTTGATAAATTAAAAATTCTCATAGACTGGCTTAGTGAGATGAAAATTATAAGAGAAGAGAGCAAAATAAAGATAGTCCTGCCTTTAAAAGAAGAGCCAAAAAAGGTTTTAGAACTTCTTGGTGTTCAGCATTCTGCTGTAACTAATGAATTTGTTGTTATCAGGAAAGATGATGCAATTGCTTTCTTGTCTAATCTTAATATTTCAGAAAAAGAAGATCTTGAAAAAATAAAAAAAACAGTTGAGGAAAACAAGGAAAAAAATGTACTGGATATAATAAACATTTTATCAAGAATCAAGGTAAGGGATAAGTCAGGCATATTTATTGGTGCAAGGATGGGAAGGCCTGAAAAAGCCAAGATGAGAAAACTAACAGGAAGCCCCCATGTTTTGTTTCCAGTTGGACAAGAGGGTGATCGTTTAAGATCTTTCCAGGCTGCACTGGAAAATAAAAAAGTAACCTCTGATTTTCCAATTTACAGGTGTGAAAAATGTAGCAAGGATACTGTTTTTTCTGTTTGTGAGACATGTGGCAGGAAGACAAAAAAACTATATTATTGTAACATCTGTGGCAATATTGAAAAAAATAAATGCAAGCATGGAGAGGCAAAAGCATATAAAATTCAAAGCATAGACATAAATTATTATTTTAAGGCTATGCTTAAAAAACTCAAGACAAGGGCTTGCCCTGATTTAATAAAAGGGGTAAGGGGCACGTCAAACAAAGATCACACACCAGAGCACCTTATCAAGGGAATATTAAGGGCAGAGCATGATATATATGTTAATAAAGATGGAACAACAAGATATGATATGACGCAGCTTCCAATAACACATTTCAAGCCAAGAGAAATAAGAACCTCAGTTGAAAAACTAAAAGAATTGGGTTATGTAAAAGACATAAATAAAAAAGAGCTTGAGAATGATAATCAAATATTAGAAATAAAACCGCAGGATATTATATTGCCTTCCTGCCCTGATTCAGCTGAGGCTGGTGCAGACACTGTTTTATTTAATGTCTCTAAATTTGTTGATGATATGTTAGTCAGGCTTTATAATGAAAAGCCATACTATAACCTAAAGTCAACTAGTGATCTTATAGGTCATCTTGTTATTGCTTTAGCGCCTCATACATCTGCAGGAATAGTCTGCAGAATAATAGGATTTTCAAAAACACAGGGATTTTATGCCCATCCAATGATTCATGCTGCAACAAGACGTGACTGTGATGGTGATGAAGCAAGCATTATGCTTTTAATGGATACCTTGCTTAATTTTTCAAGACAGTTTTTGCCTGCTCACAGGGGCTCAACACAGGATGCATGCCTTGTACTAACCTCAAAGCTTATTCCATCAGAGGTTGATGATATGTTCTTTGATATTGATGTTGGATGGAAATATCCTCTTGAGTTTTATGAGGCATGCAATAATTATGTAAATCCAAGAGATTTAAAACTAGACCAGGTAAGCACAAGACTAGGAACAGTAAGTCAATATGAGGGCATGGGTTATACACATCCTGTTGAAAACATAAACTCAGGTGTTTTATGCTCTGCTTACAAGGCTATTCCCTCTATGGAGGACAAGCTTAAGGGCCAGATGGAGCTTGCAGAAAAGATAAGGGCTGTTAATGAAGCAGAGGTTGCAGCAATGGTAATTGACAAGCATTTTATAAAAGACATAAAGGGCAATTTAAGAAAATTTTCCATGCAGCAATTCAGGTGTGTAAAATGCAATAAAAAGTTCAGGAGGCCGCCTTTAATAGGCAAGTGCGATTCATGTGGCAATAGGATAATCTTTACAATATCAGAGGGCTCTATTATTAAATACCTTGAACCAAGCATAAGCTTGGCCAATAAGTATGATGTTCCTGCTTATTTAAAACAAACCCTTGAGCTGACAAAAAGAAGAGTAGATGATGTCTTTGGCAAGGATAAGGAAAAGCAGGAAGGCCTTGGAAAATGGTTTGGTTAGTTTCTTTTAATATATGTTAGTTGCAATTGGCAGGCTAGAAAAATATTTAAAGTTCCTCAAAATTATATGAAGGATATAAAAATGGATGATCTAGAAAAAACAATTAAGAAAAATCCTCTTTCCAGAGAGAATATAGAATTGATACTAAAAACTAAAGTTAAAGAGGTTATTTTTTGGCCAATGATTGCTTCAGCTGCTTTATATTTTTCCCCTATTTTGGGAGGTTATATTATAAAAATAAACTCACGTCAAACGAAAAAAGAGCAGAAAATTGATTTAATTCATGAAATCGCCCATATTGCTTATAATTTGGTTGATCTAGAAACTCCCCGTCATTGGGAAGAGTTATTAGAAAGAGAATCCGAAAGATTCTATAAAGAGAACAAAGATTCCATAAACCAAATTTATAAGTTAGCTAAAAAATGGCGAGCCCACCAACTTTGATTTTTTCTCTTCAGGAACGTCGCACTAAAAATCAATCCTTATCAGGGGATATAACAGCAATTTATATGTTATACACAATCGAGAAAAAACTCTAAATTATAAGAATAGTTTGGTTAACTATCCAAACTAACGGCCTGCACATACGGAATATCTTTTATTTTAATTATGTCTTTTTTAGAAATAACCTTTGATTTAAGGCCAAGCTTAACTGATTTTTCACCGATAAGGTTAATCATATATGCCTGTTCAAACAGCTTAATAATCTCTTTCTCTGTTTTTTCCCTTCCTTTGTAGAAATCAGAGCTTAGGTCAAGCTTTAAGTCACTGGTTTCAAACCTCTTTCCAATAATCTCTTTATCACAGACAGTAAGAATCAACTGGTTATTAGCTGTTATGTGTTCTTTTACTATCATCTTATATCTTTGTTTTAACAGTATGCCTTGCACCGCAGGCCAAGCATTCCAAATAAGTAATATTCCCTTCTTTTACAAGCTTTGTATCTGGCCTCTTGCACTCAGGGCAGATTACAAAGATATCAACATACTGCTTGATTTTCTCATTTATCCTTATTGATGAGACTTTCCTTCCTATTAAAAGCCCTGTGCTCTTTAAATCACCAGGTGTTGCCAGCTCTTTTAAAATATATTTTAATAGATGCTCTGGCTTTCTTTGCAATGTGTTGGCTATCTGGTTAAAGTTTGATATAATGGTTTTATTTCCCTGGATATGGCCAATAACCCTTGGAACCTCAAATCTCTCTGTTTTAGAGCTGATCTCTGGAAGCTCTTTTCTGGCCTTTTTCAACATTTTCTTATAATCCATTTTATGTCTTGGAATTATGGTTTATATATAAATTTATCTGAAAAACAACCTTACCATAGAAAAGGTTTTATATCTAAATTTAAACTCTTCCCTGATATGAAAAGAATTGGCATAGATATTGGTTCTGACAACTTGAAAGCAGTTGTAATAGATGGAGGAAATATAAAAACCCTTTATCTAAAAAAAATAAATGGAAAGCCAATTTCTGCTTTAAAAGAAACATTAGAAAAGATTGTAGAAAAGCATGGAGATGAAGCCAAAGTCGCTATAACTGGTGTTAATTCCTTTTCTTTATCAGATGTTCTGAAAAAAATAAATGAACCAATTGCAATTAAAGAAGGCATTGAATTTCTTGGTTTGAATACAAAAGCAGTAATTGATGTTGGA
>Ga0180009_10006200_pt1 | contig 12614 bp, 9 predicted proteins | sample OS_PC_MetaG_FD_123537 | JGI IMG/M metagenome (GOLD analysis project Ga0180009, IMG submission 123537) | Groundwater microbial communities from the Aspo Hard Rock Laboratory (HRL) deep subsurface site, Sweden - OS_PC_MetaG | ecosystem: Environmental > Aquatic > Deep subsurface > Groundwater...
ACCTGATGCCCAATCCATTGATTGGAGCCAACCTGGAAGAATTCGGGCCACGTTTTGTCGACATGAGCGAAGCTTATGACAAACAGATGCTTTCGGTAGCCAAGAAAAATGCACGACATCTGGGAATTCATTATAAAACAGGCGTTTATGCCGGAGTAACCGGGCCAACTTATGAAACCCCGGCTGAATATAAATACATAAAAACTCTGGGAGCCGACGCCGTAGGCATGTCGACAGTTCCCGAGGTAATTGTGGCACGACATATGAAATTACCTGTTTTTGCCGTTTCCGTAATATCCGATTTGGGTGTCGAAGGCAAGATCATCGAGATTTCGCATCAGGAGGTGATGGAAGCGGTGGGTCGCGTTACACCAAAACTGATTGCTTTGTTTAAGCATATGGTAGCAGAAGTAGTATCGTTATAAATATTTGGTTTGGAAAGGACTAAGCTGTATTTTGCCTCTGATTTTCATCTCGGCATTCCGGATTACGCCAGCAGCCTGAAACGGGAAAAGATGCTGGTTTCGTGGCTTACACAAGTCGCCGTGGATGCCGCCGAGATCTTTTTAATGGGCGATATTTTCGATTTTTGGTTTGAATACAAAACAGTCGTCCCAAAAGGATTTGTGCGGTTGCTGGGGAAATTGGCCGAGATAACCGATGCAGGCATTGTAGTGCATGTTTTTCGCGGAAACCACGATGTATGGGCGTTCGATTACCTGGCCAAAGAAATCAACATTCAACTGCACCGCGATCCTGTTGTTCGCACCATCGGCGGTCGTACTTTTTTTCTGGCGCATGGCGATGGGCTTGGTCCGGGCGATCATGGTTATAAATTCCTGAAAAAGGTTTTTGAGTTTAAGCCTAATCAGTTTTTGTTCAGGTGGCTACATCCGGATATTGGAACACGCATGGGTTTGTATTTTTCGGGACGCAGCCGATTGGCGAATCTGGCCAAAGCCGGAACGCTGGAAAATGAACCCGATCAGCAGAAAGGTGTCCTTCTCGACTTTGCACTGAATCAGCTACAGCAAAATGAGTCCATCAATTACTTCATATTTGGTCACCGCCATGTTCCAGTGTTGGAATCCATCGGCGATCACACACAGCTGGTGATACTCGGTGATTGGATCACCCATTTTACCTATGCTGTTTTCCACGAGGGAACCATGCAACTCCTTCGTTATTCACAGGGCACGACAGTAGATTAAACAAATTTTTCGATGAGTTCGACAAGGCGTGTCGAATAACCCATTTCGTTGTCGTACCAGGCCACTACTTTTACCAATTTGTTTTTGTCGCCCAAAACAGCAGTTAGGTTTGCATCAAAAACTGCGGAGTGGGTATTCCCGATTACATCTACCGAAACTATCGGATCTTCTGTGTATTGCAGGATGCCCTTCATGTGTCCTTCCGCGGCAGCTTTAAACAGCCTGTTCAATTCCTCCACGCTGGTCGATTTTCTGAGTGTGCAGGTAAAGTCGGTTAGCGATCCATCCGGCACCGGAACCCGGATGCCAGCTCCACCGAGGTTGTTTTTAAGGTGAGGGAAAATGCGTGTGGCCGCTTTGGCTGCTCCTGTGGTTGTAGGAACGATTGAATAGGCCGCTGCACGACCCCGCCGCCAGTCTTTGTGCGGACCATCCACCAGGTTCTGGTCTTTGGTGTAGGAATGTACGGTGGTGATAAAACCCTTTTCAATGCCGAAGTGCGTGTCCAGAATTTTAATCAGCGGCGCTACATTGTTGGTGGTACAGGAGGCATTCGAGATGATAACATCGTTTCGGTCGATGACCTCGTCGTTTACTCCCAGAACCACGAATTTTACGTCATCGCTTTCGCCTTTAGCCGGAGCCGAGATGATTACCTTGCGCGCTCCTGACTCGGTAACATGCCGCATTGCTGAGGCTTTTTCGATGAACAACCCGGTCGACTCAATCACAACGTCTATTTGCATGGCTTTCCATGGCAGTTTTCCCGGGTTTGGCTCATTTAGTACCGTGATGGGGAGGCCGTTAATAATGATTTGATTCTGGTTATGTTCCACACTACCCTTAAACTCACGTTGTACCGAGTCGTATTTAAACAGATGAGCCAGGTTGGCCGGATCTGACAAATCGTTTATCGCCACAACCTCCATTTTTTCATTCTCAAGAATCTTACGCAAGGTTACACGGCCAATTCTGCCAAAGCCATTGATGGCAATTCTAATCTTTTTCATTTATAAAACAGTGTTTATCACATGTTTGTGAGGTGATGAATTTGGGAAGTAAAGGTACTCCTTTTCGGGAGACCCACAATTGGGATTTTTTTGATTTGCTATTATTCGGGTAATTCTTTTTTCGAGGTGCTGTAAAAATAATTGACTCAAGCTTGGTAGTTAATCCTATTTAGTGAAAATCAGATAATTAAATTGTTATCAAACATAAACGGCATTGATATACTGTTAATTACAGATACTATTTCTGTCCGGGAATTTTCTTTGCGTACCTCTGTGACTTCTCCGTGCAACTCCGTGTAACAACTTATTAGCTATGCCGCAAAGGTACACAGAAGTAGTAAGAGCACCTCAAAAATGAAATAGCCATTTTTATTGTCAATTGAGTTTTTGTTATTAAATTTGGCAATTGAAAGGTTGTATTTTAACTCGAATTCAACAAAAATTATAAACAAACCATTTTACCATGAAAAAGTCAATTTCCATTATTCTGTTGAGTGTATTCTTAGTTTCATTTTTTACCTCTTCCATTTGTGCTCAGGAGGCACAAAAACAGGAGTTTAACAACAAAAAAACCGAGGTAAATGTTGCTGTGTCCAATATTTTCGCAAAGAACAACCTCGTATACCCATATTATTACTATTATGATATAAACGGTGATTACTACGTTGATTTTTATTTGGGAGATTACTATCCTCGTCCGGAACTATTTGTTGGTGTTAAGTTTCATAATACAAAAGGAGCCATTCGACTTGGTGCCAACCTCAATTATAGTAACATGAAAAACGAAGAAAAAAGTTCGAGTAACGATACCTATACGATTGTTGGTTTTGCGACCCAATTGAACTTGGGCTACGAATGGCATTTAACCTATTCGCGTGTCAATATTTACTATGGACTGGATTTATCCACCGCCCTTACGAACGTGAAATCTGAGAGTGAAAATGATTACGCCAATGGGTCGATAAATACCAATAAATATTCAGAGGTGGGAGTTAGCATAAACCCACTCCTTGGTGTCAATTTTTTTATCACACCCCATCTATCGGTTGGTACAGAAGTCAAATTTACTGCTGAATACATCTCCGGGAAAGTAACCTACAGTAATAGTAGTAATAGCATCGAGAATGAGAATAAAATCTCAGGATTCAGAACCCGCTTTGGTCCGTTGGGGTTCCTTTCGGTGAATATTCACTTGTAAGGTTGCATCCTGAATATTCATAAAAAGGCAAAAATGAGGGAGCTTCCTATGTTATCTCGTTGATATTTAGTATCATTGAGGCGGAAATGCAATATTTATTCCCGCACACTGATCTTAGTATGTCAAAATAGTGCGAGGAACGACACTCTGCTGAATGGGTGGTGTGGACTTAAGTTAAGCCAATTTGGGATAATCGTTTCATTATCGGATTTTTTAATTGTTTTTTGTCAGGGTTGAGCTACTAGAAGTCAGATCGCATGAGTGCGTGGATTAAAATCCAGGCTTTCAAAGTCGGTCGTGCCTACGGCACTTTGGATTCCAGTGAAAATAATGCTTATCGAATGCCAGATGATTCACTCTTCAATCCTTTCTCTCCCAGCCCTAAATCGTTTAAAGCAGCGGCCGAGGATGGGACGAAAGGCCTCCAAGCCATATCATTGATGCCAATAAAAAACGTTACTTGATATATGATGTCAGGTGACAGATGCAAAGAATAATCGGAAATCATTTCATTTCCTAACCCCCTGTCAGCGTTTAAACCAAGTCAGGGATAAAATATCCTTACTCCTTCTTCCTCACATAGGTCAACTTCTCCACTGGGCTCCAGTTTTTGGCGGCATCGTACGATTCGTGGATGCTAAGCACCAGGCTGTCGCCGGTGATACGTTTCCACTCGTATTTTGACAAGGGAATGGTTCCAAGTGTATCTGTCGGATGGGCCGAAAGGTTATCAAACACGAATGAACTGTCGTTGAGCTCTCCCGAATAAACCTCGATATTGGAATTAAATGCATCGTAAACAGTAATCCGATAGTTGTTGTCGGGTGTGTAAAAACTATAGTGAATTAGCTTATTGCGTACAAATATATTGTTGTATCTGATTTCCTCTTTTAGCAAATTGGTGGATTGAAATTCGATGCCGGAGGTTGTTCTATCGACCAAATACCAACGATTTGCACGGGCATACCACATTTCAACATTCACTTTCCACTCTCCTTCTAAAAAGGCCAGGTCACTCATTTGCTGACTTCGGGGCATCTTAAACCAAGAGGTATCCACAGGCACGTTCAATTGCACTTCCTGAATTTGCAGTATCCGGTCGCGTTGCGAAAAAGTTCGCTCGATAAAGAAGGGAATTACCAATCCGTTCACCTCACGGAAATCATCAAAATAAGATTCGGCCGGCGTCCTGTAGGCAAAATCAACCCAATTGGATTCGCTCTTCACTTCCAGAAAAGTACTGGCGTCGAGGTACCAGGTTTCGGTTCTGCGATTGGGTCGGGTGACTTTAAGCACAAACACTTCAACGCCATCCAGGTTATCTTTACCTACTAATTCCACGGTAATGCCCTTTTCCTTATAATGATAAAAAGGGGTAAAAAATTCGGCTTTTTGATAAAACACATTTTGCTCCGCACCATTCAGCTCTCTGGGATAGGTAAATTCCTGCCAAGGATCGATAGTCCAACCCTTTTCGCCATCAAAGGCCTCAACTACGTGATATTTACCCAGTTCCAACTCGCTGTAGTATCCGCCATCTTTGGTTTTATAGGCAAAAAAGTCCTCTTCAACGCTAAAGGCCGTAAATCGTGCCGTAATTTTCATTGATTCAATGGCATCCCATTTTTCAGCACCACCGTGTGCTTCAATATGTTTGGCGATGATTTCATCCAATTCCTGCGCTTTAGCCAGTAAACCAACCGTGGTCAACATAACCGCCAGTACCATCTGATATAATATACGTTTCATAATGTTCGGGTTTTGTGGTAATGATTAATTTAACTGATAACAAGCCATTTCTGTAAGGTTGCGCATAAAAACTTTTCCATTGGAAAAGGAGGGTGCCGTCCATGATTTCCCCGAAATGGCATCAATGGAACCATGTTCGGTGTAGGCATCCGGACTGGTATCCACCAGTACCAATTTACCCTGATCGGATAGTACCAGCAGTTGATTGTCCACAAGGATCAAACTTCCTTTGCCTAATCCGCGTTTGGTCCATTTCACTTCGCCGGTTTCTGCCGAAATACAACGCAGAGCTGCCACATGAAACCCATAAATATATCCGTTATAGTAACAACTGGAGCTAAAGTCGTTTTTCATGGCAGGTCCGGTAAGAAACTCTGAGGCCTTGTTATTTTCAACAGAAACAATGCAAAAGGAGGGGGTTCTAACCCCTGACAGGAATATTTTGTTTTTATCGACCAACAACGGAATGGCTGTTAACCCGCTAAAAGGCATGGCATATGTCCACAAAGTATCGCCTTGAAGATTAAATGAGTACAGTGTTCTGCCATTGGCAAAAATAATTTGTTGTTGCCCCTCGATGGTGGTCAAAAGAGGTGAGTCATGCGAACTTACTCCTTCACCCGAGGTCCACAGCAGCTGTCCGTCCTTTTTGCCGAAAGCACCAAATGCCTTGTTTTCGGTTCCACCAATCTCCATAATAACGGTTTCGTCCAACAGCAGAGGAGAGCTGGCATATCCCCATCTGGGAAGGGTACTGCCATAGGTTTTCGCAAAATCTACCTGCCATAAAAGCGTACCCTCTTTTCTGGTTACGGCCGAAAGCGTTCCTTTCCCGCTAAAGCAATAGACGCATTCCTCATCGATGGAGGGTGTTGCCCTGGCGCCACAGCCCCAGCCATCTACATCATAATACATGGAATCAACCTGAGTGCGCCACAATTCAGTGCCCGAATTTTCGTCGTAAGCCACCACAAATTCAAACCCGGAAATGCTGTCCAGCGTTTCGCTGGTCATGGTATATATCACACCATCCACCACCGTCAATTCGGAAAAGCCTTCACCAATTTCCTTTTTCCAGACTAGTTTGGGTGGTGATTGATTCCAGTCGGTGGTTGAAAGTTTTTCGGTGGAAACGCCATCACGACTTTGACCTCTGAACTGAGGCCAGGCGTGGGAATTGCTCTCCTGAGCATACCCCATGTATCCCTGAAATACCATCAGGAATACAAGCACCCCTAGGTGCATCATCTTCATTTTCATAAGCAATTATCTATTCATTAATGGTTGCCAAAACAAAATCAGGGTATTGAAACCTTAGATAACCGCTTTACACGGTGGAAGTGATAGTAGTATCAGGATTTGTATTCGTTTAGTTTAACCTCAATTATCCGAAACGAAATAAGTCCTTAATTTCAGTGTATAAAAGTGGATATAAAAATACAATAAAACTTCTTATTTGCAACAAACAGATGCTAATCATTTCGCAATTCATTGCCCAAATCACGCTTCACAGCCCAATGGGAAGCCAACAGAATCCAAACGCTTCCGCTAAAAAAGACACTCACTACCAACACCATCAGAAAATACCCCGGAATTTGAAAAGCAGGAGAAAGCAACGAAGGGAGAATGCCTATCAAAGCCGAAAAAATGCCTATCACCATTCCCGTGAGCAACAACCAAAAATTTTCGAGCACAACAAGTCTGAGCAATTGCTTATGCGTGAACCCAAGGGCTTTCAGTACAGCCAGCTCGTGTTTTCGATCCAACATGTTACGCATGAGTACTATTCCCATGCCCATCGTTCCCAGAATCACCCCCAAGCCACCCAAAATCATGAAAATATTGAGATAAGTGTTGGTAACCGAATAAAACGCAGCCAAACGCTCGGACGCCGACGATATGCTAACGCCATAGTCTATCCAACGACTTTTGAGCTGTTGGGTCATTTGTTCTTCTCCAGAAAAAGGCAGATCAACCATCATCACCCGGGTGCCCCCTGACGAAGGGAAATTGGCCAAAAAGCTGCTGTCCGATATAAGTATATTTCCCTGAAAAACTGAAGGGTTTAGGCCTCCCACCAACAACAAACGAATGGTATCTCCCCGCTCGTTCAGGTAATTGAGGGTATCGCCAATGGATTTCATCAAACCCCACTGAATAACAGTTTGGTCGGCAATGGCCGGAATAACTCCATGGCCTCGGTTTTCGGTGAGTTGGAGCCAGGGCGAAGGGGATTCGATCAACAGGTTGGAAAAGGAGAAAGCCCCAAGACTATCGAAAATTATTGGGTTAACACCCAGTATTTGTGGCAACTGTACCTGATTCAGATTCAAACAACTGGCATCATCGCCAGGAAGACTATAGAACTGTACAAATGAAGCATTTTCCGAAACATCTCCCCCATCAAGTCCGTAGGTTAGGCGACCTGAAGAGGTATTGAGGTCGTGTAGCAGCGGTACCGTGGTTTCGACCCAAAGCGCAAAACCTCCGGTTCCCGATGCACGTTGGTTTTGCGTGTTGACAAAGGTCTTTCGGTTGGCACCCGTAACAATGATTGTAAAGGTTCCCAAAGCCAACAACCAAACTACCGCCATACTCCTGTTTTTGTTTCGCCCGATATTCTTTCTCACGAAATCGCGAAAGCCAAATATGCTTTTTCCATTGGTGGCTTTTCCTTGGGTCGGATTTACCAAAATGGAAACAAAGGAGGTGCTTCCCATGAGAAAGAGAAAACCGGCCGCCAGTACCAATGCCGCGTTTTGCACCAATGCATTTGAAAAAGAAATAACAACCATGACCACAGCGCCACCCCACCCCAACACAACCATCAACCTGTTAAACATTGACTTGCCTATACGAAAAGGAGCGGATTGCGAACGAATGACAGAAACAATATTTCTTTTGAAACTACGCACAGTGACCACGTATATGGAAGTTGTGGCGATGATTACACCGGTTACCATACCTGCAAAAATGGTTTGTGGCCGAACTACCATCCTCAACATATCGGCATGAACAGCATCATTCCAAACGGAATTTAACCCCCACAGCATCAATTTGTTGTAAAGCACCCCCGATAGTCCGCCAAACAAAGCTGAAAGCAACAATGCAGGAAATGCCTCCATCATTCGCAGCCCGATCAGTTGGCGGTTGTTGAACCCCAGGGCATGAACTACGCCTGTTTCCGAACCTCTGCTGTCCACATTCAGGCTGTAAACCAACACCAGAAGCAAGAGTGCGGCTACGATGACAAAAAAGCTCAAACTCAGAAATAGTTGACCAAAATCAACACCGTTGGAAGCAGCTTGTTTTCCTCGCTCACGAACCCCTACAAATGACAAGTTGACATCAGTGGGGCTGAGGGTTTGGAGTACTTGGGTTTCTAATTCGGATTTGGATAGGGTATCCACAGGAAATCGAATGGCTGTGTAATTCCCAAAGGGATTATCCCACAGTTGCAGACCTTTTTCCAAAGAAATATAAGCCTTGGGTGTTCCTCGGTAATCGGCCCAGTATTGCTCATCTTTCTCACGAATTTTGCCCAAATCGATTGGAATGCCGGCCTCCCAATCCCGGCAATTTCCGGCTTCGGTGAGCCCGGGAAAAGCAGGCATCAGCCACCTGTTGAGGGAAGCTGATTCTACAGGAACGACCTCCGAAACATGAAACCAAATACTTTTCTCCATCAGTTTCCTCATGGGTCCCATGGCAAAATAACTCAACAGAAGCGAATCGCCGGCTGTTAGTTTTAAATCGTCGGCTAACCAGCTATTAATCATTATTTCATTACTGTTCAGTGTTTTACCCAGCATATTTTCGGAAGTAGCAGTAACGAATGAATAAGGCGTTTCATTTCCGTGAAAACGAAAGGTATTGACAAAATAGGTAAGGATTTTTTGGGAGGAAATGGGCAAATTTTCCAAACGGTCGGAAATGGACTTATCAATAAAAACACGGTCGGAAAGCAACTGAAATGCACTTGAATCAGGCAGATAGGAAAGTGTCAATCCGGCATCCTTTAGTTTCCAATTTTTACGTAAGCTCTGGTTTAACTCACTTTGGCTCAAGCCTACATTATCAGCTGCCAAAATTATATTGCTCAAACCCGACAAGTTCATTTTTTCCGACAAAAGTTGTCGGGGCACGTAAACATTATAAGGTGCCAACTGATTGTTTTTCAAACTGAAGCGCCCCAATTGGTCGTCGTCTGCAATGGCAGAAATCTTCATGCGCAAAGCCACGGCGGTAGTTTCTTCCTCCGAAAACGGCGCATTTAAAGGTATTATTTCAGCTTGTCGAACCCTAAGCAACAACTCGTCGCCTGGTTTTGCCAACAATTCGTCGGCCACCTTTTGCGAAATAACGATTCCATCGGTTGTCCAGTCGGGCATGAAACCATCCGCAAGTTGCCAGAAAGACGCATCCACACCCATAATCTGAGCGGATGAAATTCTGGATTGATTTTGCGGGTTGACCACCATACCCTGCATCATGAGAACGGGGGAAGTAGCCACCTGAAGATCATGTTCTATTTCAACAGCCAATTCGGAGCGAACAAACCGATCTCCGGCCATCAGGGCATACCCGACCTTGCCCAAACGCTGGTCAACCAGGCGGCTGAGGCTGTATTTCACCGAATCGCCAACCACCAATGCCCCCGTAAGCACGGCAGTACTGATCATGGCAGCCAGAAACACCCAAAAGTGTTGCCTTTTGAAGTAAATCAGACTGCGTATGATGAATTTTATCCGGTTCATGCCCTACAATAATTCGTTCTTTTGTTGGAGGTGAATAACTATTTGGTTGTCAGAATTCCACCTTTCAAAAAATGCACCCGACCGATCATGTCGGCCAGTTTGAGTGAGTGGGTTACCACAACCAAAGCCACCTCGTTTTTACGGTTGAGATCGGAAAGCAATTGGCCGATTTGTTGGGCGGATGCCTCATCGAGTGAGCCCGTTGGTTCGTCGGCCAAAATAAGTTTTGGTTGGTTAATTAAAGCTCTCACCACCGCTGCACGTTGACATTCACCTCCTGAAAGCTGACCAGGAAACTGCCTGGTTTTGTCGGCCATGCCCACCATATCGAGTAATTCCATGGCCCGACCCCGTGCCGATTTTTTCAAGGTTTTGTCTTTCAAGGGAAGTGTAGGCAACAATATGTTTTCCAACAAATTAAGCTGGGGCAACAAGTGGTGCGATTGAAAAACAAAGCCGATTTGTTGGTTTCGAATGCGAGCCAATTGGTTGACAGAATGGTGCGCCATGTCATTCCCGTCAAACATTACCGTGCCGGAAGTGGGTGTATCCAGCAAGCCCAGGATGTGCAACAAGGTACTTTTTCCCGATCCGGAAGGGCCTACAATAGACATGGCCTGCCCTTTAGCCAATGAAAGACTAATGTCGGTTAGCACCTCCCTGCGTATAGCTGATTGGTTGTTGACAAAGGATTTATGTACATGCAACAATTCGCAAATCATTTTACAAGATTTTGATAAACATCTAAAATTTGACTACTTATGTGATCGATTCCGTATTTTTCGGCAACAGCTTTTTTACCTTGTTCACTCATTTCACTGATTTTCATTGGATTAGAAAGCACTTCCATCCACTTTTGTGCCAATGCTTCCGGGGAGTTCGGTGTGTAAGTAACCCCACCGCCTGTGGTTTCAATTATTTCGGGAAAAGCCCCCAATGCAGGCTGAACCAAAGGAATGCCACATGCCATTGACTCAAGCTGATACGTTCCGAAGGCCTCCCCCTTAAGCACAGGCACCGTAAGTATGGTCAGTTGATTGAAAAAATGATAACGGTTTTCAGGCAGGTGATCTTCAATTATTTCCACATCATGACCCATGCCGGCTTTTTTCAGTTTATTCAATTGTTTTTTTACAAACTTCTTGTCATCAGCGGTATAACCCCCGGAGAGCTTCAGTTGAACATGACGAAATTCAGGTTTTTGTTTGAGCAAGATGAAAGCATCAATCAAAAGTCCGAACCCATGTTCGGGGTACATTCGGGAAATATACCCGATCACCGGAGGGTCTTCTTTTGGTGGTGCATAGCGGTAAATGGACGAATCGACCCCAATGGCAATTACCTTGAGTTTGTGGTCGGGAATATTCATTTTCTCCTTCATTTCACGGGCGTAGTAATCGCTTACGGCGATGAAAGCATCCACATCAGCTGCTTTGTCGGCCATCAGTTTCCAGACTTTTTCCCGGTAAAAATCGTTCATGGCATCTACCCATACGTCTTCATCCTGCAGAGAACAGACCACCGGCACTTTCAATTGTTCGCGGATTTGGTTGGCCAATCCCAGAAGCAGCGCATTGCTCAGATGCACCACATCCGGTTTTTCGTGTACCTTCAGGAAATCGATGAGTTCCTGCAGCTCACGATTTTGGTTGCCTTCTCTTCCCATGAGCATGGAAATGGTCATTTCTTCCAGACCTTCTGTGCGCGTGGATCCGGCTTTCTTGGCGGCGTAACTTAGTATTCCCGATGAATTAAAAATGCGCTCCATCCAAGCAGGCATATTTCTGAAAATCCGAAAATTTTGTTTCAGATAAATATTGACTGCCCCGTAAAAAATGGGGTGGTCATCCTTTTCAACACCGTGCTCGAGGGTTAGTGGTAAATAGATGGGCAGCATCATGGCATCGTGTCCAAGTTTGATCAACGATTTGGTGTATCCGCTGTCGCGAAGGCAATTTCCACAATAAAAGGTTCCGCCGAATCCCGGGACTATATTGACTATTTTCATTTTTTTTGAGTGCCTTAAGTGACTAAAGTTTTAAGTGCCTAAAAATAGGGAATTTTGTGGGTTATAGAGCTTAATGAAGGCAGGTTTTAATTATTTCCTAATCCCCGGAGAAAAAATCGGGTGAATTGATATACTTATGGTTTCAGGCTTCCTACTCCCACCCAAATCCATACACTCTCCCGTCTTCGGCTGCTACTACCAGTATTTTATCGCCAAGGGCAGGGGTACTGCTGATTGGGCTTCCGATTTCATAGGACCACAGTTTTTGGCCGGTGGACAAATCCAGCAGGTATATTCGTCCGTCTCCGGAGGTGATAACCACCTGATTTCCGGCAATTAGCGGCGAGCTTTCAATTTTACCGAGTGTAACAAACTCCCACCGTATCTTGCCCGTATCGGTATCATAAGCATATACTTTTTTGTTTTGAGAACCGATAACAACGGTGTTTTCGGAAATGGCAGGAGAACCGAGGAAAGGCCCCGCCCCGGAAACTTTCCAGAGCACTTTTTTGTTTGAAATATCCACTTTATAAAACACACCATCGTAATTCCCAAAATAGGCCATTGAACCCACCAAGCAAGCAGAAGAAGCAATATAGGTGCCTATTTCCACCGTATCTGCTATGGTACCCGTGATCACATCTACCAGGTGTAACATGCCGTCGCATCCGCCGAAAACAG
>Ga0180009_10006201_pt1 | contig 12614 bp, 9 predicted proteins | sample OS_PC_MetaG_FD_123537 | JGI IMG/M metagenome (GOLD analysis project Ga0180009, IMG submission 123537) | Groundwater microbial communities from the Aspo Hard Rock Laboratory (HRL) deep subsurface site, Sweden - OS_PC_MetaG | ecosystem: Environmental > Aquatic > Deep subsurface > Groundwater...
CCGCCCGGGAGGCCATGAAGTTCGGTTTTGTCAACCGGGTCTTTCCCCGGGAAGCGTTGGAGGAGGAGACCCTGGCCTATGCCGGCCGCGTGGCGGACAACTACCTCCGTGACCCGTTCTGGTACCGGATGACCAAGTTCAACATCAACCACATGCAGGACGCCATGGGGTTCAGCAACGAGATTCAGGCGGGGTACAACAACTACATGGTCATGACCGGCGTGATCCGCCCGGAACTGCCCCATCCTTCGGAAGGCGGCTTCGCCCGGACGAAAATCGCCAAGAACAATCTGGAAGCCTCCCGGCCCTGGATCGAGTCGGAAACCTGATTTTCCGATTTTCCCTTTGAAAACCGGAAAATAGGTGATTGTCCCTCGTTTTTCGCAGTAGGACACGGCTACGGCGAGAACCACGCCGTGATGGAAAAGAGGGAAGCTGGAGCTTCAGGGTCAGGTTCCCAAGCTGGCGCTTGGGAACCTGCAAGAGGAGACCTCGCCTTACCCCACCGCCTCGACCGTGACCGGGATGCCATTGAGCACGGCGTTGCCCGACAGCGGATCGACCGACTCGTCCGTCAGGATGTTGCTGTTGACGCCCGGCCGGTCCCCGGCCACGGACATCCTCAGGCCGGGCGCGTCATGCCCCCAGCCGTGGGGCAGACTGACCACGCCGGGCATGAGTTCCTCCCCGATCTCCACGGGCGCTTCGACCACTCCGACCCGGGACGATATTCGCGCCCGACCGCCGGCGGACAGGCCCAGCCGCGCCGCGTCCTCGGGGTGAACGAGCAGCGTGCATCGCTCCGGCCCTTGGATCAGGGTCTGGATGTTGTGCATCCAGGAGTTGCAGGATCGGATGTGCCGGCGGCCCACCAGGACCAGGGTGTCCAGAAGGGCTCCGGCTTCGAGCCGGGGCAGGTCGTTCATGATCCACTGGGGCGCCAGTTGGATCCGGCCTGATGTCGTCCGGAGCAGTTCCGGTAGAACGGGCTTCATGGGTCCGAGGTCCAAGCCGTGGGGGTGGGCCTCCAGCTTGTCCAGGCTCAGCCCGTCCGGGTTCCGGCCGAATCCGTCTCCATACAGACCGTTCCGGAACATCAGGTCGATCTGGCGCTCGGGCCCCCGTCGTCCGGCCAGGGCGTCCAGGATTTCGCCGGGGTCTCGTCCGGCCAGCGGTCCGCCCGGTTCGGCGACGGCGGCCTGGACGGCCTGGGTGATGATGAAGTCGTCCAGGGCCTGAGGGTCCGCGTCCGGGCCCTGGCCTGAGGCGATGAGGGCCAGTTTGAGCATGATTTCCCATTTGTCCGGGTGGTCGTCGTTCCGGGGCAACACGGGCGGGGAGTAGTTGGCCACGTTGCGCACGGCCGTGTTGTACAAGGCCACGTCATAGTGGCTGGCGGCCAGAGGCCCGGGCGGAGGCAGGATGACTTTGGCGTGGCGTGTGGTTTCGTTGAGGTAGAAGTCCACGCTGACCGTGAAATCCAGGCCGGAAAGGGCCCGGTCCAGGCGGGCGGCGTTGGGGGCCGAAGCCACCGGGTTGCCGGCCACGGTCACCAGGGCCCGCACCTGGCCCCCCCCGGGCGTCTCGATCTCGTCGGCCATGGTGGCCACCGGAAATTCGCCGATGACTTCGGGCAGGCCCTTGACCCGGCTGTGCCAGCGTCCGGGCTGCCAGGCCCGCCCGGAGGGTCCGCTCGGCCTGCCGATATGGCCGGGCCGGGGGAACATCAGGCCGCCCGGTCGGTCGAGGTTGCCGGTCAGAACGCAGAGCAGGTCGGCCAGCCAGGCGTTGAGGGTCCCGAACGGCGCGGCATGGACGCCGATCCGGCCGTAAAAGGCCGCCGATGGCGCGGCGGCCGCCTCCCGGGCCAGACGGCGGATCGTTTCGGAAGGAATACCGCAGCGATCGGCGGCCCGTTCCGGCGAAAACCGCCGGACGGTCTCCTCGATCACTTCCAGGCCGGCTGTGAAATCCGCCAACCGTCCCAACGAAACCAGGCCTTCATCGAAAAGGGTGCGGGCCATGGCCAAAAGCAGCCAGGGATCGGTTCCGGGCCGGATGCGGTGATGTTCGCTGGCGGCCCGGGCCGTGCGGGTCTCCGCCGGGTCCAGCACGACCACCTTGCCGCCCCGGTCCTTGATCGCCTTCAGACGGGTCGAAAAGCCCGGGGCCGTGCACAGACTGCCGCCGGAAACCAGGGGGTTGGCCCCCATCATGACCAGGTAGTGGGTCCGATCCAGATCGGGCACCGGCATCAGCCCGGCCGCTCCGTACATCAGCCCGGCCGAAACGTGCCGCGGCATCTGGTCGGTGGTGCTGGCCGTGAATATGTTTCGTGTTTTCAGGGCCCGGACCAGGGGCCTCATGTACAGGCTGCCGGACAAGGTATGGGCGCAGGGGTTGCCTGAGAATACAGCCACCGCGTCCCGGCCGTGCCGCTCCATGATGGGGACCAGCCCCTGATCCACTTCGGCAAAGGCGTCGGCCCAGGAAACTTCGACAAACGACGCTCCCCGCCTGACCAAAGGACGGCGCAGCCGGTCCGGATCGTCATGGAGCGCGCCCAGGGCCGCCCCTTTGGGGCAATAGAACCCCCGGGAAAAAACGTCTTCCCGATCCCCGACGATACGAACCACCCGGTCGCCGGACAAGGTGATCTTCAACCCGCAGGTCGCCTCGCAAAGCGGGCAGGTGCGAAAGGCCTCTCTGGTATCGCTGTTTCCGGTCATGACAAGGTCTCCTTCGGCTTCGAACGGCGCACGCCGGCCCAAAGGGGCGGCCGGCCGCCGTCGCGGCAGGGATTTATCACACGAATCGATTCACTGTTTGGCAAATGGTCCGGAACGAGTTTCGATGATCACTATAGCCCCGGATTCCGGGCGATGTCAATCAGGCCGGGACGGGAGGGCCCCTGGCGGCGTTGGCGGAGGGGGAAGCTTTACGGGTGCATGCCTGTTTCCCGCAAGCATTTCAGACCAGTTCCAGCCGGAAAATGTCCTCGCGGGCTCGAACCTTCTTGACCCGAACCGCGATGGTCTGTCCGGGTTCCATTTGGAGTCCGGACTGGGCGGGCAGGTCGGCGTCCAGCATGAGTTCGGTCAGGAAAATCCGCCAGCGGTGAGGCAGTTTTTCGATGACCAGGGCCTCGTACGGCTTGGGGCTCTGGACTTCGAAGTAACGCAGGAGCCAGTACCGGCGCCGGCGCATCTGGACCCGGTTGGCCCGGCGCAAGGCGGGCTCGATCAGGGTCAGCAGTTGGGACATCTCCTCTTCGGAGTAGGCGGGCTTTCCGTTCCGGGCCACGGAACAGACCTGACGCTGAACGATCAGGTCGATGTAGCGCCGGAGGGGGGAGGTCAGGTTGGTGTACACGGACAGCCCCATCCCGCTGTGCGGGGCCGGCTCGGTGGTCCAGACGACGCGGTTGAGGTGCCGGCGCTGCAAAAGGCAGGGAAACAGGTCGTTGCAGTCGGTATCGCCGGTGACGATTCGCTTGCTGGGTTCGTTCTGGGCCCGGTACAGACCCGCGGCCTGTCTTTCCTTGAGCATGACGCCGGCCAGATGATTGGTCAGGATCATGAATTCGCTGATCATGGACCGGCCCGGATTCTCCCACAAGGTCAGGTTGACGCCGATCTCGCCTTCCGGATTGATGAAGACGTTCAACTTGGGCATGGACAGAATCAGGGCGCCGTGTTCGATCCGCACGGCCTTGAGGGCCCGGCTGAGCTGGAATAGCCGGTTCAGCGTCGGGTCGGTCTCCACGGTCATGTCCACTTCCTGGTAGGAGAGCTGGCGTTTGACCGTGATCAAGCTGGGCGTGAACTCGAAGCTGAGCACTTCCCCGGATTCCGTGACGTCGGCCAAAAGCGAAAAAGCCGGGCGTACGGAATCCGCCTTCAGACTGAGACACTCCTCGGAGAGAATTTCTGGCAGCATGGGGATGCGCTGATCAGGGGCGTAAATGGAAGTGGCCCGCTCGATGGCCTCGCGATCGAGTTCGGAACCGGGCCGGACCACGGCGGCCACGTCCGCGATATGCACGCCCAGCCGCAGCCCCCGATCCGTGGTCTCGATGCTGACCGCGTCGTCGAAATCCCGAGCCCCGCCGCTGTCGGCGGTGATGACTTCCAATCCGGTCAGGTCCCGTCTCGGCTGGTCCATCCAGCTCGAGGACTTGGAAACCGAAGCAGCCTGGTCCCGCACGGCGTCCGGAAACTTCACCGAAACCTGTTCCCGGAGAATGTCCAGGTTCTCGTGCTGGCTCATCTCCCCCAGCTTGACCAGCAAGTAGAAGGGCCGCCAGGGGTCGCTGCCCAGACCCGCGTTTTCCAGAAGTTTGAGGCCCCACTTGTATTCAGGCGCTTCGATGCCGTTGATGGCGATGTCCCGCAGGATGCGGACCAGACGGTCGCGGCAGGCCGGCTCTTCGGTCGGCCGATCGGCCCAGACGTCGGCCAGCCAGGCGCTGCCCTCGTCCAGTTCCCGCTGCCGTTCCGCATCCCGTTCCCGAGTCTCGGTGATCTGTTCGACCTTTTCCGCGCTGTGGCGCTGGGCAATTCCAGGCCGGAGTTTGAAATACAGTCCGTCCCCGAATACCGCCCGCATGACGGCGGCCGACTGATCCGGCGGATGGGGGGCGGGCCAGATCAATTCGGCCAGGTAGTCATAGGAGAATTCGTCTCCCTCCCCATCGAGCAGTTCCCACAACTCGATCACGTCGATAGTTACGGCCAGTTCGTCCCGATTTCGGGAGATGTCCTGTAACGAACGGACCAGTTCGTGGCGCGGCTTTCCGGGGTTCAGGGTCGGGCCGGCGTCGTGGATGATTCGGCCGATGGATATGCTCATCTCCCGGTCCGTATGACTCAGGACCAGGAGTTTGCTGGTCTTGTCGCGGGTGACCACGGCGGTCAGGAATCGCTGCCCTTCGATGAATTCGACCACCCTGCCCGGTTCCATCCAGCCCCCTTATCGTACTAAATAAAACAAGATACACGACCCGGTCGGCCAGTGTCAACAAGCCGCTGAATCGTTGCCGCATAATCGTCATGCAGACCATGATCCGAAGCAGACCGAAAAATAGAGGCCGACCCGGCTTATATGTCAAAATATATCAGTTTATTGTGTCAAAACGGTATTCCGTCGTCCCCCCTTGACACGACCCGCGTCGATGCTTACTGAAGTACTTAAACGAGGTATTTGTTCGAGACAACTCTAGCGTCAGGAGGTGTCGAGATGGCCATTACGGACAAGGTCAAGGAAAAGCTGGAAAATGTGACCGATGACATGAAACAGGGCGTCGATTCCCTCAAGCAGGACGTCCGGGAAATCAGGGAACGGATCAAGACGCTCGCCTCCGGCCGGCCGACCCGGACCGAAGTGGCCGTCCGGTCCCGGAGCGAGGCCCTGGGCGATCCCTTTCTGGAGCTTCAGCGTCGGACCAACCAGCTTTTCGAGGATTTTTTACATGATTTCGGCTGGCTCGGCGACCGGTTCGCTCCGGTGGACTTCGGGACCGATTTTTCCGCCTCGGCCTGGCCCCGTCTGGACGTGAGCGAAACCGACAAGGAACTCGTGGTCAAGGCCGAACTACCGGGCGTGGACCGGGAGGACATCTCGGTGAATGTGACCGACGAGACCCTGACCATCAGCGGCCGGAAAAAGATCGAGGAAGAGGACAAGGGCAAGAACTATCACCGGATCGAGTGTTTTCACGGGTCTTTCGTCCGGACCCTGCCCCTGCCGACGGGCGTGGACGGAGAACGGGCCGAGGCCGCTTTCAAAAAGCAGGTTCTGACCGTGACAATACCCAAGACCCGAACCGCGGCCCTGCCCGGCCGACGGATAGAAATTCAATAGCCCTGGACTCGTTGAACCTAACGCGGCTCCGGTCGCTTGACCGTCAGGATCATGAAGGCGGCCGCCAGGTCCAGGACGATGAACAGGCCGAAGGCCGGGTCGTACGAGCCCAGGAGGTCGTAGCTCCGGCCCATGATGATGAACCCGGTCAGTTGCAGGATCAGAAACAGGGACAGGAACCGGAACACGGCGGCGAACGAAGCCCGGCCGAACAGGGCGGCGGTGATGATGGGAAAGACGGACATGGCCCCGCCCATGGCAAAGCCGAAAATCAGGGAGAACGCCAGCAGGGCCGCCATGGACCCCTTGAACAGGGCCAGGCCCAGGCCCAAAGCGGTCATCAACATGATTACGGCCACGACCTTTTTCGGTTCGAAGCGGTCGCAGAGCATGCCCCAGATGTACTTGGCCACGGCCCCGGAAAAGGCCGTCAGGGAGAGCATGAGCATGGCCGACATGTCGCTGAAACCGATATCGGCGAACCGGGGCTTGAGCTGGGCCATGACGCCGCCCACGCCGGTCAGCATCAAGGCGAAGGCGATACCGACCTTCCAGAAGGCCCCGGTCCGGACGAGTTCGGGCAGGGTCCAGATCGCGCCGGGATGATAGCCTTGCCCCAAGGCCGGGATCGGCGGTTCCGGGGCCGGCCCTTTCCCTGACGGCTCGCCGTCCGGCTCGAGGCCGTACGTCTCGGGCCAGTCCTTGACGATCAGCCAGGCCAGGGGCCCCACGGCCAGGACGATCAGGCCCAGGATGAGGAAGGCCGTGGCGATATCGGTGTAAATGACCAGTTCCATGGCCAGCAAAGGCAGTACCGCCCCGGAAAAGGAGATGCCGATGGCGGCCAGCCCCATGGCCCGGCCCCGCTTTTTGATGAACCAGTTGTTGACCGCGGTATTGGTCACGATGCCGCCGTAGGCCATGCTGCCCGCGTGGAGCAGGATGTAGAGCAGGTAGAACTGCCAGAGCGCATCGGTTCGGCCCAGGAGGATGCAGGACAGGCCGCCGGCCAGGGAGCCGATGACCATCAGAATCCGAGGACCGGTGCGCATGACGATGGTCCCGTAAAGAAGCTGGCTGATGAAGCCGGAGAGCATGCCCAGGATCAGGGCCACGTTCAAATCGGTCCGGGTCCAGCCCCGGGCCTGGCACAACGGCTCCATGAAGGCGTTCATGATGTAGTAGCTCGTGCCGATGGCCATGAAATTGGCAAAGAGCCCAAAGCCGGCGATATACCAGCCGTAGAATATCCGGTCGTCCCTGCTGGGCGTCATGTGAACCTCCGCTGCCGCACGACCGCCAATCAATCACAACCCGGTCCGTAAAGCAAGCAGGGCCTTTTCAGGGGAACAAGGGTTCGGGGGGCCTATGGTTGGTTAACCGACCGCATCAGGCGTCGGCGGCCGGGCCGGGCCTCCGGACCGTAGCCATCAGTCCGGCCGCGGCCAGATTGAAGACGATGAAGGCCGCGTAGGCCGTGTCATACGAACCGAGCAGGTCGAAGCTCATTCCGGCGATGGGCAGACCGGCCAGTTCGATGAGCATGAAGATGGGCAGGTAGCGGAAGACCGAGGCAAAGGACTCCCGGCCGAACAGGTCGGCCACCAGAACCGGACAGGTGGCCATGATCCCGCCCATGGCAAAGCCGAAGACCAGGATAAACAGGACCAGGGCGGCCGGCGAGCCGCCGAACAGGGCAAAGGACAGGCCGAGGGCGTTGACTCCGGCCATGACCATGACCACCCGGCGGGGCTCGAACCAGTCGCAGAAGGCGCCCCAGGCGTACTTGCCCACGGCCCCCATCAGGGCCGTGACCGACATCAGGGCCATGGCCGTCACGTCGTCGAACCCCACGTCGGCGAAACGCGGCTTGAGCTGCGACATGACTCCGGTGGGCCCGGCCAGACACAGGCCGAAAAACAGGCCGGTCTTCCAAAAGGCCCCGGTCTTCATCAGGCGGCCCAGGGTCCAGGGGCTGCCGGGAACCGGGTCGGACATTGCTTCGCCGTGGGTCTCGTTCCCCGCTGCCCCGGCCGCGTCCCCGTCCGGAGAGAGGCCCATTCCTTCCGGCCAGTCCCGAACCACCAGCCAGGCCAGGGGCCCCAGGACCGCCATCAGCACGCCGATCCACAAGAAGGCCGCGGCCATGCTCATTCGCAGGATCATGAGCATGGCCAGAAAGGGCATGATGGCCCCGGACAGGGAAATGCCCACCGCGGCCAGCCCCATGGCCCGGCCCCGCCTCCTGACGAACCAGTTGTTGACCGCCGTGTTGGCCACCACGCCGCCGTACGAGGAATTGGCCACGTTGAGCAGAACGAAGACCAGGTAGAACTGCCACAGGGTCTCGACCCGGCCCAGAAGAAAAAAGGAAAACCCGGCGGCCAGGGCCCCGAGGGTCATCAGAATGCGGGGCCCCAGGCGCATGACCAGGGTCCCGAAAACCGGCTGGGTCAGGTATGCGGCGATAAAGCCGGCCATCAGGGCCAGGCTGATGTCGGTCCGGGTCCAGTTCCGGGCCTGGCAGAGCGGTTCCATGAAGGCATTGAAAATATAGAAGCTGGTGCCGATGGACATGAAGTTGGCCAGGAGCGCTACAGCCGTGACATACCAGCCGTAAAAGACCCGGCCGCCCGCGGTAGGCGACATTCGAACCTCCGGTTCCGGAAATACGGTCAATAAACCACACGCCGCCGTTTCCGGCAAGCCGGAAGGGTTCGAATTCCGTTCAGCCTTTTCATCTCTCGGGTCCGCTCCCGCCCGCCCGGTCTTCCCAGTCCCGCCGGACCCGTTTCAGTATCTCCTCGCCCCTGGGCCATTCTATGACGATGCCTTCCCAATGGGGCCGGTGGGACATCTTCTGCATGACAAAGGCGTCCGGACCGAACCAGTATGGAAGCGCCCCGGACAGGAAATAGCCCCGATCCGCAAGCCAGTCCACGGCCCGCCCCAGGCAGGGGCGGGACGAATTCAGCCAGGCCTGGAAGACAATGGACCCCTGATCCCGAGCCGATTGCTCCTCCTGTTCAAACCGGGCGAAGAAATCGTCGCCGATCTCGGCCACGGAAAACCGGGCCACCCGGGCGAAGGCGAAATACTGGGTTTGGATGATGCTGGCGGTCCCTTGGGGCAGGATTTCCGTGGACGCGAGCAGTTCCCGTTCGTCTTCCAGACCGTTGTATAAAAACTCCAGGGCCTCCCGATAGGCCGCCGGCACGAACACGGTCTGGGGCGCGGGCCTGAAGATGTTGATGGTCACCAGAGAACCGACCCGGCCGCCCGCGCTACGCTCCTTGGCGTAGGCCGACGCGGGCATGAGGTCGATCTGCAGGGCCATGGGAAAGGCCTTCATGGACCGGGCCGCCCTTTGGCTGAAAGGGTGATTGAGGACCGCGTCGCCCCAAATGGCGCCGGCGCCAAAGTGTTTCGGGACCACGTCGAATCCATGGGCGATCATGCGGGCGAAGACCCCGGAGGTGTTCCGGTAGGCGGGCAGGACCAGGCCCGAGCCGACTTCGTACAGCGCGGGGTTCGGGGCGGTCTGAAAAATGGCCGAATGCCCGACCACCTCGCCCCGGGGCGTGCGGGCCACGATCGAGACGATCCGGCCGGCCGCGTTCTCCGCGGCCAGGGCTTCGGGCTGGTAATAGACCTTTTGGGGATAGTCTTCTCCGTACACGGTCCGGAACAGGGCGGCCACCCCGGGTCCGTACTCGGGGCGGAACAGGTCGATCTCCAGGTCCTGTCCGGGTTCGGTTTTCAGCGGGTCGATGTCCGGCACGTTCGTTTACCTCTCTGAAAGGGACATTGTAATAACGCGTCCAAACAACACTCACGTCTCCCGTATTTTACCACTCCGGATTCGGCCTGAATGAAAATTCTTCCGGCCGGCCCCGGGTATTCCGCTCATCCTAAAAGCGCCATATGCTCCACCCCGCCGAAGGCGGGCAGGCAGAAGTGATACCCAAAGAGGGCGGCCCCATCAGCGGGACCCGTTTCTAAACCCAATAACTTTCGGTCTTCCCGAAGGACGGATACTCGCACAGGAATCCCCATGGCACTTCGGAACCTGTTTACACCCGTCTCGATTTTTTCTATATTGACGTCCAGACTCCAACGATTCGCCGGCCCGAGCCGGCCCCTGCCCCCAATATGACCGCCGGACCCGCCCGGCCGGGAGGACATGGACATGCCCGTCAATGACCTCGAATTCCACGTCGCCGGCCCCCGGGCCGAAGAGAACGCCCGCGAACTGTCCGCCCTGCTGGAAAGCCTGTTCGGCCGGCCGGCCCAGACCCTTCGGGCCGGAGAATCAGGCCGGCCGGCCGAACGATTCGACGCCAACACCATGGCCGTGGCCGCCCTGATCGTGGCTATTCCCAGCGGAATACTGGCCACCCTCCAGTTGGCCGACCGGTGCGAACTCAAGGAGAAAATCCAGCGGCTCATCGACTGGGCCAAAACCAGGCGCCGGGAGGACGAGCGCCACCTCATCGCCATGGTCGCGGCCAAATCCGAGGTCCAGCCCCTGGACCGGGCCGACGCCGTCCGGACCGTGGACGCCCTGGCCGTTTCGGCCAAGGCGAAAAAGGAGGCGGACTGATGCGGGCCGGCATTCTTTTCGATGACGAACAGTTCGTCCTGACCCGCGGGACCGACCTGTCCGACCGCCGCGGAAGCCCGGACATGGGAGCCGGCGTGTTCGAGTCCTGGCTGCTCCGCTACCGCCAGGCATTGGGCAAATCCCGTCCGGCCGACGACCCGTCCCTGCTCTTCTGCCCGATCCGGCGGCTGGGCCGGCCGGGCCAACCCGACCCGCCTTCCCCGTACCGCCCGTCCCTGGTCTTCATGGCCGCCGCGCCGCGCGGTCGGAGCCCGCTGCGGTACGAAGACGAGGAGACGGCCATCCTGACCGCCACCGGCAACCTGGGTATGGACCTGGGCCATCTGCTCTGCGCCGGGGGGTACAAGGAAGACGGGCTGGCCATCCTGCGGCGTTCGGAGGAGGGTTTCCGGACCTTGGACCGGACAGACCGGGCCGACCAGATCGCGACCCTGATTGCCGAGATTACCGGCAAGGCCCCGGCCTGACATCTTTTCCAGCTCGTATCCAAGCTCCTGCTCCCCGCTGGTTCCCAAGCAGGAGCTTGGGAACCAGCGGGGAACATCCTTGAATCAGACTTCCACGAATCAGCGCTAATCCGCGCTAATCCGCGGATAAATACCGGATTTTCCCGGCGTCCCCACCGCATGACCCTCCCCTGAAACGAGCCAGCCAGGCCCCTGCCCTCCATGTTTTTTTCACCCGCCCGTATTTTTCATTCAAGTCCTCCAGGACGCCAGCCGATAAGAGCATTGACGAGCGCCGCTATGGTAGCGCCCCGCGCGTCGACCATGAAGCCGGCAGAAAGCCGGCCGCAACCACCCTAGAAAAGGAGTACGATCATGGGTTACGACGTTATTCTCACCACCGGCATGTCCAACAGCCTTTACAGCCTTCAGCAAATCGACAAGCTCATGCAAACCACCAACGAGCGCCTGGCCACGGGCAAGGAAGTCAACAGCGCCCTGGACGACCCCATCAACTACTTTGCCTCGGAGGACCACCTGAATCGGGCCTCGGACCTCCAGGGGCGGAAGGACGAGATGAACGAGGGCATTCAGCTCCTCACCGCGTCCAACACGGGTGTCGAGTCGATCCTGGACATGATCGACACGGCGATTTCCCTGGCCAATTCGGCCCAGGTCGCCACCGATGAAACCGCGATCGACTCCCTCGAGGCCCAGTATCTGGAAGTCCTCAACCAGATCGACCAGGTGGTCAACGACTCGTTTTACAAGGGGACGAACCTGCTGCAAGGGGACAGCCTGACCGTGTATTTGAACGCCGAAGGCACCAGCACCATCGACCTGACCGGACAGGCGGCCGATTACGCCAGTCTGGGCCTGAGCGATCCGGCCGCAACCTGGTCGGACGGCGCGGGAACGCCGGACTCCGCGGGCATCCAGGCCTCCCTGGACTCTCTGACCGCGGCCAAGACGACCCTGCGGACCATGTCCCAGACGCTGTCTCTGAACTTGAGCAGCATTGAAATCCGGATGGATTTCGCGGACGAAATGATCAGCATCCTCAATGACGGCGCCTCTCTGCTGACCGCCGCGGATACCAACTCCGAAAGCGCCAAGCTGTTGATGCTGCAAACCCAGCAGGACCTGGCGCTCAGTTCCCTGAGCATCTCCTCGGATGCCTACCAGGGCGTCCTCAGGCTGTTCAGCTAAACGGCAACCCGGAAGGGCCAGCGCGGGGAGAAGGCCTCCCCGCGCCGGCCTTGATGACCGCGTATTGCGTTGCATGCAGACCGGACGGACGCCATGCCTTTGAAAATCACCCTGAAGCCCAACGAAAGACTGATCATCGCCGGGGCGATCATCCGCAACGGAAACGCGACCACGCGATTCCTGGTCGAAAATACCGTACCCATCCTTCGGGAAAAAGACATCATGCGGGAAGCCGAGGCCAACTCCCCGGCCCGCCGCATCTATTACGTCATCCAGTTGATATACGTGGACCCGGACAATCTGACCTCCTACCACGGCACGTATTGGAACCTGGTCCGGGACTTCATGAACGCCGTGCCCAGCAGCCTGAAACTGCTCGACGACATCAGCGAAAACATTCTGAGCGGCAATACCTACAAGGCGCTCCGCCTGGCCCGCAAGCTCATGGCTTACGAAACGGAGATTCTGGCCAG
>Ga0180009_10006202_pt1 | contig 12613 bp, 8 predicted proteins | sample OS_PC_MetaG_FD_123537 | JGI IMG/M metagenome (GOLD analysis project Ga0180009, IMG submission 123537) | Groundwater microbial communities from the Aspo Hard Rock Laboratory (HRL) deep subsurface site, Sweden - OS_PC_MetaG | ecosystem: Environmental > Aquatic > Deep subsurface > Groundwater...
TAGATATTTACCTTTGCTCTTGTATATATTGCGCATAAAAGAATGGCAACAATAACTGCATGAATATAAACATCCTCGACTGGCCATGATATAATAACATTCAGAAAAATAAGGACTTTTCTTGTAGAAAAGATCTTTATCAGGTAACGGAAGCATATCTAAAACATCATATAAATCGCGTATTTCATTGTGGACAGTTACATTATTTTTTTTGAACCAAATGTTCTTTATGGAATAGTCAAATTCCCCTTTATCCATGCTATTAGCAAGTTCAAGCATCGCCTGTTCGCCTTCTCCTATGCAAACCATATCCACAAATTCATTCTTGATAACCTGTTCCGGTACGGCGGTAGGATGAATCCCCCCCCAAATAATCGGTACATCCATCTCTTTTTTAATTAATCTGGACATTTCACATGCCCAGGGATAAAAATCGCTTACCACAGACATTCCGATAAGCTCAGGTTGATATATTTTCAAACTTTCAATTATCCATTTTTTTGAATCAAATACTCTCCCTAGCCACGGCGAAGTAATATTTTCGTCTTTAAAAAGCTGTGGGTCTACAAACAGCTCAACCTGATGCCCATTACCTTTCAGTATTGCAGATAAATACTCTATTCCCAAACGTTCGCATGAATCATTTACAAATGCAATCTTCATGTTTTTAGCAAATTCCTTCCAGCAAAAAACCCAAGGTTTTCTCCATTATTTTTTTTAAGATAGCGACGCAAACTTGCAAACATTGCTAACCAAATTGGTGAATGGAATACGTAAAAAAAACGATATAATCTATACCTCAAAAAAAATCTCACCAAATTTCTTGTCAAATATGGCATGAGAAAAATTAAAAACTGTAATTTAATAAAACTTTTATTGTAGCCATCGCTCCTTACTAAATAGGTGCGATTTACTTGGCCATCAGCTATTTTTTTATAGTCTGTCTCACTTAGCAGCCCAGTTTCTTTTGCCCACTCAGTAAGATCTGTTTTCGGATAAAAGCGCAACCAATAAAAATAAATCCGATTAACCCTTCTCTGATTATAGAATTCTATTAATTTTATAATGTCATCGTCAGTCTGCCCTGGAATCCCCAGGATATTATCCGTTGCCAGATTTATTTGTGCGTTTTTAATTATATCAATTGCCAATGCAATCTTCGCATTTGAGCTATTCCGCTTGAAAATCTGCTGATTTATTCTTTCCGTTAAGCTTTGCACCCCTAATTCAACCTGAAAACATCCTGCTTCTTTTAAATATCCTATTGCTTCCGCCGTAACATCATTAGGATGCATATAGCAAACAAATCCTCTTCCCTCTATTTTTTTATATTGTTTGGAAAATTCTCTTAGCCAAACAAGATCCGCCCCGAAGCTTTCATCAAAAAAACGTACATGTTTTATCTTATATTTTTTTTGGGCCGCTTCTATTTCCTGAATAACATTTGCAATACTGCGTCTTCGGAAATACGAAATTTTTTGGTTATACATTCCTCTTGCGTAAGAATGACAACAATAACTGCACGAATATTTACATCCTCTACTTGTTGAGATGTAATACAAATCTGAATAATGCGGACGCAGAGTGTAGTAAATATCTTTGTCCGCTATCGGCAAAGAATCCAAATTGTTAAGCAGGGGGCGCAGATCATTACGGATAACTTTCCCGTTTTTTTTAAACCAAAGATTTTTGATTGAATAATCAATAGCCCCTTTATCCATGCTATTAGCAAGTTCAAGCATGGGATACTCCCCTTCACTTATACAAACCACATCGACAAAATCATTTTTGATTACTCGCTCGGGAACAGAAGTAGGATGAATCCCCCCAAAGATAATCGGCACATTCATTTCTTTTTTAATTAACCTGGCAATTTCACATGCCCAGGGATAAAAATCGGACATAACCGAAAACCCGATAATATCCGGCTTGTAGGTCTTGATCTCTTCAATAATTCTCTTTTTGGAATCAAATAGTCTACTTAACCATCCAACTGTAATATACTCATCATTAAAAAAACGTTGATCCATAAACAGCCTTACTTCATGTCCTCTAGGCTTCAGCATTGCTGAAATATATTCTATCCCCAAGCATTCAACAGAAGTGCTAACAAAAGCAACTTTCATCTGCACTTTTCCTTTTTATTAAACATCGTAAGCTTTGACACGGAATCAGTCATCTCAATTTTACCTTTACCGGCAAAACAAAATCCCTGGCCGCAGTAGCTACTTATCTGGGAGTCATATTTATAATGATCACAAACAGTTCCGAAGCTGACAAATAATGTCTTAGAAGGAATCTTTATGTTTCTTATCTTTCCCGGGATAAGCATAGCAAACGGAATACATCTGATCTTTTTAATGAAATTTTTACCAAAAAAATTAAAGAAAAAATTGCTTAGAAAGTATGCTGTTGCAAATAAGCGGTTTTTTTCCACCAGTTTGACATACCTGGAAAATACCGGCTTAAACTTTTTTAAACCAAAAAGTTCATCTAAAGTTATATAACCGCAACCATTATTTCTATACAAAACAAGATGTTGAAAATTATAACATCTACGCACTTTAAATATGGCCAAAAGCGTGTAATATAGCTTCTGAAATAAAAATATATTTTCTCTTTTTATCTTTCCCTTTGTCTGGTGTTCAACTATATCGATAAGTTCATCTGGCATAAGTGCTGCTTCAGATAAAAAATTTTCTTTAGCATTGCCCAAAGAAGACAAGGTTGCAAAACTGACATCTTTAATGAATTGATTTCTAATGGCATAATCCAAAATCGGCTGCATTTGTTCTTCATTAATATCCTTTGCAATCGTAACATTGAATCCTGTGGCGATATCCAATCGCTTTAGATTTTCAAGTACTTTTAATTTTAACTCCAACAATTTCTTTCCGCGTAAAGTTTCATATGCCCTCTCGCTAAACCCGTCAAATTGAAGACTTATATAATCGACCCCCCATTTCTTTAATGTGCAAACATAATCATAATCAACAAGCTTAATCCCGTTTGTATGCATATTCACAACATTACCATAGCGCTTAAGCAGTGCTATCCACTGTTTCAGGTCGTTCCTTAGCGTCGGCTCAGCACCGTATAGGTAAAACCTAGAATCCTTATTTTTTTTAATTACTTTTTTAAAAGCAGTCAACGAGATATCGGAGACCTTATCTTGATTTGGTTCAAGAAGACATATCGGACAGTTTAAATTACAATTGTTGCTTAAATATATATAAAACCTTTTTTGTTTCATTGCCTTAGGCATTACTTTAAAATAATATCTCGTAAGCGCCCTGTAATACCATGGATGCCTCGAAACAATCAATTCTTCTTTCTCATGTTCTGGACAATTTTTTTTCATAATAATTTTGCCATTTTCTTCAGCCAAATAAGCATTTACCTTCTTATGACAATCTGAACACATGCTGCTTGTTTTTCTTATGTAATTATCAGGAATATCCAAATTAATACCTCCATTAACCCTTTCCTTTTATAAACAACTTCAACTTCTTTTTCATAAAATATGCATACTTTGCAAATGATTCATAAACTCTCAAGCGAGAATCAAGATCTCTCGAAAACAAAGTTCTAAAAAGCATAAATATTGACATATCAAAAAAGGAAGGAAAATAGTTATAAATTTTCTTTTTGACTATAAAATTGATAATGCTCGCCGGGAACACATCAAGCATAAAAAGCAGCATTTTTGCTTTGTTAAAATTATTTTGTATTTTATCCCGCTTATAAAAAGGCCTCTTAACACAAAGACCTCCTTGATCCTCTCCATTTAAAATCCTCTGGTAACGCCCCTCATTAACAAATCCTTCATTTAAGGCTTTATCTAAAATCGCAGTTTTAGGATAATATCTGAGTTCAAAAAAGAAAATTCTATTTGGCCTAAGTTCTGCGTATTCCATATTAGAATTAATTAGACTTTCATTGCTTTGTCCTGGCAATCCCATCAAATTATCCACAACTACCTGTATTCTAGCTTTTTTTATAAGTTTAATTGCCTTTTGCATAGAATCATTTTTGACATATCTATCTAATAAACTTTCTCGCAGGTCTTTATCCCAAGATTGAATTCCTAAAAACACAAAGCAACAATCTGATTTTTTCAAACAATCTACGGATTCTTGCGTAACATCAGCAGGTTGCATAATGCACAAATACGGCACATTAATTTTTTGTTTATATTCAATTGCAAATTTCTTTAACCAGTTAATATCACTACCAAAACAATCATCTGTAAATAATGTTTTTTTTATCGAATATTTAGTCCTTGCTTGGATTAATTCACTAATTACATTCTCAACACTACGCTTTCTAACATACCTACCGTTGGCTTTATATAAATCATGAAAATATGAATGTAAACAATAGCTACATCTATTAGGACATCCCCGTGATGCTGCAATATAGTATCTGTTTTTTAAACATCCCATCTCTTCGCTATAAAGTGATATGTCCGGAAACGGTAGTTTGTCCAGATTTTCTACCAGCGGGCGAAGTTCATTCTTTATTATTTTTCCATTATTTTTAAACCACAGGTTCTTTATCGAATAGTCAATCTGCCCTTTAGCCATGCTGTTTATGAGTTCAAGCATTGGATACTCTCCCTCGCCAACACAAACAATATCTACAACATCATTTTTAATCACTCTTTCTGGAACTGATGATGAATGAACACCGCCAAATATGATCGGTACGTTCATCTCCTTTTTAATCAAGGTGGCCATTTCGCATGCCCATGGATATAAATCTGTTACCACGGAAAACCCGATAATATCAGGCTGATATTCTTTTAACTGTTTAATTATATCTTGTTTAAAGTCAAAAAAGCGACTGAGACTTTTAATAGAACAATGACTATCGTTAAACAACTGCGGATCTACGAATAATTCAGTCTGATGCCCTTCTGCTTTTAAAACTGCAGAGATAGACTGGACCCCCAGGTATTGTATCCCCAGCCGCTGTGAAGAATCGTTAATAAAGGCTATCTTCATAAAGACTGATAATCCTGTCTTTTCTTCCTAAATACATACATGATTTTACTTAACATAAAATAAGAGTATCTATATAACGCGCGAGCGCGATTGTGTTTTGATTCAAGGTTAAATGACATAAGGTTTTCGCCTATCGCCAGCGACGTACGTGTCAAAAACGGCGGAAAATAGCGGTAAAGGTTATTTCGCATGATAAACATTATAATATTCAACGGTAAAAATTTCGCAAGAAAAAACAGGGAGATTTTTTGTATAACATAACCATTCGTTACATCTCCACCTTTTGATATCTGTTGACCGTGCTTTCCATCTAGAATATCTTCCTGTTCGGCCTTAGAAAAAAAATTGTTTTCGCAGGCATAACGCATAATCGCGGTTTTCGGATAATATTTAAGAGTGAAGAAAAAAGTCCGCTGCGGCCTGATCCGGCCATAAATCTCTACTGTCTGCTTGAGACCATCTTTTGTTTCCCCAGGAATACCAAGTATCTCTCCAGAAACCAGATTTATCCCGGACTTTTTTATCCAAAGCATCGCCCTCTCCATTGCCTCGTTAGACACCACTCTCTGCAGCAAGTTAGCGCGTAATTTTTCATCCCAGGTCTGAACACCTATTTCTATCTCCCGGCAACCAGCATATTTTAGCAACCTCAGCGATTCCAGAGAAACATTACCGGGAAACATCGAGCAATGGAAGTTTATCCCGATCCTTTTTTTATAACCAATAGCAAATTTCCTTAACCAGTCTAAATCCCGTCCAAAGCAGTCATCCAGAAAAAAAATCAGGTCCGGAGTATAACAGCGCTTTGCCTGTTCAAGTTCACAGATCACGTTTTCTACGCTTCTTTGCCTGAGATATTTGCCTTTACCGCGGTATGTCTCGCGCATATAGGAATGGAAACAGTAACTACAGATATAAGGGCATCCCCTATCTGCCGCGATATAATATCCTTTTTTAAAATGCGGACTAGCATTGCGGTATATCTCCTGATCTGCAAAAGGAAGTGAATCTAGGTCATCAATTAGTGGCCGTAATTGATTTGCTATTATTTTTCCGTCCTTTTTAAACCATAGATTTTTTATTGAATAATCGATCTGCCCCTTTTTAACACTCTCAGCCAATTCCAGCATCGGGTATTCCCCTTCTCCTACGCAAACAATATCCACAAAATCATTTTTTATCACGCGCTCTGGAACCGAAGAAGGATGAATACCGCCAAAAATGATCGGAACATTCATCTCTTTTTTAATTGCTGCAGCCAGTTCACAAGCCCACTGATAAAAATCGGTAACTACGGAAAATCCGATCAGATCCGGCTTGTATTGCTTAAGCTGCCCAATTATGCTTTTTTTATAGTCAAAGAGCTTATTGAGTCTTCTCCAAGAAAGTACCTCATCGTAAAAAAGAAGGGGATCAATAAACAGTCTGGTCTGATGTCCTCCCTGTTTAAGCATGCTGGAAATATACTGGATACCTAATCTCTGACAGGAATCATTGACAAACGCTATTTTCACAGACACCTCTAAACTTAGCGATAATCTTGTCTTTCATAAAATAAGCATAACGTACCAGTATAGATTTTCTGGTCATATGCACCTCAGTATCAGAATAAAAAAGTCTCCTCAGCATGTAAATCATGAACATATTCCCGGAGAAAAAACGGTAAAACTTTCTAGCTGCCAAAAATTCTATTACCACTGCTGGAACCATATCCATCAGTAACAGTAATTTATGCGCTTGAATAAAACGTAAATTCTGCTTTTCCCCCGCACCACCAAGGGGGGATTCTATTAAAAACCTTTTATAGTCTTTTCCTTGAAGCACATTTTCATAAAAAGAATCCGTTATCCATCCTTCTTCTCTTGCCTTTAAGGTTATTCCATGTTTAGGAAAGTATCTCAACCTAAAAAACTGCAGACGTTTCGGCCTTACCCGTACATAGACCATATTAGATTTTATCAGGTCTTCAATACTCTGGCCGGGTATATCGATAATATTATCAACCATTAATTCTATCTTATTATCCTGTATTAGCCTGATAGCTTTTTTCATCGTTTCATTAGATACTCGGCGGTTGAACCATTTTTCCCGTATATTCTCATCCCATGCCTGCACCCCAAGGTTTATAAAGCTACATCCAGAATCTTTTAAATATCCTATTTTTTCCTGAATTACATCCGCCGGATGCATAACAGCAGCATATGGTATATTAATTTGCTTTTTATAGAGCTCAGCGAACCGCTTTAACCAGTCAAGATTCATGCCGAAATTCTCGTCTACGAAAAAAATGAACTTTTTACCGTATTTGCCCACTATATATTCAATTTCCCGTAAAATGTTTTTCGGGCTGCGCAACCGCACAAATTTTCCCTTGCTTCTAAACAGCTTATGCAGATAAGAATTACAGCAATAACTGCACATATGTGGACAACCGCGCCCTGTTGTTATATAGTAATGTATCCTGAAATGGGGGCTTGCCATACAATAAAGATCTTTATCCGGCAAAGGTAATGAATCCAGATTTTCTATCAAAGGGCGTATGTCGTTACGGATTATAGTACCGTTCTTTTTAAACCATAGATTTTTTATTGAATAATCGATCTTCCCTTTTGCCATACTTGCCGCCAATTCAAGCATAGGATATTCCCCTTCTCCTATACAAATCATGTCTACAAATTTATTTTTTATCACTAATTCCGGAACTATTGTAGGATGCATACCCCCGAATATTATCTGTACGTCCATGGATGCCTTAAGCATACCAGCAAGTTTACTAGCCCATTCATAATAATCCGTAAGAACGGAAAATCCGATCAGGTCAGGATTATAGTTCTTTATTTCTCTTACTATCCAGTCGCTGAAATCAAAGATTTTTTCAAGTTTTTTAAAATAAAATGTACCGTCATTGAATAATTGCGGATCTACAAACAGTCTTACATCATACCCTGCTTTTTTAAGAATCGCAGACATGTATTCTATCCCCAGAGACTGAATTATATTAACAACAAATGCTATTTTCACGATAACTACACCTTTGTTTTAAAATTGAATATTTTCTTTTTAATAAATCTGAAAAATCGTTAAAAAAGGCTATCTTTCGCTTTTTCTTTTTTTTCGTTCCCCTGTTTACGCTTTAACCCGGACACCAGTTCAATCCTAATTTTCTGCATTACAAAATAAAAATACCGCTGGATCATGCTTTCCCGAAGTAAACGAGCATTTAAATCACGGGCAAAAATATTTCGCAGAATCAAAATCAGCGGCGGGCTTAGAAACCGTGGGAAATACCTGTATAACCGTCTGTTGACCATGAATTTACTTATCTTCTTAGGAAGCAGGTCAATCAGAGAAAACATGAGGTTATATTTAACCGAATTCTTATTAGCAAGATCTCCCCCCATAGCGAATGATTGAGCGTTAATGCCATCAAGTATTTCTTCATGGCGTTGCTTGCTAATCCAGCCTTCCCGGGAGGCCTGCCCGGTTATTCGAGTGTTGGGATAATACCGCAGCATATAGTAATATATACGCGTCGGCTTTATTTCAGTATAAATCCTGGCTGAAGTAAGCACGTCCTCCTTGGTCAAGCCAGGCAGATCGAATATATTATCAACCATGATGTCTATTCGAGAGTCCTGAACAAGCCTTATTGCCCGAAGCAATTCACGACTTGGCGTCTGTCGGCCGAGGACATTGAGGCGGATATCTTCGTTCCAGGACTGGATACCCAGAAAGATACCTTTGCACCCGGAAGTCTTCAAGAGACACAGAATCTGGGGGGAGATATCGTGCGGATACATAACGCAAAGATAATCAAGTTTGATCTTACTGACATATTCAGTGGCAAATTTTTCAAACCATTTTTGGTCGCGGCCGAAACAGTCGTCTAGAAACACTACATTTCTGATCCCATATTTTGCTTTGGCCAGTAACAGCTCTTCTATGACATTTTCTACGCTGCGCTGTCTTAGATACTGTCCCTTACCCCGGTAGAGCTCTTTTAAATAGGAATGACAGCAGTAACTGCAAGCATAAGGACAGCCTCGGCTGGTCAAAACAATATAGGGATAGGTACGCATGTAATGCGGGCTCTGCGAATAAAAGATATCTTTATCCGGCATCGGCAGGCGATCAAGATCAGCAATTAGCGGACGCAGTTCATTCCTTATTATTTTGCCGTCTTTTTTTAACCAGAGATTTTTTATCGAATAATCGATCTTCCCCTTTGCCATACTGTCGGCCAGTTCCAGCATCGGATATTCCCCTTCTCCGATGCAGACCATGTCTACAAAATTCTTTTTGATCACCCGCTCCGGCACCGAGCTGGGATGAATCCCGCCAAAGATCACCGGGATATCCATCTCGCGCTTGATCAGCTGTGCAATTTCGCACGCCCAGTAGTAAAAATCCGTAACAACCGACATCCCGATAAGATCAGGTTTGTAGGCTTTCAGACCGCGAATGATGAATTTCTTAAAATCAAACATTCTACTCAAACGACGTAGGGTAATTACATCATCGTCAAAAAGCATCGGGTCCATAAATAATTTTGTCTGATGCCCACCGGCCTTAAGTATGCTGGAGATGTACTGGACTCCTAACTGCAGCGAAAAGTCGTTAACAAAAGCTATTTTCACTATTTTACTCCGCGGGAATTGATTGAATTTTTTTTCCACTGCGCCAACGCACAACGGTTTGTGACTTAGGAAATGAAAAAATATGTTTTATCTTTTTAAGAATAAAATGACGATAACGGCTTATTGTAATATGCAATGCCCAGTTATACCGATATGGAATTCTTAACCAGTTAGAAAATATTACCGTAATAAAATACGGTAACGGCAGGAATAACCGGTATAGACTACGATTTATGATTAAATTATTAAGTTTACGCGGAAGATACAGTAAAAATGAAAAAAAAGTCTGCAACTGTTTTATCTCCACGGTTAATCTATCCCCCCCGCTAATAAATGCCTGCACATTATTCCCGTTTTCTAAAGTATCAACGTCTTCTTTCTTAAGTAAGTCATTTTTCATCGCTTGTTCAATAATTGCAGTTTTCGGATAGTAACGAAACCCGAAACAATATATTTTCATAACCCTATTACGATTATAAAATTTAAGCATATCGATAATTTCACCTAGAGATTGCCCCGGAAGTCCAAGGATATTATCTGTAATAATATGTAGCCCCGCGTCTTTTAAAATATAAATTGCTTGCTCAAGTTGTTTCGTAGAAATCTTCCTGTTCATAATTTCTCGCCTGGTTTTTTCCGAAACAGACTGCACCCCTATTTCAACATCATGGCATCCAGCTAAAGCGAGGCATTTAGCTTTTTGTTCCGTAACAGTGTTAGGATGCACAAAACAAGCAAATGGAATATTTATCTCTCGAGCATAAAGCTTAGAAAAGTCTTCAAGCCACTGATGGCTTACCGCCATCAAATCATCATCATGAAAGCGCACTATTTTCAAGTGAGATTTAGATTTTGCCAGGCATAATTCTTCTATCACATTGTCTGTGCTACGAAAACGCAAATACTTACCTTTTTGAGCGTATAGCTTCTTTAAATATGAGTGACAACAATAGCTACACGTGTTCGGACAACCACGGCTGGCCATAATATAATAACATTGTAAAAAATGGGGGCTTGCCTGTTGAAAAATAGCTTTATCTGCAAATGGCAACATATTTAAATCAGCAATTAGCTCGCGCACTTGGTTTCGAATAATATTCCCATTATTTTTAAACCATATATTACTTATCGAATAGTCAATATTTCCAGCCTCCATACTGTTAACCAATTCGAGCATGGAAAATTCTCCCTCCCCCATGCAAATCATATCAACAAAATCATTTTTTATAACTTTCTCCGGCACTGATGTAGGATGGATTCCCCCAAAAATGATCGGTACATCCATCTCTTTTTTTATCGCCTCGGCCATTCGGCAAGCCCATTGATAAAAATCAGTTACCACTGAAAACCCGATTAAATCCGGGTTATAGTCTTTAAGTTCTGATATAATCGTCTGTTGATAGTTGAACAATCTATTAAGAGCGCTAAAACTTAAATTTTCATCATCGAATAGCTGAGGATCAACAAACAACCTTACTTTATGTCCATTTGCTTTAAGTAGAGCTGATATATATCCAACTCCTAAACGTTCACAGGAATCATTTACAAATGCAATTTTCATATTCTGTTTTCTGCTTTCTTCATTTGCTCGATTAAATACGAACCGTAACTTTCATGCATATCCGTATCTGTAATAATTCCCTGCCCGCAATGATCAGCTATTGACCGATCATACTTATAAGGATCGCAAATACTGGCGAATGTAAGAGTTAATAGCTTGATTGGCCTTCGAGGGAAACCTCCTTTGAAGAATTCTTTAAAACCAAGTGCTCCAAGCTTCAAACTTTTGAGTTTTAAACAGCAGCTAAGCATCCATAAAAAGATAAAAAAATTCAAGGCTTTCTTTTGTTGCTTGATTTTTTCCAGTTTTCTGCTAAATTTTTCTAGATCCACGAATTCGCTAATCGCAACATATCCTTTAGGCGTCCTCACTACCATATAATGATAATAATAGAAGCATTTCCTTTTTTTTATAACACTACAATATGCATAAAATACTTTTTGGAATAAGATTATATCCCTGCGGGAAATTGCACCCTGAGTATATTCATCAATAATATTAATTAGATCGTCGGGCATAATATACTTATCCATATTCTCTTTTGTAGTAGCGTACTCGGAATAAGTAATAAAACTTATGTCCTTGATAAAGTACTCTTTTAAAGCATAATCGAATATTTTTCCCACTTGAGTTTCATTTACTCCTTTGGCAATTGTTACATTAAGCGTAATAGGTATTGATAAAACCTTAAGATTTTCAATGGCTTTTAATTTATTTGCTTTAACCTTTTGCCCTCTCAATCCCATATATATTTCATCGTCAAATCCATCAAACTGGATACTCACATGGTCAATGCCGCTAGATTTGAGTTTTGCAGCATAAGCATAATCTGCTATTTTTATGCCATTTGTATGCATATTTACCATCTTCCCGGAGTCTTTAAGAATATTGACCATTGCAAACAAGCTACTGACTTGTGTCGGTTCTCCGTGCGAAAAGGTAAACCTGTTAATTTTATGAAACCGGCTCGCCTGGCTAACTCTTTTAATTGGGAATTCATCAATCTTTTGGCAATAACGCAGATAGCAAATCGGGCAATTCATATTACATTTTGTCGAAGCATTAAGATAATATTCGCTTTGAACAAGATTATTTGAGTTAAAATAAAAATAACAATCCTGTAGTTGTTTATACTCCTGTGCATTATTAGATATAAGGATTTCAAATCTTCCATGCCCTTTGCATTCTTTTCTCAAATATACCTTTTGGCTTCGCTCTATAATAATAGCATCTATATCCTGCATGCATTTAGGACAGACACTGTGTGTGTCTCTGATAATATTATCTGCACTTTCAGCATTTATATCAGAGGATATCGTTGAATATTCTTTTACATGAATTTCCGACATATTCTATATCCTTTTTAGTTAAATAAATTCCGTTTGGAATAATAAGCAGCCTTTGCGCAA
>Ga0180009_10006203_pt1 | contig 12612 bp, 8 predicted proteins | sample OS_PC_MetaG_FD_123537 | JGI IMG/M metagenome (GOLD analysis project Ga0180009, IMG submission 123537) | Groundwater microbial communities from the Aspo Hard Rock Laboratory (HRL) deep subsurface site, Sweden - OS_PC_MetaG | ecosystem: Environmental > Aquatic > Deep subsurface > Groundwater...
GGTCGAGGCGCGGTTTAAGACACGACGTGGCATCAAATCAGATACTTCGATGGAGCTGCTCGTGAACGAGCTGTTACTCCAAGTCTCACCTCAAGTTATCAACCAATAACCGAACAGTGCCAGCGCTGGAACGAGGTCCCCACGTTGGGGCTAGACGTTCGCCTGATCCTTGCGGACCGGCGCTGGCTTCCGCGGACCCTTCTTCGGGGTGTACCCGTTGAGTGGCCAAGAGCTGAAGTCCGTCGTCGCATGCCTTTCGATATGCTTCGGGGCCTTCGCCAGCGAGTCTGCGATCAGGGCGGCGATGTATTTTTGACGGTTCATGGCATCCTCCGAAGTCTGTTGTTGGTCGCGTACCCGGGGGTCGAACCCGGTCGGTTCACCACTCGCCCGTGAAGGCGTCCTATAACCGCAGGACCTTTTTGGTGGTGTACGCGGGTAAGGAGACGATATGTCCATCATCTGCGCACCTGCGTACATCGAGCGGCATTTCATCATCCGGAACGATGCAGAGGGGACATGGTCTGCCGAAGCATCCATGTCCGTGAAGGTGTACGGTCAAGGCATGCCAGACGAATCCGGCTCGCGATGAGATCCACCTTCGACCGCGCGTAGGGTCCGTGAACGGTCTCCGTGCGGGGGCTCTCCTCTACATCGTTCGGGACGATGTCATGAAAGGTCCAATCCTGAACGCGTGACACAGGTCATGTATTCGGGATTGGGCAGGAACGACGAGGGTCATTCCTGCGCCTGAGACGTTCGTCTCGATACGTCGCCCATGTCTGGGCAGACGTTTGTGCGTCGGCGGGCCGACGCGCCGATAGATTTTTTAGCGCACGAGAAGTTGCAAAGTCTTCCTTCTCGTTTGGGGGGCGTTTCTCACGACACGACAAGCTGGTCGCGAGGCTTGGCTTGGCCGACACGTTGGCGCCGGCGGATGTAGAGGGGACAGGCGCAGCGCCGAAGCGCGCGAATGTCCGTGGCCGCCTACCGATCATGCGTTTCCAGTCGAGACCGGGAACGATGATTTCAGCGGGCCACCCGTGACGGTGTCCGTATTCGGACCGTCAGCAGGGTTCCTCCTCCACGTCCGTGAGCGGCAACAGGAGACGAAAAACGGGGCCTTGTTGGGGGTCCCGATGTCGGATTCGCCTAGCGCATCACAACCTGTGCTCCATAATCAGCAGAATATCGGTGAGCATCGTTGGATGGGCCTCGACTCTCCTCAATCGAGACTGCCTATTCGCTTGTGATGTTCGTGTCCCGGCCGGGCCTTTCCCAGTTCAGAACGAAGCACAATACCATGAATCAACGATTTTGTCAAGGGGGGCAGGCACGTTTTCTTGACTCAACCTAGCCAATAAAAAATGGCTCTGTTGAGCCATTTTGACGGATTTATGTCAAAAATACCGCGTTTGTTGACATTGAACACCAAAATGGTCATAGGCCTGATTTGCTCGACAAAGCCCTTGACGGCATCCGAATCGCATGGCACACTCCGGCCACAAGATGCGCGCTGCGCGAGTATTTTTGGCCAAATGCTCTCAACACTCCATTAAATAGGCAAGCGAACCCGCCGGAAACACGTCCCGGTGGGTTTTCGTGTCTATCCGCCGCCGTATCTTCCCGTTTTTCATTCTCCACACGACGTACGTCCGCTCTCGCCGTCGCCCGGTCACTCCGCCTGAACGCTCCGTTCGATCGCGGCCCGGTTGCGGAGGGACGATACGTCCGTAGCCAGGACCCGCATGTCCATGCTGTTCCGGCGCCAACCGCCTACCGAGACGGAGCGTCGCTATTTCACGGCGTCACGCGACGCCATGGCCCTGCCGGATCTCATTGAGATCCAGAAGCAGAGCTACCGATGGTTCCTTGAGGAGGGCATCCGCGATCTGTTCAACGAGGTCTCCCCGGTCAAGGATTTTATCGGTCGCGACCTCGAACTGTCGCTCGTCGACTACTTTTTCGACGAACCCAAGTTCGACGAGCAGACGTCGAAGGCGAAGAACGTCAACTACGAGGCGCCCCTGCGCGTGAAGACACGGCTCGTCAACAAGCGGACGGGCGAGATGAAGGAACAGGAAGTGTACCTCGGCGACCTCCCGGTCATGACCGACCGCGGCACGTTCGTCGTGAACGGCATCGAGCGCGTCATCGTGTCGCAGCTCGTGCGGTCCGCCGGCGCGTTCTTTACGGCGGAGATGACGCGCGGACGCCGCCACTACGGTGCAAAGGTCATCCCGAACCGCGGCGCTTGGCTGGAATTCGAGACGGACGGCAACAACGTCATCTGGGTGAAGATCGATCGGAAGCGCAAGGTCGCGGCGACGTCGCTCCTGCGCGCGTTCGGGTTCGGCAGCGACGAGGAGATTGCGTCGTTCTTTACGGGCGTGGACATCCATCCGTTGAACCACTACATCGAGGCGACGCTCGCCAAGGACATCGCGAAGACCGAGGAGGAGGGGACCATCGAGGTGTACAAGCGCATCCGCCCGGGCGACCTTGCCACGGCGGACAATGCGCAGTCGCTCATCCACTCGATGTTCTTCAACTTCGACCGCTACGACCTCGGTCAGGTCGGGCGCTACAAGTTCAACCAGCGGTTCGGCGTGACGGCGGACCCCAAAGAGGTCGCCAAGGAAGAGAACCGTATCCTCGCGAAGGAGGACCTCGTGAAGATTCTCTGCGAGATCATCCGCCTGAACAACACGCAGGAGGAGCCGGACGATGTGGACCACCTCGGGAACCGCCGCGTGCGCGCCATCGGCGAGCTCGTGCAGGGACGGTTCCGCATCGGCCTCGCGCGCATGGAGCGTATCGTAAAAGACCGCATGTCCACACAGGATATCGCGACTCTCACGCCGGCGAAGCTCATCAACGCGCGGCCGGTCATCGGCGCGGTGCGCGAGTTCTTCATGAGTTCGCAGCTCTCGCAGTTCATGGACCAGGTCAATCCGCTCTCGGAACTCGAACACAAGCGGCGTCTCTCTGCGATGGGGCCGGGCGGCCTCTCGCGTGAACGCGCTGGCTTCGACGTCCGCGACGTGCACCGCACCCACTACGGACGCATCTGCCCCATCCAGTCCCCAGAAGGCCCGAACATCGGTTTGGTGGGACACCTCGCGTGCTATGCGCGCATCAACGATTTCGGGTTCATCGAGACGCCGTACCGGAAGGTCAAGAACATGGCGGAGAACGACGGCAAAGACGCCGTCGGCGAGGTCCTTCGCGTGGATGTCCGCGACGGCGAGGGGAACATGGTCGGAGAGGCGAACGCCGAGGTCGACAAGAAGCTCGCGGAGAAGTTGAAGAAGGTCGCGATCCCCGCGCTGCCCATCGTGCCGCGCGTGACGGGTGAGATCGTCTATCTCAACGCCTTCGCGGAAGAGCGCGGGACCACGGCGCCGGCGACAACGCCCATCGGCAAGGACGGCCGGTTCCTCGATGCACGCGCCAGCGCCCGCAAGAACGGTGACGCCACGGTCGTCGACGTGCATGAGATCGATTATGTCGACGTCTCATCCAAGCAGATCCTGTCCGTCGGCACCGCACTTATCCCCTTCGTCGAGCATGACGACGGTCAGCGCGCGCTCATGGGATCGAACATGCAGCGTCAGGCCGTGCCGTGCATCAAGCCGGATGCGCCCATCGTGGGCACTGGCGTTGAGCGGCGTGCGGCCGTGGACGCGGGCGACGTGATTCTCGCGCCGGACGACGGCACCGTCGTGTCGGTTTCCGGAAGGCATATCGAACTCCAGACCCAGGACGGCAAGCTCCGGCGCTACGATCTCGAGAAATTCCAACGGTCCAACAGCTCGACGTGCCTGAATCAGCATCCGCGCGTGGAGAAGGGGCAGAAGGTCTTCGCCGGCGAGGTCCTTATCGACGGTACCTCGTGCCAGAAGGGTGAACTCGCCCTCGGCCAGAACCTTCTCTGCGCCTTTCTGTCATGGGATGGCTACAACTATGAGGACGCCATCATCCTTTCCGAGAAGCTCGTGCACGAGGACCGGTTCACCTCCATCTACATCGAGCACTATCCCATCGACGTGCGCGACACCAAGCTCGGTCCCGAGATCGTGACGTCCGACATCCCGAACGTCTCGGAGGAGAAACTGAAGAACCTGGACGAACAGGGCATCGTGCGCATCGGCGCTGAAGTGAAGTCCGGCGACATCCTCGTCGGCAAGATCACCCCGAAGGGCGAGGCCGACCTCTCGGCCGAGGAGAAGCTGCTCCGCGCCATCTTCGGCGAGAAGGCCCGCGACGTGCGCGACTCCTCCCTCTATCTCCAGCATGGCGCGCACGGCAAGGTCGTGGGCGTCACGGTGTTTTCGCGCGAGGCAGGCGACAAGCTCCAGCCGGGCGTCATCAAGCAGATCGTCGTCGCCGTCGCGGACCTGCGCAAGGCCCAGGTGGGCGACAAGCTCGCCGGTCGGCACGGCAACAAGGGCGTCATCTCCAAGATCGTCCCGGTGGCGGACATGCCGTTCCTCGCGGACGGGACGCCCGTGGACGTCATCCTCTCGCCGCTCGGCGTCGTGTCCCGCATGAACCTCGGGCAGATTCTCGAGACGCATCTCGGGCTCGCCGCGAACGCGCTCGGCTACACCGTGGCCGCGCCGGTCTTCGACGGCGTTCCGGAGGCGACCATCCGTAGTGAGCTGAAGCGCGCCGGATACGACGAGGACGGCAAGGTCACGCTCTACGATGGACGTACTGGCGACGCGTACGACTACAAGCCGACCATCGGATACATCTATATCCTGAAGCTGAACCACATGGTGGAGGATAAGATCCACCAGCGGTCCATCGGCCCGTACTCGCTCATCACGCAGCAGCCGCTCGGCGGTAAGGCGCAGTCCGGCGGCCAGCGCTTCGGCGAGATGGAAGTGTGGGCGCTCGAGGCCTACGGCGCGGCGCACACGCTCCAGGAGGTCCTGACCATCAAGTCCGACGACGTACCTGGACGCTCGAAGGCCTACGAGGCCATCATTAAGGGCGAGCCGATCCGCAAGGTCAACGTGCCGGAATCCTTCAACGTGCTCGTGCGCGAGCTGAAGGGGCTTTGCTTGGACGTCGAGCTCCTGAAGAACGGCAAACAGATCGAGGAATCCAGCCCGCGGCCCGAATCGTTCCGTCCGCGTCCCGCGCTCACGAATCCGTCGGAACCCGAATGGGGACCGTCGTCCAACGCCTAACGCATCCATCGAACACGTATGTCTTTCTTCCAGACGGAAAACATCAAGACCACGGATTTCGATGCGATTCGGTTGAGGCTCGCATCGCCGGAGGTCGTCCGAGGGTGGTCGTACGGGGAGGTCACCAAGCCCGAAACCATCAATTACCGCACGCAGAAGCCGGAGAAGTCCGGTCTGTTCGCCGAGGAGATCTTTGGTCCTTCCAAGGATTGGGAATGCTACTGCGGCAAGTACAAGAAGATTCGCTATAAGGGCATCGTCTGCGACAAGTGCGGCGTGGAGGTCACGCATTCGCTCGTCCGCCGCGAACGCATGGGGCACATCGAGCTCGCGGCTCCGGTCACGCATATCTGGTTTCTTCGTGGCGTGCCGTCGCGGCTCGGGACAGTACTCGACATGTCGGTCCAGGCGCTCGAGAAGGTCGTGTACTTCGCGTCGTTCATCGTGACGGACGTGAACGAGGAACTCCGCGGCCAGGTCATCGAGCAGGTGCGCGCGGAATACAAGGGCAAGCGCAAGGCCATCGAGTCCACGTACGAGCGCGACATCGCGCGCGTCAACCAAAAGGGGCAGGAAGGGAAGGCGGAGACGGCGGCAGTCACGCAGGAACTCGACAAGCTGCATGGCACGAAGGAGCGCCAGCTCGAGGAGCTCGAGGAGGATTTCTCCACGTCCGAGCATGAGCTGAAAGACCTCCGTCCGCTCAAGATCCTGTCCGAGAACGAGTACCACGAGCTTTCATTGAAGTACGGGCACGTGTTCGAGGCGAAGATCGGTGCCGAGGCGCTCGACGAGCTGTTGCAGAAGATCGACGTCATGGCGACCATCGAGGTGCTCACGAGCGACCTCGACGGCGCGTCCGAGGCGAAGCGCGACCGGATCATACGCCGCCTCAAGCTCCTGAAGTCGTTCTCGCAGACATCCATCGAACCGCACTGGATGGTCCTGAAGGTCGTCCCGATCATCCCACCGGATCTCCGTCCGATGGTGGCGCTCGACGGCGGACGCTTTGCGACGTCGGACCTGAACGACCTGTACCGCCGCGTCATCAACCGGAACAACCGCCTGAAGCGCCTCATGGAGCTGAACGCCCCCGAGGTCATCACGCGCAACGAGAAGCGCATGCTGCAGGAAGCCGTGGACGCGCTCATCGACAACAGCGCGCGTCATTCCAAGACCGTCATCGCGGCCACGGGCAAGAAACGCCAGCTCAAGTCGCTCGCCGACATCCTGAAAGGCAAGCAGGGCCGCTTCCGCCAGAACCTGCTCGGCAAACGCATCGACTATTCGGGACGCTCCGTCATCGTCGTGGGCCCGACACTTCAATTCTACCAGTGCGGCCTGCCCAAGATCATGGCGCTCGAGCTCTTCAAGCCGTTCATCATCTCCGAGCTCATCAAGCGTGAGCTCGTCCACAACATCCGTTCCGCGAACCGCTTCATCGAAGCGGACAATCCGGAGGTGTGGGACATCCTCGAGGTCATCGCGTCCGACGCGGTCGTGCTCCTGAACCGCGCGCCGACCCTGCATCGCCTCGGCATCCAGGGATTCCAGCCGAAGCTCATCGAGGGCAAGGCTATCCAGATTCATCCCATGGTCTGTCCAGCGTTCAACGCCGACTTCGACGGCGACCAGATGGCCGTACACGTCCCGCTCACGGCCGAGGCGCGCGACGAGGCGAAGAACATCATGCTTTCCGCGAAGAACCTCCTGAAGCCGGCGACCGGTCAGCCGGTCGCGCGTCCGGACAAGGATATCTCGTGGGGGTGTTACTACATGACGACGCTTCTTGAACCCGCGGACGGGAAGGTCAAGACGTTCGGGACGGCCGACGAGGCAATCTACACGTACCAGCTCGGCAAGCTCGACATCCGCGAGAAGGTCAAGACGCGTCTGGTCCCGGGCGGGGAGGTGTTCGACACGAACGTCGGGCGTATCCTCCTGAATAGGCTCTTCCCCGAGGATATCGGGTTCAAGAATGAGACGCTCGGCACCAAGCAGCTCGGGGAGATCACGCGTACCTGCCTCGAACGGTACGGGTTCGAGCGAACCGTGACGTTCCTCGACGATGTCAAGAACACCGGCTTCCACCACATCACGAAGTCCGGGTTCTCGTACGGCATGGGCGACTTGCCGTTCATCGAGGCCAAGCGCGCGCTACTCGACGAGAGCGAGAAGAAGGTCGAGACCATCGAGCAGCAGTACAAGGAAGGTCTCCTCACCAAGAAGGAGCGGTACACGCAGATCATCAAGGTCTGGACCGACGCCAAGGATCGTATCCAGAAGATGTCGAAGGAGTCGCTCGACCAGCTTGGGACCGTCTTCTCCATGATCGACTCCGGCGCCCGCGGATCCGTTGGCCAGCTTACCAACGTCATCGGCATGAAGGGGCTTGTGGCGAATCCGTCCGGCAACATCATCGAGCTGCCCATCAAGTCGTCGCTGCGCGAGGGCTTGGACGTGCTCGAGTACTTCATCTCGTCTCACGGCACGCGCAAGGGTTTGACCGACACTGCGCTCAAGACCGCGAACGCCGGGTACCTCACCCGTCGCCTCGTGGACGTGGCGCAGGACGTCATCATCGCGGCCGAGGATTGCGGCGATACGGACGGCGTCGTACTCACGCATACGGAATGCGAGGAAATCGGCGAGCCGCTCCTTACGCGGCTGCTCGGCCGCGTGCTCATGAAGGACCTCAAGGACCCGACGACCAAGAAGACCGTCGTGAAGAAGGGGACGGTCGTCATGGAAGACGACATTCGTACGATGCAGGCATTCGCCGAACCGATTGAGACCGCGCATGTGCGCTCGCTCCTCTCCTGCAAGCTGAAGAAGGGGTTGTGTCAGAAGTGCTACGGCTACGACCTGTCCTACAACAAACTCGTGAAGCTCGGGACCGCGGTCGGCACTATCGCCGCGCAATCCATCGGCGAACCGGGCACACAGCTCACCATGCGGACCTTCCACACCGGTGGCGTGGCCGGCTCCGACATCACGCAGGGTCTCCCGCGCGTGGAAGAGTTGTTCGAGGCGCGGCCGCCCAAGCATAAGGCCGTCATCGCCGATATCGCCGGTAAAATCACGGTCGTGCAGGGCGAACGTCGCCTCATCGAGACCGCATCAGGGGAGAAGGTCCTCGATATCGAGTCCGGAGGCCGCTTCATCCGCATCGGGTTCGAGGCCGTCCAGGAAGATGTCTATGCCGGCCTCTCGGGTGACAAGAACAAGGTGAAGGAGGGTGCGAAGGTGAAGGAGGGTGATGTTCTCATCGAGCGCAAGGACGGGACCGAGACACTGGCCGAACATACGGGCGTCGCGCGGGTCGAAGGTAAGAAGACGTACGTCGTGTGGGAAGGTCCTGCCGTGCACGAACTGCCGGTCCCGCCGGGATTCCAGATCCTCGTGAAGGACGGCGCGGAGGTCCAGCCGGGCGATCAGCTCACGGAAGGTCATCTCGACCTACTCCAGCTGTTCCGGTTGAAGGGACGTGACGCGGTCATGCGCTATCTTTTGCGAGAAGTGCTGCATATCTACGCCTCGCAGGGTCAGAAGTTGAACGCGAAGCACATCGAGATCATCGTGCGGCAGATGTTCTCCCGCGCCTATGTGAAGGACGCGGGCGACACGGACCTCCTGCCCGGCGAGGTCGTCGAACAGTTGCGTGCCGAGGAGGAGAACGAGCGCGTGGTCGCGAACGGCGGGAAGCCCGCGGAGCTCGAGAACCTTTTCATGGGCATTACCAAGGTCTCGCTCACCACGGAATCCTTCCTTTCCGCAGCTTCCTTCCAAGAGACGGCACGCGTCCTCATCAACGCGGCCGTGACCGGGAAGATCGACAAGCTCGAAGGCCTGAAGGAGAACGTGATCATCGGTCGACTCATCCCTGCCGGCACGGGCTTCGGCCACATCCACGAGCCGGAACCGGAGTACCGGGCTCCGCCCCCGGCTGAAGGAATCATCGACGGCAGGCAATAGACGGGACATCGTTCCCACAACAGACCCCCGCAGGAATGCGGGGGTTGTGTTTTTGACGTATCCACGACGGATGTCTACGGTGGACACCTGCCACCCGAACCCGAAGGAGGGACCGTGACCGTACGAACCGCCGCGTCCATCGTCCTGATGTTCCTGACCGTCGCCTGCGCCGCGGGGCCGCGGGAAGGCGTGTCGCATGAGACCTGTCCGTTGCGTTCCACCGTCACCGTCCGCGGAAGCATGTCGAACGCCGCCCAAACCCTCGTCGCGATCGCAGGGACCTACGGTTTCATCGCGAAGTTGCTCGGCCGAGAGGACGTCGTCCGTCGTGCCGAGCGTACCGAGGCGACCTTCACCTCCATCCGTGACCTGGCCCGCGATGGCCGTCCCGTCGACATGCGGTCGTTCGAGCAGGCGCTGCTCGAACTCCAACGCATGGACCGAGACCTCTATGGCGGCTCGGTTCCGCCTCCCTTGACCGTTACCGTCCATCGGTGACGGTTTTTTCTTCAGGTTGTCGCGTTTCGGTTCCTCGCCTACCATGCCTTTCATGTCCCGCCACTCCAAATGGTCCAAGGTGAAGCAGTTCAAGGGCGCCATCGACGCGAAGCGTTCGGCGTCGTTCACGCGGCTCTCGCGCGAGGTCACGTTGGCGGCGAAAGAAGGCGGAGGCGGCGATCCGGCCATGAACGCACGGTTGCGCGTGGCCATCGACCGGGCGAAGAAGGCGTCCATGCCGAAGGACAGCATCGAGCGCGCGATCGCGCGTGGCATGGGCGGTGGGTCTGAGGTGCAGCTCGAGTCGTTGACGTACGAATGCTACGCGCCGGGTGGCACGGCCCTCATCGTCGAGTGCGTCACGGATAACCGCAACCGCACGGCGAACGACGTGAAGCATCTCCTGTCCAAGAACGGAGCGACACTCGCCTCCGTGGGGTCCGTGACCTATCTCTTCGACCGCACGGGCGAGGTACACATCCCGGGCGGACTGCCTGCGGACCGACGGGAGGAGACGGAGCTCGCGCTCATCGACGCGGGCGCGGATGATATCGCAGACGAGGGATCGGACGTCGTCATCCGTTGTGCGCCTTCGGATCTTGCGTCCGTCGCGGACGCCGCCACGAAGCTCGAGTTGCCGGTCGACTCCGTGGAGATGGGGTGGGTTCCCAAGACGTCGGTCGAAACCGACGAAGCGAATGGCACGGCCTTAGAGGCCCCGATCGACGCCCTCGAGGAATTGGACGACGTCCAGCACATCTCGACGAACGCGGCATAAATGTCCGAAATGTCATTCTGAGCGGAGCGAAGAACCTTCCTGATATTGTATGGATGGCTACGCGGTCTACATCATGTCGAATCAGGCAGAGACGCTGTACGTCGGGGTGACGAACGACCTAGAGCGAAGGGTGTGGGAGCATAAGACCAAGAAGATTCCCGGTTTCACCCAAAGGTACAATCTGACGAAGTTGGTTTACTTCGAGCAGACGCCTTCGGTCGAAGCCGCAATCGCAAGGGAGAAGGAACTGAAGGGATGGAGACGCGACAGGAAGCTCGACGTGATCCGGTCGGTGAACATCAATATGAAGGATTTGAGCGCGACGTGGTATGACGAATGATAGGAAGGTCCTTCGTCGGACTCAGGATGACGTTTCCTTTTTGATGACTGAGATATACGGATATGTCATTCTGAGCGGAGCGAAGAACCTTCCTGATATGCTACGGTCATCGTATGAAGATTAACCGGAAGGTCCTTCGTCGGGATCAGGATGACGTTTGTCCGTTATGACAACAACTCGAATTCTTGGAGTGGACCCCGGCTTCGGACGCACCGGCCTCGGCGTCGTGGACATGTGCGGCGTCGACGCGACGCATGTGTGGCACGAGGTCATCGAGACGCCGAAGGACGAGGATTTCACGTCACGCATCCAGACGGTCCGGAATGACGTCGCGGAGGCCATCAGGAGATTCCAGCCGCAGTGTGCCGTGGTCGAGTCGCTGTTCTATCAGACCAATGTGCGGACCGCGATGAAGGTCGGTATGGCGCGCGGGGTCATCCTGCTCGCGCTCGCGGACGCGGGGCTTCCCATCGTGGAACTGACGCCGAATCAGGTGAAGCAGGGCATCGCCGGATACGGAGGCGCAGACAAGAAACAGGTCGCCGACATGGTCAAACGCCAACTTCACCTCGATCGCGCGCCGAAGCTCGACGACGCGGCGGACGCGCTCGCGCTCGCCATCGTGGGAGGGTTGATGCATCGGTCATATCGTCCGTGAACGATGAACAAGGAGGGATGAGCCAAGAAGTCACCGGCTCCCCGCGTTCACCGTCCGTCGCCCATTGCCGGCCATTCCTGTAGAATGCCCTCCATATGGAACAAGAGACATCACACCTCGTGCAGGATGAGCTGACAGGGGATTGGATTATCGTGGCTCCGGGGCGGCGGAAGCGGCCGAATGGGTTACATGCCGCGAAGCCGAAGGACCCGTTCGCGCCGTCGCGCATTCCGAAGGAGGACGTCATCGCACGGTACGGGAAGGGGGCGGACGCTATTCTCGTCGTGCGGAACAAGTACCCGGTCTTCACTCCGGATGGTGGCGTGGGCGGTCGCCAGGAAATCATCGTCGAGGGGAAGCGTGTCATGTCCTTCTGTGTGTCGTCCGTCGGTCGCATCACGGCCTTGCTCGACGCCTTCGCCGCGCGGTTTAAGGTCCTGCGTGCGGATCCAGCCGTGAAGTACCTCCAAGCCTTCAAGAACGAAGGAGCCGCCGCCGGTGCGTCCCAGCCCCATCCGCATTCGCAGATTTTCGCCTTGCCCTTCGTGCCGCAGCGTCTCCGCGATGAGGCACGCCGTCGCCGGAGCGCCGTACGCCGCCTCGGCAAGTCCACGCACGCCCATGCCCTCTCGCTCGGGATACCGTCGTGCACGATTTTCCGCGACCGCCACGTCGTCGCATTCGCGAACCCCACGAGCCGTTTCGCCTACGGGGTCCGCATCGTGCCGCGCCGTCGCATCGACAACATCACTTCCACCACGCCGACGGAGCGCCGGTCGCTCGCCAAGGCCGTCGCGAGCCTCCTGCCGCTCATGCGTGAGCGACGCTCCGCGTTCAACCTGTTCTTCCATGACGTCATCGACGAAACCGATGAGCATTTCGAGCTCCGATTCGCCCCGCGGATGAATACTTGGGGCGGTTTCGAGCTTGATGCAGGCGTCGTCGTGAACCCCGTCCCGGCCGAACGCGCGGCCGAGGAATACCGGTCCGCGAGGCGTTGAAGGAGCGTTCAAGAACGGGACATCAACAGGACGAGGGTGGCGTTTAGAATCGAAATGGAACAGCCGCTATGATGTTAGTGCAGCTAACACATACACGACTGTCCCATGAATATCGTAGACCGTGTCCCTCGGGATGCCAAACTTCGGTCATTGATGATGCA
>Ga0180009_10006204_pt1 | contig 12610 bp, 6 predicted proteins | sample OS_PC_MetaG_FD_123537 | JGI IMG/M metagenome (GOLD analysis project Ga0180009, IMG submission 123537) | Groundwater microbial communities from the Aspo Hard Rock Laboratory (HRL) deep subsurface site, Sweden - OS_PC_MetaG | ecosystem: Environmental > Aquatic > Deep subsurface > Groundwater...
AAATGCAGCACTTGAAAATGATCCTGTAGCTATTCAAATTTTGAAAGAAATTGGAAAGTATTTAGGAATTGGAATAGCTAATCTTGTTAATCTTTTCAATCCTGAGATTGTTATTCTAGGAGGCTGGGTTGAAATTGAAGCAGGTAAATTTTTGCTTCCTGTAATCCGCTCCACTGTTAAGGAACACGCTTTAGAGTTTCCTTTTCGTTCTACAAGAATTGTAATTTCTAGTTTAGCTGATGAGGCTATTGTTATTGGAGCTGCAACGATGGTACTGCGCAGGTTCCTTCAACCTCCGAGAATTAAGAATATGATATCTTTTTAATGATCTAAAATTTATTAGCAGTTATTGGCAACCTTAACAAGAGAGGGGGAGGTGGTAGCAAAGCTCTACAGATAATTATTAAATAAGTAAGTAGGTAAATTAGGAGGTGATAGTATCGATATGATAAAAAAATGAGATTTGCTCAAATATATGTCAGGTAAGGGAAGATTAATATATTTTAAACAAATCTCGGACTCAATTTTAGTAAAAATTACTTGTAAAGTAAATTAGGAAAAGAAAGAGGTGTAAAGTAAAATGAAAAAAGTACTTTTGTGGTCACTAGTTTTAGTTATTTGTATTTCTATGACGGCAACAATGTCTTTGGCTGGCTGTAAGAAGGCAGCAGAAGAAACAGCACCTGCAGAAGAAGCAACAGAAGAAGCAGCAGCTGAAGAGGTGGTTGAAGAGGCGGAGCCAGTGGAGATTACCTATTGGCATTTTGAACCGCGAGAAAAAGAAGCAAAGGATGCACTGACTCAGGCATTTGATATGTTTAATGCTCAAAATCCGAATATTCATGCTGAGCTGGTTATGGTTCCAAAAGATGATTTTAATGTTAAGCTGCAAACTGCTGTGGCTGCTGGAGCTGGTCCTGATGCTTCCATTATTGATCAGCCTTTAGTAGCTACTTATGCTAGTCAGGGAGCTCTTCTTTCTCTGGATGGCTATATATCTCAGGAAGAAAAAGATGAATTTGTTCCAGGAGCTCTGGAGACTAACTACTATAAGGGAGAGCTTTTTGGATTGCCATTGGATTTTGTTTGTGTTGCACTGTACTATAATAAAGCCCTTGTGCCAAACCCGCCTGAAACCTGGGATGAACTGCTTGCTATAGCAGAGGAAGTTTCTGATCCTGATAACAACATTGCAGCTATACAAATACCAGGTGGTGGATATGGTGCCTGGATTTGGCCAGCTTTTGTAGCTGCTGCTGGCGGAACTATGCTCAATGAAGATCAGACAGAAGCTGCTTTTAACAATGAGGCTGGTCAGGCTGCTTTGCAGTTATGGGTAGACTTAATTGAACTTTCTCCTAAGAATATAAGGGAAGCCGGAGACGCTTTCCCGGCAGGTCACTTAGCTTTTCTAGTCAGCGGGCCCTGGGAGTATGAAGGCTGGAGAGCAAACTATCCTGATTTCAAAGACTATGGGATTACTTTAATTCCAATGAAAACTCAATATGCTACCAACATTGGTGGACAGAACCTTGTAGCTTACAGTTCTTCTAAGAACCCAGATGCAGCAGTAGAACTGCTTAAGTTCCTAACCACTGATGAAATTCAATCAATACCTAAGATACTGTTTGAGGGAAATCCTTCCAAAAAGGCCTTAAAAGATCTGTACAAGGATGACCCTGATCATCAGGTATTTAGTGATCAATTGCAGTATGCTACAGCGCGTCCTGCTGTGGTAAACTGGATCAAGATAAATGATGAAGTTGTTGCTACAGCTATTGACAGAGCCTTTGCTGGCGAATCAGTAAAACAGGTGCTTGATGAAGCGGCAGAACAAGCTAATGCAATTTTAGCTACAGAACCGCAGTAAGAAAACCTTAATAAGAGAATAGCGAACTATATCTTTACCGGATAGGGGAGCAAGCAAATTCCCCTATCCCATTATCTGCATGGAGGCTGGATCTCAATGGCTATAACCGGAAAAGCAAAGCGAAAAATCATACTAAATATCACTGGCTATTTGTTTATTGCTCCACTGCTAATATACTTTATTGTTTTCCAGGCAATTCCCATATTTATGTCCTTATATTATAGCTTTACTGATTGGAGCATAGGACACTCTGCTCGGTGGGTAGGCCTAAGAAACTACCAGGATCTTTTCTTTAATCGAGTATCCTATCCCTATTTCTGGAAATCATTGGGTGTTACCTTGAAGTTTGTGGTTCTTGTTGTTGCAGGAACCTTGGTTGCTTCATTATTTATGGCCATACTTCTAAATGCTGTAAAGCGCTCGGCAGCTTTCTTCCGGGTAGCCATTTTTTTACCGTATGTAACTTCTACGGTAGCGGTAGCTGCTATATGGAAATGGCTTTATGATCCGTTGTATGGTTTGATAAATTATTTCCTCTCTTTAATCATCCCTAATTTTCAGAATGTAGCATGGTTAAAAGAAGAAAAGTATGCCCTGGCCGCTTTTGCCATAATGGTCATATGGCAGGTGTCTGGGTATTATATGATGATTTTTCTGGCTCGCCTTAAGAGTATTCCTGAGGAATATTATGAAGCTGCCCGGATTGACGGAGCAAACATTTGGCAGTCTTTTCGTCATGTAACCTTGCCGATGCTTCGCCCGGCTACTTTTTATGTACTGATTACATTGTTTATTATCTCTTTTCAGGTATTTGATATAGTTTATATTTTAACCAAAGGCCTTGGGGATCCCAATAAAAGTACGCTGACTTATGTATTAGAGCTTTTTAATCATGCTTTTCGCTATAATGAGATGGGTATAGCTTCTGCCATGTCTTTTATTTTGTTTATCATTATTGCTGTAGTTGCAATTATTCAATTTAAGGTGGTGCCCCAGGATGTGGAGTAAGGTGTCTGGATTTACTAAAACAAAAGCTGCCAGAATGTTTCTGTATGCTTTGCTTATAATTTGTGTTCTTGCAGCCACAGGACCTTTTGTTTGGATGTTTGCCTCTTCTTTCAAACATGCCCGGGATATAAGTACCCTTGTGCCCAACTTGCTGCCTGTTGATAGGGTTACTGGGAAAATGTACATTCCTACCCTGGAAAATTATGCACAGGCCATAGAATATCTCGATTTTGGCCGAATGTTTTTGAACAGCTTTCTTATTACCAGTATTATAACTATTCTGAATGTAATATTTAATTCCATGGCTGCCTTTGCTTTTGCCCGCATACCCTTTCGGGGTAAAAATCCTGTATTTTATGCCATGTTGGCTTCTTTGATGCTGCCGTACCCGGCAGTTCTGGTTCCCACTTTCTATATTGTAAAAGTTATGGGTATGCTGAACTCCTATCAGGGACTGATAGCTCCCAATATTGCTTCTGTGGCGGCCATGTTCCTGATGCGCCAGTTCTTCCGTACCCTCCCTCGTGAGATTGATGAGGCTGCTCAGATAGATGGCTGCTCCTATTTTAGAATTTATTGGAGGATTGCTTTGCCGATGTCAACGCCTATTCTGGCCACCTCCACAATATTTACTTTTATCTGGCATTGGAACAACTACATTTGGCCATTAGTTATAATTAACAGCCCCAGGTTTTACACTATCCCTCTGGGGTTGGGGTTATTTGTCAGCGGACCTGCAGACTTAAAAAAGCATATGATGATTGCAGGAGCTGTTCTGGCAGTAATTCCGGTATTGATTGTATTTCTAATCTTCCAGAGGTATATAGTTAAAGGTTTTGTTACCAGCGGGATCAAGGGATAAGGACAGGAAAACAATTAAATGTTTGAAGTTAAGATAATGGATATGCTCTTAGCTATGGAAGTGATATTGATGCACGCAAAGGCTTTTAAGATCGATAATCTCATGGAGACTTAAGGAAGGGAGGTGAAATTAATAGGGTGCAAACTCATAATTTCTATCTTTTTAGGGAGAGGAAGGAGGCGATAGTTTGGCAAGAGACTCTTTATAAAAATATTAAGTTTAGCTTTGGAAAGGAGTGTTTAATGTTAAAAATAAGAACTGTTTTACAGCGTAAATGTTTGTTGTATAAAGTGTTGCCACTACTGTTTGCATTATTGTTTGTAGCAATGATGACTTTAATGCCACATACTACATTGTTTGCAATTGGTCAGCCGGTAGAAGTCTGGTGGAGTTCTGAAAAGAACCCCAAGGATGTTGCATGGTGGCAGGCTCCGATGGACATAACATATAAGCTGGCAAAACAAGGGAATTTGACTGTTACGAGCCCGGATGGAGCGACGATGACAACTATAACTATTGATCCGACAGTAAAATATCAGACTATGCAGGGAATTGGTGCATCTCTGGAGGAATCAACAGTTTATAATCTGTCAAGAATGTCTGCAGCAAAGAGGGAAGAAGTTTTAAGAGCTCTGGTAGATCCTGTAAACGGTATAGGAATGAATCTAATGCGGATATGTTTTGGAACATCAGATTTTACAGGACGTGAATGGTATTCATATGATGATTTGAAAACGCCACTGACGGATCCAGATCTTTTAAAATTCTCAATTCAGAAGGATATAGATTACAATATAATATCGGTGATACAGGAAGCGCTGAGTTATAATCCTGATTTAAAGTTTGTTGCAACTCCGTGGAGCCCTCCTGGCTGGGTAAAAATAGGCCCTAACAGTCTGTGCGGGGGACGTATAAACCCAGATTATTTTGCTGTAGTTGCAAAATATTATCGCAAGGCTATACAGGCATATGCAGCGCAGGGCATACCCATATATGCATTTTCTATACAAAATGAGCCGGAAGTAGCCACAGGTCAATATCCCAGTTGTGCTTATACATGGCAGGAGGAAAGAGATTTTGTTCAAGCAGTTAAGACTGAGTTTCAGAACAATAATATAGGTACAAAGGTGTGGGTGCTTGATCACAATTTTGATATGGCTATGACCTATGCCGGGCAGATTTTAGCAAATGCTGGTGCATATGCAGCTACAGACGGGGTCGCATTTCATGATTATGCAGGCGAACCTTCCGAGATGACAACATTGCATAATGCTTATCCTGATAAAGAAATATTCTTTACTGAGCGTTCAGTATGGGGTACTTCTGGTATGGACAGGATAATGCAGTATTTTAGAAACTGGTCATGTACTTATAATGCATGGGTAACAATGCTTGACAGCAACAAGCTGCCTAACAATGGACCGTTTGATCCTGATCCTACGCTTGCTATACAGGATGCTGCGAATTTTGATAATTACTGGTTTATTCCAGAATATTACATGACGGGGCAGTTTACAAAGTTCGTGCAGAGTGGAGCAAAAAGGATAAAGAGTGACTACGGTTCGTCGTCTACGATAACTAATGTAGCCTTCCTAAATCCTGACAATACAATAGTGCTGGTTGCTGCAAACCAGACTTTGTCAAGTCAACAGTTCAAAATACTGACACAGGGCGGACAGATAACAGCAACGATTCCTGCAGGGACAGTGGCTACATATAAGTGGACAGCTGATTAGTTGTAGTGTTTTGATCAGCAGTGCGCAGAAGAAGGCACATATCTCGGCGTGCAAATAGTTAGTAGCAGTGCTCTGCTGGTATAGTGCGATGTGCATGTGAAGATGGTAGTTTCTTCCAAAGGTTGTGATGCCCGGGATTAGGCAGGGCATGATTTTAGTTTTGCTCTCCTGCCCGGGCTTTATTGAGTGTGCTGAACAAATGTTGTTTTGTATTCTTTATTCAGGATCAAAAAGAGAAGATTAAAAAGGAGATTGGTTGTTTTTAAAAAGGAAACCTATCTACTACATAGGCAGAGACGGGGAATTTGTTATTGAGAATTATAACCAGGCAAAAACTTTTTCAAGTTTCCTGCCTGCAGTTTCTGGCTTATACGGAAAGCCAATGTGGGTTTTTTATGTAAACAGGGGGCAGTGCATAGCAACAATGGGCATTAATAATAAAGACTACTCAATAATGGAGTTTGTGCCGGCCAATAAGGCATACCGTCAGACTTCACTTCAGGGGTTTAGGACATTTTTAAAAATAAGATATATTGACAGCAGAAAGACTGTTTATTACGAGCCTTTTCAGCATGGTTATAGTTCTGGTAAGGCTTATGATGTATCTCAGAATATGCATATTACTTCATATGACCTCAAACTGGAGGAGACAAACAAGACTCTGGGAATTAAAACTGAAGTGATGTTTTGCACTCTGCCTGGTGAAACATTTGCCAGCCTTATAAGGAAGGTTTGCATAACAAATGTTTCAAAAAAGTCCCTTGAGGCCGAGGTTATGGATGGTTTGCCTATTATAATCCCTTATTATTTGACAAATAATGATATGAAAAATGAAAGCAACTTAAGGCAAGCATGGATGAGCGTGGAAAATTACAAGACTTTACCATTTTATAAAATTAAAGTTCTTCCCTATGATGTTCCCGAAACACTTTATGTAGAAGAAGGCAATTTTTACCTTAATTTTGATTTTAATACAGGTGGAAAGATTGGTTTTTCAAAAGTAATTGTAGAACCATCAGTAGTTTTTGGCAATGTAACAGATTTAATATACCCGGAGAACTTTTTTGAAGAGGAGTTCAGCATTCCGGAGAAGCAGGTTAATGCCGGGATCACTCCATGTGGATTCGGGTATAAAAAAATTACTCTTGGAAGTGGTGAGACCAACACAACCTATACTCTGGTAGGCAATAGTAATAAGTATGAAAAACTTACTAGATTTGTAAAGAATATTTTAAGCAAAAAATATATTATAGATAAAATTGATGAGAATAAAAAACTTATAGAAAGCCTGAAAAATCATATCTTTTGTTCAAGCAGTTCCAGAGAATTTGACCTGTATTGCGGGCAGACATTTATGGATAATTTTCTCCGGGGTGGTTACCCTGTAGCAGTAGGTAACAGCAGACATGTCTTTTATGTTTATTCAAGAAAACACGGTGATCTTGAAAGGGAATATAATTTTTTTCAGATAGACGCAACTAATTTCTCTCAGGGTAATTCAAATTTCAGGGATGTTAGCCAGAACAGGCGAAATGATGTATCTTTCTTTCCCTTTACAGGTGACACTAATATAAAGATCTTCTTTGACCTTATTCAGTTGGATGGGTTTAATCCTCTATTATTAAAGGGGTCAAGATTTAAAATTGAAGATATTAAAGTTGCAGGCAGGATTATCCGGAAATATATTTGCAAGAGTGATAATAAGACAATAAAAGAATTTCTAGCCAGGTCATTTACTCCAGGCGGCCTTCTGGGCTTTATTGAAATGAAGGAAATCTGTTTGACAGAAGGTACGCTTGATGAGTTTTTGAATGATATTCTTTTTGTCAGCAGCAAGGAAGATATAGCTGAGCACCGGGAAGGATACTGGGTTGATCACTGGACATACAATAGTGATCTTATTGAGCAATATCTTTCAGTGTTTCCTGATAAAATCATAGACTTGATGTTTGGCAGGAGGGAATTTACATATTTTGATAGTCCGGAAGCTGTGGCACCGAGAGATAAAAAATATGTTCTGACAAATAATGGAGTAAGGCAGCTTAGCTCGATAGTTAAAATATCTGAAAAAGAAAAGATGATAAAAGAAAGAACTGCAGCTGCCAGTAAAGTGCGTATAGATTTGGGCAGGGGAGAAGTATATAAATGCACATTGATATCCAAGGCTATATGCCTGATAGTAAACAAAATAGCTTCACTTGACCCCGAAGGTGTTGGCGTTGAGATGGAAGCAAACAAACCCGGGTGGTGCGATGCGCTAAATGGGCTTCCTGCAATGTTTGGCTCATCTATTAATGAAAGTGCAGAAATAAAGAGACTGGCACTGATTCTGCTGGATATTTTTGATTCCTACAAAATAAATATGGACAGCAGAATTAAGGTTCCAGAAGAAGTATTCTTTTTCTTTAGACAGGTATACAGCATACTCACTCGAGATATGGGTGAATATGAATACTGGGATCTCAGCTATAAGGCTAAGGAAGATTACCGTTGTAATATAATGTTTGGTGTTTCAGGCAAGGAAGAAGAAATTAGTGTCAGGACGCTTGCAGCATTTCTGGATGCTGTTATGACAAAAATTGATCGTGGCCTGGAAAAAGCCTATAACAGGAAAAGTGGAGTGTATTATACGTATTTTATAAATGAAGTAATAGATTATGAAATAATTACAGGTGATGATGGTAATCCTGTAAAAGATAAAAATGGACATCCTTATGTAAAGCCGTTAAAGTTTAAACAAAGGCCTGTTCCATATTTTCTGGAGGGGCCTGTTCATATGCTAAGGATAGAAAAAGATGCCAGGAAAGCAGGAAAGCTCTACCATTCTATAAAAAATACCGGGCTTTATGACGATAAACTGGGAATGTATGTAGTTAATGACAATATAATGGGTGAAACTAAAGAGATTGGAAGGCAAAATATATTCCCGCGGGGATGGCTTGAAAATGAAGCAGTTTTTTTGCACATGGAATATAAGTATTTGCTGGAACTCTTGAAGTGTGGATTGCATGATGAGTTTTTTCATGATTTCAAAAAAGCTCTTGTTCCTTTTCTTGACCCCGCAGTTTACGGCAGGAGCATACTTGAGAATTCCTCATTTATTGTTAGCACCGCACACCCGAATAAAAAGATTCATGGCGCAGGATTTGTATCAAGATTAACAGGAGCTTCAGCAGAATTTCTCAGCATGTGGCTTTGCATGACAGTAGGTCAAAAACCATTTTACCTTAATGAGGAGGGCAAGCTGTGTTTAGAATTTAAGCCTGTGCTTCCTGGCTGGCTCTTTACAGATAAACCTAAAGATATAGATATCTACAGGGAAATGAAAAAAGAGACACTTCATTTACCTGCCAATACCTTTGCATTCAATTTTCTTGGCAGGACACTTACTGTTTACCATAATGAAGAGGGAAAAGATACTTTTGGCGGGTCACCAGCCTGTATAAGCCGAATTGTCCTGTACAAGTCGGGGAAGGAAGTCGCTGCTATTAAAGGCAGTGTAATTCCCTCACCCTATTCACGACATATACGGGATGGAGCTGTAGACAGAATTGATGTGTTTATTAATAGCAACAAACTAACTTAAAAATAATATAAGAAGGATAGGTGTATGAACAACGAAGTGGTTGCTTATAATAGCAAGGGATTTGTAATCAACGGAAAAAGGGAATTTTTGATAGGAGGAGAGTTTCATTATTTTAGAGTGCCAGGCGAACTCTGGGAAGACAGGCTCCGGAAGATGAAAAGAACGGGTGCGAACCTTATATCCGTATATGTACCATGGAGCATGCATGAGCCGGAAGAAGGAGAGGAAAGATGGTCAGGAGACTATGACCTGGAAAGATTTATTAAACTATGTGAGAAATATAACTTATATATATTTATAAAACCAGGCCCATATGTTTGTGCTGAACTTGATTTTGGCGGTCATCCTGATTGGTTGATTGCAAAGATTACAAATAAGGAAATCAGGCTGAGAATGCTTGATGCAGGATACCTGAAGTTATGCAAAAGATGGTACAAGAGGGTTAGCGAAATAATAAATCCCCACCTTGCAACAAATGGAGGAAAGATTATTGCAATTCAGATTGAAAACGAGTATGACCATCTTATTGAATATGGCGAGGAAACTATAACAGAACAGGATGCAATAGATTATTTTCTGTATTTAAAAAGTGTTATGGAAGAATGTGGAATAGACATACCTAAGTTTGCCAATGAAGCAGAATTTTTAAGAGGCAGGGGCGTGATTGATACGCGGACATATTACCCAAACATTCCGGGGTTATGGATGTGGGAATTTGACCTTTTTGATAATAAAATAATTGATTCAAAAAAAGGACAGCCAGATTGTCCGGTTATGATTCTTGAGCTGCAGGCAGGCTGGTTTGCGCAGATAGGTGCTCCCATGTATGAGCCCCAGATTGATGTAATAGAGGGTGTTTCAAAGAGTGTTCTTATTCAGGGCGCATCAGTAATGAATTATTATATGATGGTCGGTGGAACCACATTCCCGTTTATGGGGGCAAGAGGGGATATCTTTTTTCTCGGAGGATTGGGAAATATTACCAGTTTTGATTTTGGATCCTCCCCGGTAAGAGAAGGCGGGGAAATCCATAAGGATAAGTTTTACTGGATTAAAGGGTTTATTAGATTTGTAAAAGAATTTGCAAATATAATACTGGAAAGTGATAAAAAATCTTATATAAAACTTATCGCTGGCGGTGAAGATATTGCACTGCTTAAAAAAAGTGGAGCAGTACTTGATACAGCGCTGGACAAAAGTAACGAGAATTATTATACACATGAAGAAGGAAATAGCAGTGGAAGATTTTTTCTTATAAGAAATTATGAAGATGAGGACAAAATAGTTACTGTAAATGTTTCCAAAGGTTTAATGGGGTTAGAATATACATTTAAAACTACTGTTAAGGCAAAAGAAACGCGGCTTATACCTGTTGCCTTTGAAATTCCTGGCACAAATGTAATTGTTAACTACTCAACATCTGAAGTGCTGCTTTCAAGAAAGTACGGAAGAGGTACAGTATTTGTTACGTACGGTAAAAGCAGGACAGAAGGAGAAATGTGTATAAATGTAGATTCGGAAAATATCACTGTTGTAAATGGTAAGGTAGAGGTAAGTAAAAGTGGAAGTGGCAGTTTATTAAAGTATGTCCACTCAGATATAAATATTTTAAAAGTTTGTGATATATATCTATTTATAATTGAGCAAGAAATGATCGGCAGGGTTGAGGAGCTGTCTGCTGGACTTTTATTTCATAACACATATTACATGCAGGAAATAAGTGAAAAATCAGATGGGATTAAACTGGATATCCAGGTTAAAGAAAATGATAACAATATGATCAGAATTTTTCCAATGACGGATGGTATGAAAATAAATACAGCTACTCTGGATGGGAAGAAGATACAACCTATGTTTGATAATAAGCTGAATATGTATACTGTAAACTTTAGTACTGGCTCATTTGTTGATAAACCACAGTCAAGGTGGACATCAGACTGGAAGTATATGGCAGACTCAGCTGAAGTTGATAGTAAATATAACCATTCCGGCTGGTTAAAACTGGACAAGCCCGTATCACTTGAAGAGGCAGGCTTTATTGGGCATGGCTACTATTGGTACAGAACGCAGTTTGACCTTGAAGATTCTCCAGGGATGGTATTTATGGATTATAAACATAATGACACTGACAGGATGTTTATCTATATTAATGGTCAGCTAATCTATAAGAGTTATAACAAAAAGATTAAGCACAGAGACATAACTGGTGCGCTTAAACCCGGAAAAAATACTATGGTAATCCTATATGCGAATGAGTTTCATAACAAATCACATCCCCATGAGGGAGATATTGTAAAATTCAGTGGAATTATGAATCCAATAGAGATATATGGCAAGTATGCTGCTAACAAGGAATTGAAGATTTCGCTCACATCCTTTTTTGTTAAAAAGGGACTAACTGGAATAAGTAGAGGATATCATACACTGGAATATAATGATGAATTATGGAATTCTATTCCTGATGTCAGAAAATTTGTTGTAGGACGCAAATTGGGACATATTGTATGGTTCAGGAGAAAATTCAAATATGATATTGGCAAGCCATTTAGCGCACCGCTGATGTTTAGGACAAAAAAAGCTGATCAGAGGTTGACTGTGTATGTGAACGGCCGGGCTGTAGGACGGTATGATATGCTGGGGCCACAGGAGGAGTTTTATATTCCGGAAGCTTTCCTTAACCCGGGTGAAGACAATGTATTATCTGTAATACTTGAATGCCCCGCGTTCTATGATGAACTCCAGAGCGGATATAGGAGAGGATATATGTATAATCCGGTACTAAAACCTGATTATATAGCAAAGAAAGTATGTATGGAAATAATGTTAAAGTGATTATAGGATAGAGCCATATATGTTCAGGTACAGATTTCTCATAGACATTCTATGTAAACCATTTTTTCTAAAAAAATAAAAATAGTGTTTTTATGTGAACTATATATTTTCAAGCTATAGATGTTTCTAAAATATCACAGCTTTTTTCAATAGATTTTATTTTTAAAAAATCGTATTCTGCTTTATCCCTCATGACAGCAAAAATTACATCACAGAGCCTTCTTTGCAGACAGGTTATTGCTTCCTTTTTAGTTTTACCCTCTGCTATTTTTTTAAGATAGTAGGCTCTTGATATAGGATTCTTATCTATTCCATTTTTAGTTCTGCTAATGTGGGACAATGCTTAAATTAAATAAGCTGTCCTCTCAGCCTGATAAGCTCCCCTAAGTATTTATAAATATTTAATTTTCAAAGAAATTTCTTTATAATATAAAAGAATAAAAATAAACAAAGTACCAAACAAAGTACCGAACCTAATGGATATTACCATAAAAGTTTATATTAACAACTATAAAAGAACAATATTTCATTGGTCAGAGCTGGGATAATACTCCGGCAGGAATTTAAGTATAAGGGTAGTGATTTAAGTGAAATTTACTGAAAGAAAAATGGAAATTTTAAAAGAGGTTGTTGATAGATTTATTGCAAAAGCTGATCCTGTCTCTTCAAGGAAGATAGCCCAGGGTTCAGAATTTGACCTGAGTTCGGCAACCATA
>Ga0180009_10006205_pt1 | contig 12610 bp, 5 predicted proteins | sample OS_PC_MetaG_FD_123537 | JGI IMG/M metagenome (GOLD analysis project Ga0180009, IMG submission 123537) | Groundwater microbial communities from the Aspo Hard Rock Laboratory (HRL) deep subsurface site, Sweden - OS_PC_MetaG | ecosystem: Environmental > Aquatic > Deep subsurface > Groundwater...
AAATAAATTCATTTCTCCCTCTTTTTTCTATTGAAAAATTATCTCTTAGATTCTCATCGATTTGTCCTGGTGTAATTCCAGGGCGAGTCAATAAATGATGAATATAATATCTTGCAGTAATACAAGAGAGCTGTTGAACACGATATACAATTGTAACTTCATCTTCTAACGACTTATCCCTAATTTTATCGTCTAAACAAGACCAACACGGGTTAACTCCTGTTGTGTTTTTCAAATAATTAAATTTAAACCAAATAATTTCTCGAAACAATAATAATTTTTCTTTAAGATCAGATCCTTCGCGAGACTGACGATATGCTTTACTCACTTTAGCAAATAAAATAATTAACCACGCAAGTCGATCAGGCGTTGAAAATGCCCGGTTAAATTCTTCAATATCACGACGTATTGCTTCAATCGCGATATCTTTTTTACCCTTTCCCCTTTTACTTGACAATAGATCTTGAATTAATTCTGGCTGAATTTTCTGTGGATTAGATAATTTAGGGACTGCTAATTCACTCACTGCTTTTACACAATCTTCGATATTACTTGCATAAAATTTAATATCTTTCCATTCTCGTTCAATTGATTCCAATGTTGTTAAAATGTTTTCAGAAAATTCAACATGTGCCGAGTGATAAGAACTAATCTTAACAACACTATTTCTCAATAATGTTACAATATTTTGAACTGATAACAGATCAATTCTCAATGAATCTGAATATTGATCCGATGCAAAATAATCAATGGCCGAAATAACGATTGACGCATTCCTAATAATAAAATCTAATTGTTTTGTCAGCAAACTTGCTTGACAAAAGAAATCTGCGTAATTTCTAATCTGAATTAATTTTTCTGATACCGGATTTTTTAATAGTGAATCCATTAACCGATCTAAATTTAATGAGGGTCGCTTTGCATCAGAATCCGTCAAACTATCAGTTGAATATAAAATAAATTCGTTGTATCGATAAAAACTTGATAAGAATTTTAGGAGATTTTTTTCAAATTCATCTGGAATCTCGCTAAAATTCATAGGCTTAAATAATGCAGATGTTGTTTTCCATTTTTTTGCCTCTGGTGCGCTTTTGATACTTCGAACCAGAGAATCAATATCATGATGAACTTTTGCTATTTTTTCAAACATCACCTCGTTTAAAGCCAATAAACGCTCTAAAATAATCCGGTAATGTTTAGCTCTACTAGTTTTCACTTACTTCTCATTATTATGTAATTATTTTTTAACTCGTTGTAGTGGAGTGCCTTGCAAGTCTTGTACTCTTGATTGTTCTCGTATCAATTCCAAAAAATCAGTTTTATGATACTGTTGACACATTTCTCTCACCCATTCTTGAAATTGTTCTGCCCACGTTTTTAATCCAAAAGTCGTTAGTTTTGATTCTTCTTGACTCTCATTCATCAATTGGAATAGATCAATTTCTATTGTTTTATTACCCCCAACAAAAATTATTATGTTGTTTTGTGTACTACTATAAATAACTTGATATTTAAATAGGATATATAACATCAATAAGGCTGTGCGTTTTGCAAGTTCAACTCTTTGTAAATCATCGGAACTTTTATTTTTTTCAACCAGCTTATCTAAAGTTTGCAATGAATTAATCATATAGACTGGATCACTCTTTGATACAGTTTCGCCTTCACTCGTTTTAACACTAACGTTTAAATCCGATTGATAAAGGAGATAAAGTCTTGCATAAGTTTTTTCATCCCTATCACATCCTTTCACATTGGCTACAGCCTGATAAATCATTGCAAAATCTTGATCGGGTGATTGGTTTGCAGCTGATTTTGCCGAATCTTGAACTTGTGCCATAACAGCACGTCGAAAGGACTCTGTAATAATCGATCGATTGAGCAAATAATAATAAAATGAAAAAGCGGGTCTTGTTTCTGGCAACTTAACCCTTTGTTCTTTTGGAAATCGAATACTATCTAAAAGAAACATTAATGTCAGTTGAGCATTTTGTCTATCCTCTTTATCTTCTGATTCAAGCTGATTACATATTGTTAAAAATTGACTTGAAGTTTCATCGCCATACTTTTTCTGTAAATAATTTTGAAGCCTTTTCAGAATATTAATCGCTCGCTTCCTATTTTCGGAAATATTATTAGATAAAATATGTTTCAATAACAGTTCTTCTATTACCAAACGACAGGTTATTTGTTTTTCAATAATACAAAAATCATTCTGAAGATCTGATAGTACATAATCAGCACATGGTAGCATCAGTGATTCAAGTTTAATTTTATCGCTTAATGCCGTCTGTGAATAATAAAAACAACTGTTAAATCGTTTTATTAAACCAAAGATTTGTCGTGGAAGTGATTCGGCAAGTTCTGTAAAATTTTGGTGTTGCCATTGAGTTCGGCATTGACTGTCTACTTGCGCAATTCTTTCACAACATTTAGCAATTTTTTTCTCTTTTTCTGAAAGTCGACTACTATCATCAAGCGCAATAAGCGCTTCTACTTCTTGAGTTAAACCCTCAATTAACTTACTCGAACCATACTTCACTAAAAAATAACCTTTAAGAGAAACTAAAAAGGGCATCATTGTTTTAAAATATTCCTTTGCTTTTTCAAGCCGTTGCCCCATCCTTAAGAATCCAAACTCACTGAGAGGACTACCCAAGGCGGGATAATATTGACTTACGAGCTTAACATTAACGCCTGCTTGCAATGTATTCCGAAATAGAAAAAAAATATCTTTCCACTGTTCAGAAATTTGTTCAAATCGCTTTATTTGATCTTCTTTCGTTTTGCAATTTGAAAAATCTAATAACTGTTCTAAGCCATTGAAAACATCACAATATTGTTTTTCCGACTGATAAGCTTCCCTTAGAACACAAACTATTTTCTTAGCGCGCAAAATAAACTTAGGACTTGAAATTATTTGTCCAACGGTTAAAAAAATATCAATCATCCAAATAAAATCAGAGGTATTCCTTAACGTCTCAAGGCCTTTGTCTTTTGTATCCGCAATACTCTCGTGTTCTCTTTCTCTGATTCTATCAAAAATAATTGTTACAATATCTTCGTCTCCACGCTCGCTATAAAGTCTCAACAAATCAATCAAAAAATTATAGTCATTTTCCTCCGGTATCTGTTTAATCCTATTTTTCCATGCCTCAACTAATTCCCGTGACGGCTCAACAGAATAAAGCTTGCTCTCTACGGTTTCTTCAATATCTAATTCCGAAATAGGCCTAGCATAAAACTGAGAAAGTGCATTCAATTCCTCTACGGATTTCGAAACAAAGGACAGCGAAACCAACCTGGCCTCAACCTGTCGAATACGATCTGCTAGTTTCTCTTTAACATCAGCTTCAGCATTTATCGCGAAGTCAGACATAGCTTCAAGTAATTTAAGCAACAATTGTTTATCAACGAATAAATATAACTCATTAGAATTAAATATACTTAGTACTAGATTATCAAATAATTCTAAACAATTTTTAAGTCTGTCTGTTCGAGTTCTTTGTTTGAGCTGAAAAAGTAAATTTTGATGTAATGACTTGAGATAGAGAACCCTATTTTCCCGCGTTTTATTTTGCAAAATAAAACTTGAAAAATTGTTTAGAGGAGCATCGAAAAATTGTCCGGGCAATTCTCTTGTGTTCTTTTCTTTCAGCAACTCATTCAACCGATGTTTAACACTCTCACTAATTTTTTTAGCATTTTTATTCGGACTTAACTGACAATGTAACCATAACATTGACAACCTAAAAATCATTACATCAACATCATCTATTCGGCTTCCTGTTTTCCTTACCTTGAACTGACAAGATTTTTTAAGATTTCCTTTCACCGATTTAAAATAGTCCCAGGAATACATGCTCTCTTGTTTTTGTAACTCAGCCTCAAGAAATACTATTTGTGCATAAAATGAAAGTTGATATGTTTCCTTAGAATTAATAGGTTGAAAAGAATCAAGAATATTTTTCGCCTTATGATAGAGCGTTGAAAAATCGTCTAACCGATCATCTTCACTGCAATCCTTATCAATAATTTTAAAATAAATTTCTTTAAATAATCGATTTTGATCTTCAATAGAACTGCTTTTTTCAAATTGTTTGAACAATTCAATTAAGTCCATATTACCCTCTCTTGTTTTATCGTTATCCTTTTCAATTTCAAATATTATTCAGCTATAGTTTCGAATCTTTCATGGCCGCCTTCTTTATCTCCTCGCTTCCCTTTTCGAAATCCAGGTCTTAATAGTTCTGAAAGCCGACGCGGCCGAGTTCGTACCTCTGAAATAGCTCTTTTTCTATTTGTCGGAGTAACAACGCCTACACCCCCCGCTGCACATAATGCCGCCACTGACGCACGATCTCTTTCAGCGTGCATCGCTTGCCGAGCTTGATAAGCACTCCACATGGACTTTAACAACACGGGACAGTCCGGAATTGTTTGATACGTTTCTAATCGTTGTAATGCTTGACCTTCTTGTAACCTTGAAAAATCAAATAATTCATCCGGCTTTTGAGTAGAAAACCGATACATGTAATGGGCAAGCTGAATATCTTCTTTTGGCATGCAAACGCCCGATTTGGCCTGATGATATTCATACTCTTTTTCACTATCATCCAATAAAACTGTTTTTTCCTTGAGCGCTTTTAATCGGTTAGAAAAGCCAAAGAAACTTTCTTTAAATACGCGATAAGGATTCAATCCATTAGAGGCGCCTAATTTCGCAAAATATTCCTCTAATTTACTACTCAAACTCTGTTTTGATTCAATTAACTCATCATTATCATTGTCCTGTAAAAAGCATAACGATATATAGAATTCAACATCGTTGGCCGACATGACAGGGCATTTTAGCTGAATCAGATATTGTTTATCTATTTCCAAGATAGCATCTTCTATATTCGCCTTTGGATGTCCTAATTTTTTTGCTTTTGACAAGAGAATTTGATCTGAGGAATTTTTATATGCTTCATAATAGGCATCAGCTCGTATAGTATTCGAATAAGTTTCGTTTTGACCAATGTTTGTTAATATCAATAATAAAATCTCAATATTAACTTCTTGGTTCCCTTTAATTTGATCAGCGACTATCTTTTGCAACATAGAATTACGTAATTGATAAATTCCATAATAGATTTCAATTTTTTGTCTTAATAAACTACTTTCACAGTAATTTAACATCCCAGCAAGCATACCTATAATGTCGTTACTCACGATACTATTTTCAGTCAATAAAAGCCTAAACACTTCTAAAAAACAATTTATAAAATATTCCTCTTCATCGGCATGATTTGATGCCTCTATTAGAAATTGTTTTGCAGTAACATTAGCTATATTTTCGCTTAGAAAAAGAGATACATAATAACGAATTTCAGAAAGCCGTGTTGAATTAGTTACAAAAAGATTAATTCCGGTTAGTCGTTGTTTTTTACTTCCCTCTTGAAAAATAGGCTTTGGATTAAGCAAAACTAATAGTTCACTCAAACGTTCTTTTTCTGGCAAAAAGCTGATGGAAATATAACTTCCCACGGTAAGCTTTTCTTGAATATTTTCATTCCATCCATTAATTTTTTCTTCGACAATTTCTAGACATTCCTTTAAAATTATTTTTCCGCAATTATCCTGAAGTAATTGAAGATAATTATATTGCAAATGATAAAAAGCAATCAGTAATTCTTGGTAAAGTTCCCCACCATTCATTACCTCTTGCTTAATCCTCGCAATAATACGATGCAATGATTGTGCATTAGGAAATAATGTTTGACAAAACGTTCCTAACAAGCCCCATGTTTCAGCAGAATTTTCCTTCTCTTGGTCTACTATATGCACTAATAATTGTTTATATAGAAGCCACTGGATAGATTTTTGAAGATTGTGTAGTTGCCCATTAATAATATTTTGATAACACGACAACTCTTCCTCAATACCCTTTGATTGGACAAGCGTTTGTACTAAATTTTTGTCATATCCTTTTTTTATTATATTATCTTGTAATGTCAGAACAAGTTGATCAGATTTTTTGTTTGATTCTGTTTTATCCTCACCCTTTGCAAATACGCAATTAATTGCATGCGCTAATCTTAATGCACAAAATACATAATAATTAGCGTTAGCCTCTGATGAATTTTCCGAATAAAATCTGGCGGCATTTGCAAATTCAGTCCATAGCGCTGTTTCACTTTCAAAACGTTGCATTAACAATTGAGCATTCGTTAAATCAGTTTGAAAGTTTAATGTCTCCTCTTCTACAAAACAATTATTAAGAATGTTTTCTAACTGCGTTAGGGAGGTACGAAGTGCTGCAAGCTTATCTGCGATTGTGTCATCTTCTTTTATAGAAACACTGGGAATTTCCTTACTAAATAAATGAGAAAAATTAGCAAATTTTTCCTGAAGAAATAACCGATTAAGAATATCTAAATACAATCTACGACAATGCAAATGCGCCAAATTAATTAATGCCTCAGGTACCGCTTCAGCTGCTTGAGAAGCAACATCATAAAACTCACTATTTATAGCAGCTACTTGCAACATCCTTTCTGCATTACCAACGTTATCTAAAAAATAATTATCTGCTTCACTTACAGTGTACACAGCATTTATAGACTCATTTTTTGTTTTCGGTTTAAAATAAGTAGACTTTGGCGTTCCTTGTTTATCACGATAAGCATAATACAAACGCAATAATGCTCGATAATCATCACGTTTAACAATCAACGAATTTTTTCTTAAAATCCATTTCAAAACAACAATTCTTAAAACAGAACGAAAACGCCTATCAGAAATAGCATGAACAATTGCATCATCTAAAGCAAGATAGAAAAGTGGTTCTGCTGGATTATCAGCAACAGCTTGCATTGCTTCTCGTAAAGCATGAAACTCATCTCCCTTAAAAAACCGACTATTTTTTAAATCTTCTCTTGCTCTTTTGAAAACACGAACCAAATTTTGATTCAATCGCCCGACTTCTGATAAATTATCAAGATATTCTCTTCCCGATTTTTTATCAAATTCTTCTAATTCTAAATCGGTATTTTCCATAGCAAAAGCTTGTCGAGCAAAATTCTGTAGCGCCTCTGTATCTGACATTTTGTCTAATACTATATTATAAATTCCTCGAATAGGATGATTGGTCGGTAAATTTTGCACGCTAAAAAATTTATTAAACTGTACAGAAAACCATTTAGGAACTTTTTGATCTTGAATATTTTCAAGAAAAATCTTTAATGCATTAACAGAAGGCATGATTAATCTTTCAACTTCTTGATAGGTCTCTGGATTTTTAAAATCCAATCCATAACCATATTTTCGATCAAAAGGAAGTAGTGAAAAAAATCTTACAATATTGACTATCGTTTGCAGCTCATCAGGCATTATTGCTATACCCCATTGCGAAGGGGTATTAAATAAATCTGCGATTCTATTTAGCACATTAAAATGCAGCATTTCCTCTTCAATATGGTATGGAATTTCATCTTCATTTAAACTGATAATAGGTAAGGCTTTTGGCAGAAATACTTTTTCTTTCATCATTTCAGTATTTTGTGAACACTCATCAAAATAAAAAATCATAAACTGTTTTATGATCGTTTGTTTTTTATCTTCTGAAGAATCTGCATTCGTTTGCTTTAATATAGGAATAATTTTTTGCCTAACAGGTTCAAATTCTCTGTATTTACACAGTTGTCCAAGCAGTATCATTATCTGACATAAATGATAAAGATCCTCAATGGTTTGTTTTTCTTCTAACAAAAGACTATTAAGCAACTCAACTGACTGCACTAATTGTTCAATAACCACACGCTTTGAATCTCTCGCTTCGAGCAGCGAATCAACAAACAATCGTTTCCCTTGATTAGCTTCCTCATCTCCAATAACAGATCTACATCTCATATTATGAAGACTTTGAACCCCTGACCATTCAGATCTTGCAGAACGTCCACTGTGAATAGAATCTTTATCATCCCTATCGCCTACTGGTGTAGTTGCCTCTTCTTTCTTTTCTTCCTGACCCCGAGGCTTCCTTTGACTAATCAATAAAAATCTTTTTGCTATCGTAGCATCAGCACAAATTGCTGCTATTTTTCGCCTTTCATCCGCTGAACTGTTTTCTATTTGAAATAGTTCTTCTTCAGATCTTTCTATAGACGGCAGGGTTTCCTCTTTTAGCTTTAACGCTAAATACTGTGCCAAAGCAAATAAAGCATGCGTCTCTGGAAGCGCTTCTAATTCAACACAATTACTCTTTTCAGTTAGTTCGTCATTCTGATTATTAAGTGCATTAATAGCATAATAAAACGGTAGCGATTCCGAATCCGTCATTAAAATCATTTTTTGAGTAATTAATTTATTAATAATAATGAAACAGCGATTTTTTAATTGAACATCTGAAATTTCTTTGATTTGCAAAATAATGGCGTTAATTTCTATTATTGAAAAAGAAGTTTCTCTATCTAGCAATGCTTGTAAAAAATTAATTAATACTTCTTGACCAAAGATTCGATTATTTTGAACGGAATGACACAATGAACGTAAAATCGGTTCAAAACTCATTTCAGCTTTAACAGAATTTATAAGAAGTTGATGCACTAAAAAAAGATGAAGTTGTGTATATTTTAAATTTTCTAATTCCTGCAATCTATTGAGAACAAGCTCGACGTATTGATAATTAGTTTGTTGATTTTCAAAAAGAATATTTGACAAAACAAATAATAAGGACTTTTCAATTTCTTCTATATTTATTTTTTCGTTATTTGCTTCATCAATTGCCTGACACAGAAAATGAAATGCCATAATTTTATTTGACGGAAAAATACCTTGCAATCGTTCAATGGTATCTCCTCTAAATAATATAGCCGCTAATTTTTGTAATGCTTGACAACGTTCCATCGATTGCGCATTAGGATTAATAATGGCTAATCGACAAATAATGGCCGCTTTTCTGGGATTACTATTAATCTGTTTACCATGATTATTTTTAGCAGACACACCATAAATATAATGATCAGCAACTTGCATTAACGCCCCGTGATTTAATGCTTGTAAATCTATCGTTGGTTCTTCTGTGCTTCTACCAATTGCTTGATATAGCAATTGATGAAAAGATGAAACGGTATTCGTTGTTAGACAATTTTTTCCCAACCCATGATTTCCATAACTCGAATTAAGCTGAGAAAACAATTTTCCGCCTAATTCTCTGCTCGTCATGCTAATTATTTCATCTGTTTCTAAAGTACTTAATTGTTGAAGGTTACATACAAAAGCCAACTCGGCATTTGCAATCAATCCCTCGCTTCGTGTCGCGAATAATTCAGTCGTATTCTGATCTGGTAAAACCATATTAAAAGCTGGAGAAAAAGCATTATCCCTTAAATTACCTGTTCCCCAAAACTCATAAAAAGAAATTGGTTTATCAGGGAAAAAACATAACATACTCACCTGATTTCCAATCTGATGAGAAATTTGTCTTTTTACAAGCACGGCTTCTCTCTCTTGCTGTTGAAGTGCTTTAATTTGCTTACGTCGAATTTCAGTAGCGGTTTGAGTGTGTTGTTCTTTGGGATCAGGCATATGACCTTCTTCTATATCTCATTGTTTAAACAATATATTTATAATTATGATTACAATAGTTTAACTACGATACTGGTATTGTTACCTATACTCGTTTAATAATCTGCAAACAGGCCCAAACGATTTTCGATGAATAATCGTTGGTCCTAATTCTTCTAAAGCTAATAAATGTTGTTTTGTTGGATAACCTTTATGAATCGCAAATCCATATCCTGGAAATTGTTTATCATAATCGACTAACATTGCATCTCGTTTTACTTTTGCAATAATTGAAGCCGCACTAATTGCTGGGATTTTTTGATCCCCTTTGATAATTGCTTCTGCGGGAATTGATAAATTAGGACATCGATTGCCATCGATTAATATTTTCGTTGGGGTTATTAATAAGTTATTAACAGCGCGCTGCATCGCTAACAAACTAGCCTGCAAAATATTGAGTGCATCAATCTCTTCAACGGAAGCCTCGCCAAACGCATAACTCATTGATTGCTTTTGAATAATCTCTGACAACGTTTCACGTTTTACTGCGGAAAGTTTCTTAGAATCTTTAAGTCCTTCAATGGGATTTGCAGGATCCAAGATCACTGCAGCAGCAACAACAGGACCTGCTAATGGCCCTCTACCTACTTCATCAACTCCAGCAATTATCTCCATAACGATTGCCCTTTTTTGATTCTGATTATTTTTAGGCGAAGAAAAATCCTAATTCTTCAATACATATTCCCTGTAACCATAATATTAAATACGAAAATGCCTGATTCTTAAGCCGACTGTAAAAAGACTTAACAAGTAAAGAATCATACCGACTATTACCAAAAATGCCAAATGATAAACACGCCAAAAAAAACCATGTTGCAACCAGGCATTAAGCGGTGCCGAAAATAAATAGATAAAAACACCCATCGCACCATTTGCAATGATTAATTGTAAAAAATATTTAAGCCATCCTTGCTTTGGAATATACAATTTTCGTTTTAATAAAACATACAGTAATAATCCTGTATTGATAAACGAAGCTAAGGAAGTTGCTAATGCTAAGCCTGCATGTGCCAATGGAACAATAAAAATAAAATTAAAAATTATATTTGACAAAACTGCAACGACAGCAATTTTCACAGGTGTTTTGATATCTTGTCTCGCATAAAAACCTGATGTTAATACCTTAACTAACATAAATGCTTGAATCCCAACACCAAAGGCCATTAAGCTTTTTCTCGCCATGATCACATCAGTTACGTCAAATTTTCCACCAAAAAATAATGTACTTAACAAAGGACCTGCCAACATCATAATACTCACACCCGCAGGAATTCCGATTAATAATAGTAATCGTAAAGACCAATCCATCGTATCAGAATAAGCTTGTAAATCCTTATTGGAGTGTTGACGAGATAATTTAGGCAAAATGACTGTTGCAATTGCAACCCCAAATACACCTAAGGGAAAATTAGTTAAACGATCTGAATAATATAACCATGACACACTGCCTACTTTTAAAAAAGATGCAAAAGAGGTATCTATTAAAATACCGATCTGGGCAACGGAAACACCAAATAGTGCGGGCACCATTAATTTCATTACACGCCTAACACCTGGATCTTTAAAACAAATTACCGGTAACGGGAGCAACTCCTTTTTGTATAAAAATGGCAATTGAAACAATAACTGCACGAAACCTGCAATAAAAACACCCCAAGCCAGTGCATAAACTTTTGTGGGAAAAAACGGTGTTGCAAATATCGCCATTAATATTAATACAATATTTAATAAAACCGGAGTAATTGCGGGAATACCAAAACTGTCATAACTATTAAGGACAGCACTACATAACGCCGTTAATGAAATTAACATTAAATAAGGAAACGTGATTTTTAACATCGTCGATGTTAATGCAAAACGTACTCCATTACTCAAAAATCCAGGCGCAAAAATGGCCGTGATCACTGTTGAGCCTAATATACCTAACACAGTAATAATCACGAGTGAAAAAGTTAACACTCCTGCCATATGACTAATAAATTTTTTAGCATCTGCGGGTGACTTTGTTTCACGATACTGTGATAAAACAGGCACAAACGCTTGCGAAAAAGCCCCCTCTGCAAATAACCGTCTCATAAAATTTGGAATACGAAATGCCACAATAAATGCATCGAAACCCGCCATCGATCCAAAAAAATGAGCAAAAACAATATCACGAACAAAGCCCATGATACGAGAAAGAAAGGTATTGCAGGAAACTAATGATGTAGAACGTAATAAACTTTTTGTCATAGTGCGCGGATATTACAGGAGGTTAGATTGAGGAGCTAGAATTTAGTAACAGCAAATGTTATTTGAATTGTAGGGGCATAGCGTGCTATGCCCTGGACGCAGTACACTGCGCCCCAAAGGTTTTGTTCATTTATTTTTAATAATTATTTTGTATCTAATGCTTTAATTCTTGTGGATAAACGACTTTTATGTCTAGCAGCTTTATTTTGATGGATTAATCCTTTTGTGATCATACGATCAATCACTGGAAGTGCAATCTTGTAAGCCTCTTGCGCAGCCGCAAAATCTTTTACTTCCAACGCTTTCACTACTTTCTTGATGTAAGTTCTCATCATAGAACGTTGACTGGCATTACGACGACGGTTCTTTTCGGCCTGTCTCACTCTTTTTTTTGCTTGTTTAGTATTAGCCACTTCAAAAATTCTCCAATTTTTCTAATGATTTTAAAAAGTTGCGCAAATATGCATGGAAGTTGCTTGAAAGTCAAGAACGATCAGTCTTAAGTGCTTTCTGAATATCAAATAATAAGGATTTCAATCCCTCTTTATTCAATGCAGAAATCAGATAATAAGGCCCCTTCCATTTCAATGCTTTGATAATCTTCTTTATAAGCACATCGCGTTGCTCATCAGGGATAAGATCTGCTTTATTCAAAACTAGCCAACGCGGTTTTTTCGCCAAATCACTGCTAAATTTTTCAAGTTCATTGGCAATCTTCTTCACTGCTTCTACAGGATCAGAACCATCGAGCGGCGCAATATCTACAATA
>Ga0180009_10006206_pt1 | contig 12609 bp, 6 predicted proteins | sample OS_PC_MetaG_FD_123537 | JGI IMG/M metagenome (GOLD analysis project Ga0180009, IMG submission 123537) | Groundwater microbial communities from the Aspo Hard Rock Laboratory (HRL) deep subsurface site, Sweden - OS_PC_MetaG | ecosystem: Environmental > Aquatic > Deep subsurface > Groundwater...
TGCAAGAGCCCTAATCGGGCTCTTGGTGAAAATGTCCATTAAGGACATTTTCCATCCAAAAATTGGATGCTTGCAAGAGCCCTAATCGGGCTCTTGGTGAAAATGTCCATTAAGGACATTTTCACTTCATAATCTCAAAAAAAACTTTTGTAGGAATATTTACTTTTCCTCTTTCTAATAATTTCTTTTTGCCTCTTTTTTGCTTCTCTCTCAATTTCATTTTTCTTGTTATATCACCGCCATATAAATAACCTGTAACATCTTTTTTCATGGCAGATAATGTTTTTGAAGAAATTATTCTACCCTGCGCTGATGCCTGTATTTTGGTTTTAAACATTTGTCTAGGCAGATGTTTGTATAATTTTTCAACAATTTCTTTTGCTTCTTCGCCCACTCTTTTACTTGAAACAACTTTTGAAAAAGCTGGAACCAATTCTTCGGCAATCAAGACCTCTAGTTTAACCACGTCTGCACTTTTCATTTCTTTTATATCATAAGATAAAGACGCATACCCCGAGGAAACCCTTTTTAACTCGTCAAAAAAATTTCTCATTAATTCTCTTAGCGGCATTTCTGTTTTGATTATTGTTCTACCATCAGTAAATGTTTCTGTGTTTGTTATTTTTGATTCGTGTTCTTGTAGAAGCTGTATAATGGAACTCAAATATTCCAATGGTGTAATTATATCAGCATCTACCCACGGTTCTCTAACAAAAGCGACATCTCCATAATTTGGGAATAATGATGGAGAATAAATCAATTTTTTTTCTCCTTTTTTATTTTCAACTTCGTACATGATACTTGGTGATGTAATAACCAGTTTTAAACTAAACTCCCTTTTCAATCTTTCCATTATTATTTCCATATGAAGCATCCCTAAAAAACCACACCTAAACCCTCTACCCAAAACCCCGGATGACTCTTCCGAAAAAGATAGTGAGGAGTCGGAAAGAAAAAGAAGATTTAAAGCTTGTTTAAGAATTGTAAAATCATTCTGGCTTTCTGGGAAAATAGATGCCCACACAACAGGATTTGGGGTTTGATAACCCTTCAGTGCCAAAGCCGAGCTACCTTGTAGAATGATTGTATCCCCCACAGATGCGACTCCCGGTTCCTTTATACCAGTTACTATATAGCCAATTTCTCCCGCAGAAAGAACTTCTTTTTCTTTCATGTCTGGAGAAAAAAAACCAACCTCTTGAGCATTAAATTTTTTATTAACTGCCTTAAAACTAAGGGTTTTATTTTTTCTTATTTCACCACTAAACACTCTCACAAAAACAATAACACCTCTATGATTTGAATATTGAAAATCAAAAACCAACGCCCGTGTGGACGCCGAGTGCCCACTTGGACACTCGGTGTCCAAGTTGTTTGGTGCTGGGATTTTCTTTATTATTATATTTAATAACTCTTTTACGCCTTCGCCCGTTTTGCCAGAAATTTCTAAAATTTCTTCTTTTCTACAACGCAAAATCTCCATAATTTCACTCTTTACATCACTAATTCTTGCGTAAGGTGAATCTATTTTACTCAAAACGGGTATTATAGGCAGTTTTTGGCTTTGCGCCATTCTGAGTGTTGTTAGTGTCTGTGCTTGAACACCCTGAGTCGCGTCAACGAGCAATATTGTTCCATCAACCGCCTTCAGAGCGCGAGAAACTTCATAGGAGAAATCAATATGACCGGGGGTATCAATTAGATTAAATATGTATTCTTCATTATCTTCTCCCACATGAGTCATTCTTACTGGTTGCATTTTAATTGTAATTCCCTTTTCCCTTTCAAGCTCCATCCTGTCTAAAACCTGTTCTTTCATTTTTCTTTTTTCTATAGTATTTGTTATTTCAAGCATTCTATCAGCCAAAGTGCTCTTTCCATGGTCTATGTGTGCGATGATACTAAAATTTCTTATATTTTTCATGATGTAATTTTACTTACTCCGTTAGAACTGAAACAAAAAAATATGGATGAAAAACAAAAAACATTTTGGATGAAAAATGTCCTTGGGGACATTTTTCTAAAAAACACAAAACATTGTGGATGAAAAATGTCCTTGGGGACATTTTTCATTTACAATTCTTCCTTCCCGGGTGCAACTATATTTATTTTCCATATCTTATCCTTAATTGATACCAATACTTCTTCTAATTCAATGTTCTTGAGTAATTTTAGAACTATAATATAGAAAATAATGCCCGCTACCCCAGCAAGAAGCCCCTGCATAAATATGCCCACCAAGGTTTTTATATCAAATAAATTATCAAAAACATCTAAAAATTTATAAGCTACAAATCCGAGTATGATAGAAGCTGAGAAACTGTGTAATAATGTTTTTTTAATTAAATTATAAAATTTACCAAAATCTTTTTGGAATGCAAACCAAAACATCGTCATATTTATTATAGTGCCAAGTGTATAAGCCAAAGGCAACATAAGAATTTCACTACCACTTAACCATTCAACTTTAAATAATGATTCAATAAAAAATCTAAAAAAATTACTTGATACAAACAAGTTTGTAAGTAAAAAAGAAAATACGATAATCAAAATTGCCGATATTGTATTTATAAGTAAAGGTTTTTTTGTATTACCGGAAGCATAATACCCTCTTATAAAAAGAAGAATCAAACCCTGAGCAACTGCAGAAACAACAAAAATTGCCAAGGATGCCGCCGTGAGCTTCGTATCCGACCAACTGAAAGAACCGCTCCCAAGAATTGTTCTAACAATCTGTGCCCTTAAAACAATAAACATTATCGTTATTGGCAAAGACCAAAAAATAATGTGCCTCATCGCTGTTATTGTATGTTCCAAAAATTTTTTTCTATCTCCGTCAGAAAAAAATTTTGAGAGCATTGGAAAAACCGCAAGAGAATAACTCGCCCCTATCAGCGCTAGTGGAACCGATTGTAGGTTGTTTGAAAAATTAAATATTGAAATTGACCCTTCTTGCATAACAGACGCCATCCCCAACAAAATAAGAATAGATAATTGACTAGTGGAAAGAGTAAATGTTCTCGGTAAAGAATTCCATATAATTTTTTTTACATATCCAAGATTTATTGGAAATACAAATGCTGGTAAAAATCCCCTTTTTATAACAATTGGAACTTGAACGAAAAAATGCATAAGCGCGCCCAATACAGCACCAAAGGCAAGGCCCTTTATCCCAAATATTGGATACAAAAAAATTATCCCAATAATGATTCCGACATTATAAAGAACCGGCGCAATTGCATAGGTAAAAAATCTTTTAAATACTTGTAAAATACTTGAAAATAAATTTGAGAGACCAAGTATAATCGGGGAAAGTAGTAAAATTCTTGTTAACATTATTAATTCCTGAACCGATTTTGGATCGTCTATGCCTGGAAAAACAATATTTGTAATATAAGGGATTAGAAAAAAGACAATGGTGCTTACAAAAATTATAAAAATAAAAAAAGATGTAAAAACATGTTTTATAAAATTATGGCCAACCTCTGTGCTTTCATTAATTTTTTCAACTAAAAAAGGAACGAGTATAGAAATTGAAACAACGGAAGCCGCAAAAACTAAAATAATATCTGGAATTCTAAACGCGGCATAGTAAATATCTAATGTACTACTAGCTCCAAATGTGTGCGCCAAAAGACGATCCCTGACTAATGCAAGAATTTGAGAAATAAGCGTGAAAAACGCTAAAAGATAAGCGGCCTGATGAAGACCGCTTATTTCTTTGGAAAATAAAAATAAAATCTTTTTTACCATATTTTATTAATCAATCTTTAAAAAAATTTATTGGCTTGTCTCTTTTACCGGCAGTTCCTGTCTCTGTTCTGGTTTTTCAGTTGGGTCGGTATCAGAGAGTGGGTCTTTTCCATTTTTTAGATTGTTTAATATTTGTTCTACTTCTCTATTGTCTGGGTTAAGTACCTTTATATCTTCAAACTGCGCAATAGCGTCAGTTACTCTATCTACTTTTTCATAGCTTAATCCTAAGAAATACTTAGCATTTGAATATGAAGGACTAAGCCCTACAGCTCTTTCTAATGATGTTATAGCTCCGCTGTAATTTTTATTATTGTATTTCAATAAACCTAAGTAGAAAAATACGGTTGGGTCATTCGGAGACAGAGTGGAAGCCGATTCAACAGATGAAATTGCCGCTCCTATATTTCCCTCATCCACCTCTATTTGTGATAGCAAGAAAAATGCTTCTGTGTAATTATTTTTCTTGTTTAGAGCTTCTGTTATATAACTTCTCGCCTTTTTGGTATTTTTATTAAGAACCTCTAGTTTGGCCATTGTAAGATAAATCAAGGGACTCTCTGGATTATATTTAAGAGCTTCTTGATAAGAGGTCATCGCGCTTTCGTATGCTCCTTCCACTCTTAAGGGGACAATGGCCTCATAAATCTTACCCAGAGAAAGCCAGTTTAGATAATTTGTTTTATCTGCGTTGACTGCTTTTTTAGCATTATCTATTGCCTCTCCTAGAGTGTTACGAAATTGTTCTTGTAAAATTTTTTCTTCTACATCTTTTTGTGCAGAAATTTGATTTAGTTTTATTAAATTAATTTGTGATAGTGTTCTGTAATATAAATCATTTTCATCAAATTTTACCGCCATCTTAATATTCGCCTCAGAAACAGCAATGTCCCCACTAACATTAGCCGCTATTACACCTTTCTGGAAATATATACCTGATACAAATTTCTTTGTCACAAACACCCCCCACAAAATAGTAGACGCCAACAAAATAACAGATACAGAAATAACTACAATGCCTATTTTTGAATCTTTAGAAAAAGATATTTTTATTTTTTTAATAGCTTCATCGTTATAAAGAGAGGCAATTAATATTCCACTAAAAACAAATGTCAGAGACAAGATCACTATGTCTGGAACATACAGTATATTAAATACCCACAGATAGGCAGAACCAAAAAAAGAGGATATCACAATAGATTTTTTAAGAAAATCTTCTTTTATGTTAAACACCCCTTTTAGTGACACAAACAAAAACATTACAATAAACAGAGCCCAAGAAACAAAACCCAATAGACCCGTTGTAACTAATGAAGAAAAAATAAAACTTATACCTGAATTAAAATCGGTATTCCAAAATATTGTATTGTTTATTCCCTCTGGTTTATTCCCAAGCCATTCTGTGCTAAATCGGTTCGGACCTACACCTAAGATTGGGTCTTTTTTAAGCGTTTTTCCCGCTATTTCAAATGTTGATTGCCATGACGGACGAACTTCAATTTGAGATACATTAAATAAAGAAGATATTGTTTCTGTAAATAATCCCCCGGATGCCACAAATACCGCCGCTATCACAAAAACAGCAAGCGGAATAAATGAAAATCTCTTTTTTGCCGCAACATTATTTTCAGAAACATTATCTATTTGCTCCTTTGTTTTAAACATAAGAGAATAAATAAACAAAATCAACGAAAACAACCCAACCACAAACCACACGGTAGTAAAATTAATGACTACCAAGAAAAATATAGACAATAACAAAATTATGTAAGAAATAATTTTCATTAATTTTGTTATATTTAGAAATTCTAAAATAGACAATAATAAAATGATTCCTAAACCAAAAAATATACCAAGATCATTCCACTTGCCTACTAAACTTGACACCGAGCTAAAGAAAACATTTAAGGACAAAAACTCCGGGCCAAACACAAGTCTTGATAACTGAAACAATGCAACTAAAATTACAGAGACAAAAAATCCTGCGTACAAGTAAAAGAGTTTTTGTTTGGATTTAAATAATAGTGTCGTCAGAACAAACAAAAGGAATAGCGCGGCTATGGTCCCGAATGTATCTATTTCAAATCCGCCTCCGAGAAAAGATGTTCTTACTGAACCAGAAAACAGAGACGAAACGAGATAAGCTAACGGTACCAAAAAAGCAAAAATCAGAATTATACTTTTTGGAAATTCAAATTTCCCTTCCTTAAGTTTTGCTATAAACCAAAAAATAAAAGAAAGTATCACGCCGAAATATAATAAAAATATTTTGCCAGAATTAAAACCTACTGAAGTTGAAGGTATAAAAAAGAAAGGTAGGAGAAAAACGGTTAGAAACAGCATAGCAAACGAAAGTTTTTCAAAGTTAAATGGTGTTTCTTTTGCTTTCTCACCTATATTAAATATTTTTTTCATAATAATTTATAAATTAAAATTTCTTATTAATTTCTAATACCCTCGTAATTATACACTGAATACTATATCAAAAACAACATATTTTTGTTTAAAATATGTAGATAAAAACACTATTTACTTAAAATATTAATGTTGTATAATTGATAAGGTTTTGTGTCGTGTAGTTACCCAGCACCACTTTTGTATTTCTGTTCTTGAATTTTTGAGATAAAAAATTTCTTCAAATTTTTTAATCTTAAAATTCTTTACAAAAACACAGAAGTGGTGTTGGGAGGAAAGTCCGAACACATGCTTCCTTTTAAAGGACGCAGGACGGTAGCGGGTAACACCCGTCGTCATTCGTGTCTCACTTTTGTTCGACACGACGAAATGTAAAATGCAAATCTCAAAATGCAAAATTGTGGAGTAAATTTTCGAAGAAAATTTACAATCTAAAAAAGTTGTTCGCCTTCGGTGAACACGACAATTTTAAACTTTGACTTTTTAATTTTGATTTTTTGAGTGGCGAGCAGTAGCGAGGCACGAATGATAGAGGTGCGAACAGAGACGTCAAAATTGGAAACGATTTTGAATACTTCATTCGTGAAGTATAGTTCTTTAAGAAATTAAAGAATTGAAACGGCTAAATCCTTACCTATGTGCAAGGCCGTACCACCCAGTGCGTAGCACTGGAATGACTAATAACTGATATCTAATTTCTAATGAAATTTCAAAACACTCAATATAGATTTGATTTTTTGGAAATTGTCTCTCTTCGAGAGATCTGCCATAGGCAGAGAAATTGTAATTTAGAAATTCCACTGCTATGCAGTGGTTGGGGTGCCGCTAGAGGTTGTCAGTAATGACAATCCCAGATAAATGACTACGCCAATTTTGTTCACCAAAGGTGAATACAAAATTGAGCGTCCAGCTCTACTTTTACGGAAAAATTTTTTACAAAGCGGTTTTACACCATTTTGTAACTATTGAAAACAATTTTTTGTTTGAAAGACTAAAAATTCAAACGATTGTTCTGTAAAAGTAGGGCTGGGCAAATCCGCCTTCGCCCTTGAGGGCTACGGCGAGATACTCAACTTTGTGACTACCTTCGGTGGACAAAGTTGGAACAGAATTCGGCTTATAGACACAAAATCAACAAATCAAAAAACTTCGCTTAAAGCGAAGTTTTTTGATATTTAAACTATAAAAAAATATTATGGATTTAAAACCTCTCCCAGAGGTTTTAAATTTAACCGCAGATTAGACAAACCCCTGGGGGTAAGTCTTCTTGGTGTGGATTTTTTAAATCTGTCTCCCCTCTCATATTTGTATCTTTTTTAATTCCTGTGTTAATTCCGGAAATATTTTCCTCATTTATGTTATTTTTTTCTCCTTTCTCTTCGCTCTCTTCTTTTTTTTTGTCTTTACCAACATTCAAAACTTGAATAGATTTTGACCCATCTCTATAAACTGTAATCCCCTTACATCCGGTATCCCAAGAAAGTAAATATGCTTTCTTTACATCTTCAACTGTTGCTTTTTTAGGTAAGTTGATTGTTTTTGATACGGCGTTGTCAACATGTTTTTGAAATGCCGCCTGCATTTTTACATGGTCAGGATATCCTAAATCATGTGCCGTCACAAAAATTTTTTGCCATTTTAATGGAATCTCTTTCATCCCAGCAATAGAACCATGCTCTGCAACTTTTTTCATTAATTCTTCTGAGAAAAAACTTTCGCGCCGCGCAACTTCTTCAAATTGCCTATCAACTTCAATCAATTCAACCCAATCATTTTCATTTTTCCCAATTCTTGATTTTCTAACATAGGCCAAAGCAAATTTTGGTTCAATTCCTTGAGAACACCCGGCAATAATACCTATTGTTCCTGTCGGCGCGATCGTTGTCACAGCGCAATTTCTTAATCTTTCCCCGCCAGGATGATTATAAAGAGAATTTTTAAAGTTTGGGAATGTTCCTCTCTTTTTTGCAATAGACACAGAGGCCAGGTGTGACTCACTTTCTATAAAACTCATTAATTTGTCTGCCAATAAAAGTGCTCGCTTAGAATTATACGGAATTTCAAGACTGACCAAGGCGTCGGCCCAACCCATAAGACCGAGTCCAATTCTACGATTGCCACGAGCCATTACATCAATTTCTGGCAAAGGATACTTGTTCATATCTATTACATTGTCCAAGAAATGCACCGCTTCATGCACGGTTTTTTTAAGATTAATCCAATCAATATCATTTTTTCTCCCTTCCTTTTTTACAAATTTATTTATATTAATACTTCCAAGATTACAGGGCTCATTTGGTAGAAGTGGTTGTTCTCCGCATGGATTAGTTGATTCAATACGCCCTAATTTTGGAGTTGGATTTCCACGGGCATCATTTATACGGTCTATAAATATAACTCCCGGATCCCCTGTCTCCCAAGCAAGGTTTGCAATTTTATCAAAAACATCATTAGCATCAAATTCCCCTATGGCTTGACCACTTTTGGGGTTTATTAGTTTATATGTCTTCTTCTTTTTTACCGCATCCATAAATTCATTTGTAATCGCTAGAGAAATATTGAAGTTTTGAAGTATCCCCTCTTTTGTTTTTGCCGCAATAAACTCAAGTATGTCTGGATGGTCAATGTTTATGATACCCATCATCGCCCCGCGTCGTTTTCCTCCCTGTTTAACAACATCTGCAACGATATCAAAAACCTTCATGAATGAAATAGGTCCAGAAGAAACCCCCCCTGTTTGTTTTATAAAATCCCCCTTTGGTCGGAGACGCCCAAAGTTGTAACCAGTACCCCCGCCAGATTTATGTATAATAGCAGTCGCTCTTACTGCATCAAAAATACTTTCCATAGAATCTTCAACCGGTAATACAAAACAAGCTGATAGTTGTTGCATTGGAGTTCCTGCATTCATTAATGTCGGCGAATTAGGAAGAAATTCTAATGAGGCAATCAGTCTATAAAAACTCTCTTCAACTTTCATGAAATCTTCATCAGAAATATTTGGGTCATAAATTTTTTCTGCAGCAGCTATGTTTGAAGCAATTCTTCTAAAAAGTTGCTGTGGGGTTTCAATAATTTTTCTGTTAGTGTCTTTTCTTAAATATCGAGATTCCAAAACTTTCATTGCGTTTTCTGTAATAATTGTTTTAACATCATGATATAAAAGAAAATATTTTGCTTCTCTGATTTCCTGTCGTTTTTTTCTATATTGATCATAAACATTCGCCACATCATTAAAGCCCTCACCTTTTAGAATATTTATTATGACATCTTGAATTTCTTCAACATTTGGAATTCTACCTGCAAAAGAATTCTTTAAGCTAGAGATGACCTTTTGAGAAATTTTTTTAACCACTGGACCATTTTTCTCTCGAACAGCCAAAAAGGCCTTGAAAACAACAGAGTAAATCTTATCAGAATCAAATAAAACCACGCGTCCATCTCTTTTTTGAATATGAGAAATCTTTTTTGACATCTTAGAAACTTTGAGTATTGATTTTTTGAGAGTTGTTGTCTTTTTCATCTCTACACTAATCTTAATTTTAATAATATTGACCTTGTTTGTTATTTTTGTCTATTTGCTCAACATTCCACCACTCATTCTATTTTATAAACTAATCTGTTTTAAATGAAATTAAGATTAGTGTGGGGATTCATTTACTTTATTTTGTTCTTCCAATAAATTTTAAATATGTTCATATTAAAAGAGGCGATTAATTCGTCTCTTTTAATATTTTTTTACAGAAATATCAAAATTTTTTGTTTTTTCAATATTTTTTTGTAGTTTTTCTTCGTTTTCTGGCATATTTTTATAAAAATTATAGATTTTTTAGTTGAATGTAAATTTTACATCAAAAATCTTACTAATACCCTGTGGATAACACAAAAAAATAGCACCAAAAAATAAATTTCAAGAGTTGTAAAATAGAGAATAAAAATTTCCCATAAAGTGGGGCTGATGAAAGGGTTTAAAGTGTTTTTTAATAAAAATTTTGCCTTTTAGGTTTAATTCTGATATCAGATTTGTTGTATAACATTCAGAATGTTAAAATTTGAACACAATATGGAAAAAATTCCCTTTATAGAGATCATGGCAAAAAATAATTATGACTTAGGTTATCAGGTCGGTTCCTTTTTGAAAAATCAGATTAGAAAACGACTCAGTTCTAATAAAAAAATCTACCTAACGCTTGGAAAGACAAGTTTTGATGAACTTGAAGAGATTGCAATGCGTTTTTTGCCAGAAACTATTAAAAATTTTCAACCACTGATAGAAGAAGTCGAGGGAATTAGTGATGGAGCAAAAATTAAATTTAGTGAGTTAATGGTTTTGATTTGCGAGGAAGAACTTTTAGAATTTAAAATTCACAAATGCACAAGTGTGGCCATAAAAAACGAAAAAAGTGTGTTGCTTGGGCATAATGAAGATTGGTTAAAAGAATATAGAAGAAACGGACTTTATGTTCTTAAATGTAAAATTAATAATATTAGTTTTTTGAGTTTAAATTATATTGGGACATTAGCAGGTTCAAGTTGTGGTTTAAATTCTTTTGGTTTTTGTTTTACAGGAAATTCTCTTAGTTCTGAAAAATTAAAATATGGAATACCAAAAAATTTTCAAATGCGCGCAATTTTAACTTCAAGATCTGTTAAAGAGGCTGTCGGGGTAGATTTATTTGAGAGTAGCATAAGTAGTAATACTATTTATACTTCAAAAGATTCAGAAATTTTAGATGTTGAAGATTTTTTTAATCACGACAATTTCTTTCGTGGAAAAAATTTTTTAATTCATACTAATCATCCACTAATAAAGAAAGAACAAAACAAAGAAAACACAGAAAAAGAATCTATTATACGATATGAGCAAATAGAAAAAATTTTGAAAAAGAAAAAAAATTTGGATTACAATATTTTAAAAAAAATATTAAGAAGCCACGGGACAGGAATTTGTGGACATGACAACAAAAAACATTCTAACTTCGGAGTTACAATTGCTTCTGTAATAATGAACCCCAAGGAAAAATGGATGGATGTTGCTTGGACAAATCCTTGTAAAAATAAATATGTGAGATTTGAACTTTAGATTTTAAAATTTGCGGAGAGGACAGGTAAAAGGTTCCTGACACCTTTTCTCTACAAAGGTCGAGAGCGGTGTTGTTAATAAACCGAGCGTTCAAACTATGGCGAAAATTGCCAAAGCGTTAGGCGTTGCCATAGAAGATTTGATAAAATGATAATATGGAAAGTACCAAAATTGTGAGTAGTAATTTAGTCAGATTACTGCCATAATATAATAAATAGTAAAGAAATTAACCTAACATATTATGAAAAAAGCATTTATATCCAGCATTATTGCATTAGTAGCTCTGTTTGTTCTTGGCGGCGGTACTGTTTTTGCGCAGAATCAAGTAGTGCTACCGAGCGCAGGACTCACTCCCGAAAGCAATTTCTATTTTCTCGACAAATTTGGCGAAGCCCTGCGCGAGTTTTTCACTTTTAATCCAGAGGGTAAGGCTCGTCTCCAGATTACTTTCGCCGCAGAACGGATCGCCGAGATAAAAGTCATCTTGGAAACAAAGGGCGTAGAAGCTAAAGGTCTTGAGGTGGCGCAAAGCCGCCTTCAGGCGCACCTTGCCAATGCCGCAACAATAGTTGTGGACCGAAAAGCAAAAGGCAAGGATGTAAGCCAGCTTGCGAAAGAACTGGATGACGAGTTCGATGCTCCAAAAACAGCTCTTAAGCAAGCATTCAAAGCAGAAAAGCGCTCCCTTGAAGCTCAAGAAAAAGAATTGAAGGGCAAAATCCTTGAGGCAAAGCGAGCTGGCGATACCGCTCAAGTTGAAAGTTTGATTCAACAGCTGGGACAGATAAAAGCTCAAAAAGAATTCCTTGAATTGAAAAAAGAGGAAGTGGAAGAAACATTAGAACAGGAAGAAGAACGCATTGAAGAAGAAATGGAAGCAAAAGAAAAAGCAGAGAAAGCAATTCGGGAAGCTGAAAAAGAGAAACAAGAAGTCTTAGACGAAGCCGCCGAAGAAGATATTGCAGTGCCAGCCGAAGCATTCGGCAAATTTGACATCCTACTTGCCCAAGCAAAGTCTGCCTTTGCCGCCGGTAACTATCCAGAAGCAAAGCGTTTAGCAAAGCAAGCTGAAAAAAATCTCGATTTCGTGGAAGAAGCCATTAAGAATTTAGAAGAGGCGAAAGAAGAGGCAGAGGAACTTAAGGAAGAGCAGGAAGAAAAAGAGCAAGAGGCAAAAGAGGAACAAGAGGAAAAAGTGAAAGAAGAAGCTGAAAAAGATGTTGAGCGTTTAGAAAAAGAACAAGAAAAAGCCGAAGAGAATATTCGTAAAGCAGAAGAACGACTGCGAGAAGCGGGCAACGACGAAGAGGATAATTAAATGCCCTCTTTCTCTTTGGGGTTAAAAGAATTTGCCGCCA
>Ga0180009_10006207_pt1 | contig 12608 bp, 10 predicted proteins | sample OS_PC_MetaG_FD_123537 | JGI IMG/M metagenome (GOLD analysis project Ga0180009, IMG submission 123537) | Groundwater microbial communities from the Aspo Hard Rock Laboratory (HRL) deep subsurface site, Sweden - OS_PC_MetaG | ecosystem: Environmental > Aquatic > Deep subsurface > Groundwater...
CCTGGCCCTGGTTTCCATCATGTCCACCACGGGCAATCCGGAGCTGGCCCAGGCCACGCCGGAAGCCCAGACCGCCCTTTTCACTCCGCCGCCGCCGGACCGGGCAGGCTATATCGAAGCCGGAGTCGAGGCCTGGCGCATCATCGGCAGCCCCGGGTTTCCCTTTAACGAGGACCGGGTCCGGGCCCGGGTGACCCTGGCCTATGACCGCGGCTACTGTCCCGAGGGCATCGCCCGCCAGTTCGTGGCCATCATCGCCAGCGGCAACCGCAAGCCGGCCCTGGCCAATATTGCCGCGCCGACCCTGGTCATCCACGGTTCGGCCGACCCCCTGGTCCCGGTCGCCGGCGGGTACGACACAGCCGAAGCCATCCCCGGAGCGGAACTGCTCGTCATCGAAGGCATGGGCCACGACTTTCCTCGCCAGGCCTGGGATCGGATCATCGAAGCCCTGGCCGGCCTGGCCCGGCGGGCCGGCGCTCTGTAAATCGTCCGCGATCGCTGCCTGAAACGGGCCGGCTTATGCCGGCCCGCCCATTTCCGGCCGGGCATTGATTTTTTCATCCCGCCCGTCCATAAATCCAGGTAAAGAAACAGTCCTGGAGGAGGTGGCCTCATGCCCATACCGGGCCGACTGCTGACCACGGCCATGGCCGTCATGCCGCATACCAACCCCGACCACGCCCTGGAAACCGCGCTGAGCCTGGACGTGCCCTTCTGGCCCCAACTGCCGATGCTCAGCTACTTCGAGGACATGTACGTTCAGGCCTCGGAGCATTTCCCCGGCATCGTCCTCGATCTCGAAAACCGGACGCTCAGATTTTCCATGGACAAGTTCATGCTCGAACTGGAAGAGGCCCTGGCTCATTTCGAAGAACCCGGCTACTTCGATATCACCCCGGATTACTCGGCCGTCTATCACCGGTTTCTGGAAATGGACCTCTCCGACCGGCCGGCCATCCGGGGGCAGCTGGAGGGCCCCATCAGCTTCGGCCTCAACATCCAGGACCAGGACGACCGGCCCATCCTCTTCGACGATACGGTCCGCCCGTTCATGCTGGACTTCATGGCCCGCCGCGTCAACGTCCAACTGACCCGACTCAAGCAACTCAACGAAAACGCCTTCATGTTCGTCGACGAACCCGGACTCCAGTTCCTGTTCAGCGCCATGTCCGGGTACAACGACGTGGCAGCCAGGCAGGACCTGGACTATTTCTTTTCCCAGATCGAGCGTCCCCGAGGCGTGCATCTCTGCGGCAACCCGGACTGGGACTTCCTGCTGGGGCAGGACCTGGACGTGCTGTCCCTGGACGTTTACACCAACGGCGAAGTCTTTTCCTCGTACGCGGCTTCGATACGCCGGTTTCTGGACCGGGGCGGGGTTCTGGTCTGGGGAATCGCTCCCACCAATTTCGAGCCCTTCGAGGCGGAAAACCTGGAGAGTCTGGAAAAGCGGCTGGTCGAACTGTGGGACAAGCTCGACGGCAAAGGCATCGACCGGGACTTTCTGCTGTCCCGGAGCATGCTGTCGCCGGCCACCTGCTGCCTGATCAACCCGGACAGGGAGAAGACCGTGGACAAGGCCTTTGCCCTGATTCGGAACCTTTCGGCCCGGTTGCGGGAACGATTCGACCTGGCCTGACCGCCGTCCCGGTCAATCCGTCTCGGCCAGGGCGGCGGATATCTCTCCCAGGGTCGTGCGAAGCGCGCACCGGACGTCGTGAATGTGGATGCTTTCCAGGCTGTGGGACTCGATGATGACCACGGCCGAAGGCGGGACCTTGTCGATCATGCGCCGGCCGGTTTCCCGGGCCACCTCGCGGACGACGTCCTCGGCGAATTGCGGATATCGGTGGGCCTGAAGGACGATCTCGGCCTCGTCGGGACGTTTGAGCAGGTCCTGGGTCACGTGGAGGGTGGACTCCAGGCACTCGAGCAGGTCTTCGTAGGACACCCGCCCGTCCGCATCCTCGATCCGCAGGCGGGTCGCGGAACGCTGGGAGTGGGTGATCAAGGGAAAGCCTGTCTCCCGGACCTGCGTCACGGACTGGTTGTAAACCTGTGTGCAGGGACAGGCGGTGATGTGGCGGACGCTCAAACCCAGCAGGGACTGGAAGGCGATTCCGTCCGGACGGCGCCAGACCCGGACTTCCGCGCTCAAATCCAGGGCCTCCACGGACAGGCGGTCGGTGACGGCCGTGCGGCGGACCAGAGGAATCTTTCCGGAAACCGAGACCTGGGCCCTTTCCCCACGCTGGCGGGCCAGGACATCCCGGGCCAAGGCCAGGGCGTACTGGCGCGGATCATCGAAATTTATTTCATGCAGGTCGGCAATGGCCTGCTCCATCCGCGACATGTGAATGCCGCGCACGTCTTCAGGCAGATCCACGTAAATCTCGGCCTCGAAGGGCAGCCGTCCCTGGGGCAGGGACACCCAGACCGTCTTGCCGCTGATGCCGACCTCGGAAAGATGAATCTGAAAGGACGGGCGCTGTTCGGGTACGTCCTGGCCTTCGCTCAGAGCGCGCCGGTGGTCCTCGGCCGGAATTCCGGTTTTCAGACCAGGCCGTGCCTTTTCATACTCGAATACCAATCCTGGATCGTACGCCATTGTTCACCTTCCTCCGAGGCCAGGGCCTGCATGCCCCGGATGCGGTCCATATCTTCTGCGCCGGCCGCTTCGGATCGCTCGATGAACCCCTGAATCCGGTCGAGTGTCCGCGGAATGGCTTGGGGCTTCTGTTCCAGACAGCACAGACTGCCGGGATGAAGCAGCCGGTCGGTGATGATCTCGGGCGTGAAACCGAAAGGAAACCGGGCCGCCAGTTCGAGAAAGAACAGCCAGTCCTCGCCCAGGCGCTCCGGACCGAACCCGCCGGCCGCGTCAAAAGCCCGCCGGGTTACGGCCGCCGAGGACGGCACCAGGAAACACCAGCGGACCAGTTCATGGAAACAGGGGCCGGATGCTTCCCGGCCCGGTTCGGGAATGAAAAACGTCTGGCCGGTCAAGGCGTCTTGATTTCGGGTCACGCCGTAGGCCACGTCGAAACCCTGCTCGACCAGGTCGAGCAAGGCCTGGACGTGGCCGGGGCGCCAGACGTCGTCCGAGTCCAGAAACATCAGCACGTCGCCTCCGGCCGCGCCCGCGCCCAGGTTCCGGGCCCAGCCGGGTCCCAGGCCTGAGGTCTGCACCAGACGGACCCGGGGGAAGCGGGACCGGAGCGCCTCGGCGGTCCCGTCCGTCGAGCCGTCATCCACGACCACGACCTCCGGCGCTCGTGGGCGTTGGGCCAGGGCGCTGGCAATGGCCTCCTGCACCATGTCCTTCCGGTCCCGGGTCGGGATGACGCAACTGACCTTCATCCGACTACCTGCCCGGCGGAAAGCATTGGGCCGCTTCCTTGATCCGTCCGGCCAGCTTGTGCTCGACGTATTCCCGGAGTCGCGGCAGCATGTCCTCGACGTACGCCCCGATCTCCGCCTCGGTGGCCGTGGTTCGGGTCTGGCAGAACAGACACTTGCGTTCGCCGCCGCCGGTCGAAGGCAGACCGAATTCTTCGAGCAGGTGCCGGGTCACCATGTCCTCTGCAAAGTCCTCGTAGAGCGGGAAGCGGGTCGCTACACCGAAAGACTCGGAGAAGGCGGCGATGCGGTCCATGAAGGCCCGGGTCTGTTCGGGATAGTAGTCCTGTTTTTCCGCGTACCCCACCAGAAGCAATGGAATCGAGTGCTGGCGGCAGTAGATGATCGCCTTGACGTGCATGCCCAGTTTGCAGGCCGCGCAGACCAGGTTCTTGCCGCCGTACCGCGGCATGAGGTCTTCGTACCAGTCCAGCCAGAGCCCCTGGAACAGCCGGCCCATGTCCAGTTCCACGTAGTCCGCCTCCGGGACCGGGTCCGTTTCCGGGGCCTGGGACTTGATGATCCGTTCGGCCACGCGAAAACGCGCTTCGGGAAAGGCGTGAAAGCGGCTCATGCCGTTGAGCATGTGCAGCAGGTGAATCCGGGAGGGCCGGGGCACGTCGGAATGCCGGCCGATCGCGGCCAGGGCGTACAGGGAGACGGAGTCCGTGCCTCCGGAAAACAGAATGGCCAGTGGTTCTCGCTTCATGATCGATCCTTGACGACCCGGTATTTCAGGAACAGTTCTCCGGTCTCGGCCGCGAGGCATTCCAGAAGGTCCAGGGCGAGGAAGGGTTGGCCGAGACGGCCGGGTCCGTCGGCCAGCGTGGCGGCCCCCCGGTCGCCGGAGAGCCTGGGGGCCACGGTCAGGACCAGTTCATCAACGATCCCTTCGGCCAGGGCCGCGAAGTTCAGGCGAGCACCGCCCTCGATGAGCACGGTTTCGGCCCCCATATGACCGAGTTCGTCCAGGGCGGCCCGAAGGGAAAGGCCGTGAGGGCCTTCGGGCAGCGGGACGACGTGGGCCCGTTGGCCCAGGGCCGAACCCAGTTCGTCGGCGCGGTCCGGTCCGGTGAAAATCACGGGCGGAGGTCCGAGACGGAAGACCTTGCGGTCTTCGACGGGAATCTTGCCCGAGCCGGTGATGAAGGCCCGGATTCGGTTTCCGGGAATCCGGCCGTCCGGCCCGCGCATTTCGGGATCGCCTTCCCGCAACGTGCCGGCGCCCAGCAGGCTGGCATTCGTTTGCGCCCGCATATTTTCGAGGTGGCGTCTGTCCAGCGTGGTGCCGATCGGGCCGGGCTCGATCCGTCCGCAGGCCGTGGTCACGCAGATGATATATACTTTCACGATTTATGCGTCCATCAGCGGGTCCACCGGTTACACGAATCCACGAGTATCCGGGTGTTCCCGGATGTGCGCCCAACCTCCCGGACCGGCGGACCCCGTAATAAATATATCACGGAATGGAGGCGCGTCAATCGCGCCTCCGCGCCGATTCCGGACCGCCTTGCGGGTTCGGGTCGCGCCGCCCGAGCGGTCTCCGGCCGAAGGACGACTCTGTCCCCGAGTCCCTATGTTGATAATCGGCCAGGGCGACAGCCGGTGTCCCGTGGCCGGAGGCCTTGAAGCCCGGCCGTTCATCCCCTATATTTGGGGGCAGGGCGGTCCATGGGTTCCGCTTTCGACGATCGGGGGAACGGCCGGCCCCATGACGAGACCAGCACCATCAACAGCGGGCGGAAAGCGCCGGAATCGGGGAGTCGCAATGGAGCATCATCCTTCGGAACGGCCGGGGGAAATCAACATCATGGTCGCCGGGGCGGCCGGCCAGGGCATGCAGACCATCGGGGCCGTCCTGGGCAAGTTTTTCGTCCGCCAGGGCAACCAGGTCTTTGCCGTCCAGGACAATCAGTCCCGCATCCGGGGCGGGCACAACACCTTTCAACTTCGGGCCGCCGACCATCCGGTCCGGGCGGTCTCGATGCCCCTGGAGGTGCTGATCGCCCTCAATCAGGAGAGCGTGGATCGTCACATCGGCGAAGTGGCTTCCTGGGGCGTGATCGTCCATGATTCGGACAAAACCCGGGTCCCGGATGAAGGCCCGGCCGGCCTGGGCCTGCCTCTCGAGACCCTGGCCGTGGAAGCGGGCGGCAACCGGATTTACGCCAACTCCGTGGCCCTGGGCGCGGTCCTGGCCCTGCTGGACTGGGACGTGGCCGGGATGGAGGCCTTTCTTGAGGAATATTACGCGGCCAAGGCCGGCATGGCCGCGGCCAACGCCCGCGCGGCCCGGCTGGGGTACGAACGGGCCCGCGACCAGGCCGGACGATACGGCGGTCCCAGAATCCGGCCCCGGAACGCAAAGCCCCGCATGTTCGTCTCCGGTCACGAGGCCGTGGCCCTGGGGGCCCTGGCCGCCGGCTGCCGGTTCATGTCCGCCTACCCCATGAGCCCCTCCACCTCGATCATCTCGTTCCTGGCCGAGCAGGCCGAGGACTTCGGCCTGGTGGCCGAACAGGCCGAGGATGAAATCGCGGCCGTCAACATGGCCATCGGCGCGGCCTGGGCCGGGGTCCGCTCCCTGACCGCCACCTCCGGAGGCGGCTTCAGCCTCATGGTCGAAGGCCTGGGTCTGGCCGGCATCACCGAAACGCCCCTTGTGATCGTCGAGGCCCAGCGGCCCGGGCCGTCCACGGGCATCGCCACCAAGACCGAACAGCCGGACCTGCTCTTCGTCCTCCATGCTTCCCAGGACGAGTTTCCGCGCATCATTCTGGCCCCGGGTACGGCCCGGGAGGCCTTCGAGGCCGCGATCCGGGCCTTTGATCTGGCCGACCAGTACCAGACCCCGGTGATCATCCTGACCGATCAGTTCCTGGCCGACTCGTACTTCACCGAGGAACGTTTTGACGTGTCCGCTCTCTGGATCGACCGCCATCTCATCACCTCCGAGGAGGCCGAAGCCCTCCGGGAATACAAGCGCTACCGGATCACGGACTCGGGCATATCGCCCCGGGCCCTGCCATCCTCCTACGGATTCACGGTCGGCGCGGACAGCCACGAACATGACGAATACGCCCATATATCCGAGAACATCGAAAACCGCGTGGCCATGATGGACAAGCGGTTCCGGAAGATGGAGGGCGCGGCCCGGGAACAGGCGCCCCCGACGGTCTTCGGCCCGGAGACGGCCGATCTCTGTCTGGTGGGCTGGGGCTCGACATACGGCGCCCTGGAAGAGGCCGTCGAAATGCTGAACCGGGAAGGGCATTCGGTCATGGGCCTCCACCTGGGCGTCCTGTGGCCCTTTCCCGGAGACCATCTGGCCCGGATACTGGCCGGAGCCAAAAGATGGGCCGTGGTCGAAGCCAACTACAGCGGCCAGCTCGCCCGTCTTATCAGAACAGAACTCATGAGACAGCCGGAGGCCGCGATTCTCAAGTACACGGGCCGGCCGTTCACCGGGATCGAGATTGCGGACCGGGTCAGGAAGGGGGTCCTGGAAAGATGACGGTCAAGGCGTCGGACTACGATAACGAATTTCCGGTGACCTGGTGCCCGGGATGCGGCAACTTCGCCATCTTGCAGGCCTTGAAACAGGCCCTGGCCGAACTGGACCTGCGGCCGGACCAGGTCGTCCTGGTTTCCGGGATCGGGCAGGCCGGCAAGCTGCCCCATTACATGCGCTGCAATTTTTTCAACGGCCTCCATGGCCGGGCGATTCCCCTGGCCACGGCCGTTCGCATCGCCAACACGGGTCTGCCGGTCATCGTCGTCGGCGGCGACGGGGACCTGTTCGGCGAGGGCGGCAATCATTTCACTCACGCCCTGAGGCGGAACGTCAACCTGACCGTTCTCTCCCACAACAACCAGGTCTTTGGACTGACCAAGGGCCAGGCCTCTCCGACCGCCGAAGTCGGACTATCGGCCAGGCTCCAGCCCCGAGGCGTTATTCTTCACCCCTTCAACCCCCTGGCCGCGGCCGTGATCGGCGAGGCGGCCCTGGTGGCGCGGGGTTTTGCCGGCGAGTCCGGCCATCTGGTCGGGCTGATCAAACGGGCCGTCCGCACGGACGGGTTCGCCCTGGTGGACGTTTTGCAGCCCTGCGTCAGTTTCGACCGCAAGCACACCTTCCAATGGTACCGGGATCGGATATATAATCTCGACGAGAGCGGACACGACCCCCGCGATTTCGCGGCCGCCATAGCCCGGTCCAGGGAGTGGGACCAGCAGGTCCCCATCGGCGTCTTTTTCGAGAACCCGGACCGTCCGAGCTACGAACAGGCCACGCCGGTCCTGCGCGGCGAACCCCTGGTCGATCGGAAACCCGATCCCGGGCGCGTGCAAAAGCTGATCGATTCGTTTCTTTAGCCGGCGTACGGACCCGCCAGGCCAGCCATGTCCGCCGGACAGGCGGGAGGGGCCGAAAATCGTTCATTGTCCGGAAACCGTGAAAATGAGGTGAAGACATGACTCAGAACCTGACCCGGAAAATCCTGGCCGCCCATCTCGTCGAGGGGCGGCTTTCGCCCGGCGAGGAGATCGCCATCCGCATCGACCACGTGCTCCTTCAGGACGCCACCGGCACCATGGCCATGCTCGAGTTCGAGGCCTTGGGAGTCGGCGAGGTCCGGGCCGAAGTGGCCGCCCAGTATGTGGACCACAACCTGCTTCAGACGGATAACAAGAACGCCGACGACCACCGCTTTCTCCAGACCGCTTCGGCCCGGTACGGACTGTACTTCAGCCCGCCGGGCAACGGGGTCTGCCACCAGGTCCATATGGAACGACTCGGCGTGCCGGGCAGGACCATGCTCGGTTCCGACAGCCACACACCGGGCGCGGCCGGGGTGTCCATGCTGGCCATCGGCGCCGGCGGGATGGACGTGGCCATGGCCATGGCCGGGTACCCCTATTATCTGCCCTGTCCCAAGGTGCTGGGCGTCAAACTGACCGGCCAGCTCCCGCCCTGGGTCAGCGCCAAGGACGTCATCCTGGAAATGCTCCGGCGGCACGGGGTCAAGGGCTGCGTGGGCAAGATCGTCGAATACTACGGGCCAGGCGTTTCGAGCCTGTCCGCCACGGATCGGGAAACCATCGGCAACATGGGCACCGAACTGGGGGCCACGACCACGGTCTTTCCTTCGGACGAAAACACGCGGGCCTATCTCGAAGCCCAGGGGCGCGGGGACGCCTGGACCGAACTGGCCGCCGATCCGGGGGCCGATTACGACGAACACGACGAGATCGACCTGAGCCGGGTCGAACCGCTCATCGCCTGCCCCGCTTCGCCGGGCAACGTGGTCCCGGTCCGGGAAGTCGCGGGCCGCAAGGTCGATCAGGTCATCGTCGGCTCGAGCGTCAACTCCTCCTTCCGCGACCTCCTGGTCACGGCCCGCGTCCTGAAGGGCCGCAGGACCTATCCCGGCCTGGAACTGAACATCAACCCGGGCAGCAAGCAGGTCCTGGTCAACGTGGCCGAACACGGCGGGATCATGGACCTTCTGCTGGCCGGGGCCCGCATTCACGAATCCGGCTGCCTGGGCTGTATCGGCATGGGCCAGGCCCCGGGCACCGGTCAGATCAGCCTGAGGACCTTCCCTCGCAACTTCCCGGGCCGCTCGGGCACCAAAGACGACCAGATTTATCTCTGTTCTCCCGAGACGGCCGCCGCCGCGGCCCTCGAGGGCGTGATCACCGACCCCCGGGACCTGGCCTCGGAAATGGAATACCCGGTGATCGAGGACCCGGAACAATACATCATCGACGATTCCATCATCCGGCCCTCCGAGGCTTTGCGGACGACGGTAATCGAGCGGGGCCCCAATATCCGGCCTTTTCCCGAACTGGACGCCCTGCCCGAGACCCTCGAAGCCGTGGTCCTGCTCAAGGTCGGAGACAACATTTCCACGGACGGCATCATGCCGGCCGGGGCCCAGGTCCTGCCGCTGCGTTCCAACATAGAAGCCATCAGCGAGTTCGTCTTCTACCAGATCGACCCGGACTTCGCGTCCAGGGCCAAGGCCCAGGCGGCCGTGGCCGTGGTCGGCGGCGACAACTACGGCCAGGGCTCCTCGCGCGAGCACGCGGCCCTGGCCCCGCGGCACCTCGGGGTGCGGGCCAAGATCGCCAAAAGCTTCGCCCGGATTCACAAGGCCAATCTGTGCAACTTCGGCATCCTGCCCCTGATCTTCGAAGACCCCGAAGACTACGACCGCATCGCCCAGGGCGTCCGGATCGTCTTCCCCGGGGTCAAGGCCCTGATCGAGTCCGGGGCGACCCGCATCCCGGCCGAAGTGGAAGGCCGGCCCATGTCCCTGCATCTGGACGTGTCCGACCGACAGCGCCGGCACCTGGTCGCCGGCGGGGCCTTGAACTTCGTCCGCAACGAACTGGCCCGCTCGTGAGCCGATGACCTGGCGGGAAGAGGAAGACTCCCTCGGCAAGGTCCGCCTGCCTGCCGAAGCCTATTACGGAGCCCAGACCTGGCGGGCGGTCGAGAACTTCCCGGTCAGCGGCTGGCGGCTTCCGCCCGGGTTCATCCGGGCCCTGGCCCGGATCAAGCGGCACGCCGCCTCGGTCAACGCCGAACTCGGGCTGCTCGATCCCGGCCTGGCCCAAGCCATCGCCGAGGCCGCGTTAGAGGTCGTCCAGGGCCGCCTGGACGACCAGTTCGTCGTGGATGTCTTCCAGACCGGTTCAGGCACATCGACCAACATGAACGCCAACGAGGTCATCGCCGGCCGAGCCAACGAGATGCTGACCGGCCGGCGAGGCGGCCGGTCGCCGGTCCACCCCAACGATCACGTCAATCTTTGCCAGTCCAGCAACGACGTCATGCCCTCGGCCCTCCACCTGGCCGCCCTGACGGCCATGCGGGACAGGCTGATCCCGGCCCTGGAAGCCCTGAAAAACAGTCTTGATCAAAAGGCGGTCGAATTCTCATCAATCAGAAAGATCGGCCGGACCCACCTTCAGGACGCGGTGCCGGTCACCCTGGGCCTGGAGTTCGGCGGGTACGCCCGCCAGATCGAACTGGGGCTGGATCGCGTTGACCGGACCCGGGGCTCGCTGTCCGAACTGGCCCTGGGCGGCACGGCCGTGGGCACGGGCCTGAACGCCCATCCCGAGTTCGCCGCCCGGGTCATCGCCCGGCTGGTCCGGGAGACGGGCCTCGACCTGATCGAAACGGCCGATCATTTCGAGGCCCAGGGCGCGCGGGACGCGGCCGTCGAGGCCAGCGGGGCCCTGAAGACCGTGGCCGTAAGCCTGCACAAGATCGCCAACGACGTCCGCTGGCTGGGCTCGGGACCCCGGGCCGGCCTGGGGGAAATCGTCCTGCCGGCCCTGCAGCCCGGCTCGTCCATCATGCCCGGCAAGATCAACCCGGTCATTCCCGAAACCGTGATCCAGGTGGCGGCCCAGGTCGTCGGCCTTGACGCGGCCGTGACCTTCGGGGGCCTGGGCGGGTACTTCGAACTGAACGCCATGGTCCCGCTCATCGCGCACAACCTGCTCGCGGCCATCGACATCCTGGCCTCGGCCGCCAATATTTTCGCGGAAAAATGTATCGACGGGATCGAACCCGCCCCGGGCGGGACTTCGGCCGGGCTGGAAAGAAGCCTGGCCCTGGCCACGCATCTGGTCCCGGTGATCGGGTACGACCGGGCCGCCGATATCGCCAGGGAGGCCTATCGCTCGGGCCGGACCATTCGGGAAACGGCCCGGGACAGCGGGCTCTTGTCGGCCGAAGAGATCGACCGGCTGCTCGAAAAATAGGTGACTGTCCCTGGTTTTCGAGCAGCCGCTCTACATACGCTCGATAATGGCCTGGCCGAACCGGGAGCAGCTCACTTCCTCGGCCCGGTCGAGCTGCCGGGCCAGGTCGTAGGTTACAACCCGGTCCCGGACCGTTTTTTCCAGGGCCGACCGGATCAGGTCCGCCGCCTCCCCCCAGCCCAGGTAGTCGAACATCAGGGCCCCGGACAGGATCAGGGAGCCCGGGTTGATCTTGTCCTGGCCGGCGTACTTGGGGGCCGTGCCGTGCGTGGCCTCGAAAACCGCCACCCGGTCGCCCATGTTGGCCCCGGGGGCCATGCCCAGGCCACCCACCTGGGCCGCCAGGGCGTCGGACAGGTAGTCGCCGTTCAGGTTGGGCATGGCCAGGACCTCGTACTCGTCGGGCCGAAGCAAAACCTGCTGGAACATGGCGTCGGCAATGCGGTCCTTGATCACCACCCGGTCGTCCCCCTCCGCCCAGTCCGCCTCGGCCACCGTGCGGTCGCCGAACTCGTCGCGGGCCACTTCGTACCCCCAATCCCTGAAGGCGCCTTCGGTGAACTTCATGATGTTGCCTTTGTGGACCAGGGTTACGCTTTTCCGGCCCTGGTCCAGGGCCCACTGGATGGCCCGGCGGACCAGCCTTTTCGATCCGAAGGGACTCATGGGCTTGATGCCGATGGCCGAATCCGGACGGACGTTTTGGGACATTTCCCGGTTCATGAAATCGATGATCTTTTTCGAGTCCAGGCTGCCCGACGGCCACTCGATGCCCGCGTACACGTCCTCCGTGTTCTCCCGGAAGACGACCATGTCGACCTTGTGGGGCTCCCGAACCGGCGCGGGCACACCCGGAACGTACCGGACCGGCCTCAGGCAGACATACAGGTCCAGACGCTGCCGGATGGCTACGTTGATGCTGCGAATGCCGCCGCCCACCGGCGTGGTCAAGGGACCCTTGATGCCGACCTTGTAACGCTCCAGCGCCTCCAGGGTCTCCTCGGGCAGCCACTCGCCGCGTTCCCGCCAGGCCTTCTCGCCCGCCGGAACCTCCAGCCACTCCACCCGCCGACGGCCGTCATAGGCCTTGGCCACTGCGGCCTCGAAAACGGCCGACCCGGCCCGCCAGATGTCCGGGCCCACCCCGTCCCCTTCGATAAACGGAATCACGGGCCGGTCCGGCACCATAATCCGCCCGTCTGTCATCTCGATGGTTTTGGCCTCGTCGTTCATGATCGTCTCCCGTTAAAAAATAAAGGCTACCCTTGTAATATACCGGGCCGGCAAAGGCAAGGCAAACCGGATTCAGGGCGTATCGATTCAGGGGGTGGCGGCCGCCCTATGAGCCCCCGTCGGACAGCGTTCCCCCATCCGTCTTTGCGAGTACCCGCCCTTTTAGGGGCCAAAATGTTATGGGGTTTAGA
>Ga0180009_10006208_pt1 | contig 12608 bp, 8 predicted proteins | sample OS_PC_MetaG_FD_123537 | JGI IMG/M metagenome (GOLD analysis project Ga0180009, IMG submission 123537) | Groundwater microbial communities from the Aspo Hard Rock Laboratory (HRL) deep subsurface site, Sweden - OS_PC_MetaG | ecosystem: Environmental > Aquatic > Deep subsurface > Groundwater...
CACCGCGCCCACCACAACGAGCTGCACACCCCAGACGGTCCGCCTCAGGGCGCGGGCACCGAGCAACGTGGTCGACATCAACGACCTCCTTCGGGGCGCACCTTTGCAATGGGCATGCCGACGACGTCACGTTGGGAAAATCCACCCCGGATCGCCCGGCTCGGCAGCGATTCGTGACATCTCGCCACGCCACCCGAGCCAACGCCGTGACAGAATGACAGCGGGATCAGCCGCCGGAGAGGTCGCTTGCGAGCCAGGGCCGGGAGCGATGGGCGGTCCGAGCCAGGGCAGATATGCGGCGTTTGGCCATCGTCTCGATCTGTGCGCCGCCGGGGGATCTCTGTATAATGCGCACCATGCAGCGGGCGCTCAAAAAAGGGAGAGTCGTCGCCGGCCGGTTCCGGATCGAGTCGGTCATCGGCGAGGGCGGCATGGGCACCGTCTACCTGGCGAACCACGTCACCCTGCACCGCAAGTACGCCATCAAGGTGCTCAAGAACGACTTTGCCGCGGACCAGACCTACGTGGAAAGGTTCCGGCGGGAGGCCATCGCCGCCAGCCGGGTGGTGCACCCCAATGTGGTGTACATCACCGACTTCGGCCAGCTCGATGAAGGCTCCTTCTACATCGTCATGGAGCACTTGAACGGCTACGGACTCGACGAGCTGCTGGACTCGGTCGGCGCCGTGCCTCTGAGTCGACTGCTGCCCATGATGATCCAACTGGCCGACGCCCTCGACTACGCCGGCGTCCTCGGCGTGGTGCACCGGGACATCAAGCCTGAGAACATCATGCTCTGCGAGATCCGCGGCCACAAAGACGTGGTGAAGCTGGTGGACTTCGGCATCGCTAAGATCGTCGCCGAGGGTCTCGCCAGCCAGCGCATCACCATGCGGGGACAGATCTTCGGCACCCCGGAGTACATCTCCCCCGAGCAGGCCATGGACGCCGAGGTGGACATCCGGTCGGACGTCTACTCGTTGGGCATCATCGCCTACGAGCTGGCCACCGGGGATCCGCCCTTTACGGGCAACCCGGCCATGGTTCTACGGGACCATGTAAAAAAGCCCGTGCTGGCGCCGTCGGCCCAGATGCCTCGCCAGCCCATCCCGCCGGGGTTCGACGGCATCGTGCTGCGGTGCCTGGCCAAAAACCCCGACGAGCGCTACCAGACCGCCGGCGCCCTGTGCCGGGACCTCATGAAGCTGCGGGGGCAGCTCGCGGGCATGGCGGACGAGCTGATCCGGCCCCGCTCCAAAAAGCCCACGAGCACCCACTCCGGAGTGGCCACCACGGGCGCGTGGTCAATCCTCTCCACCACCCGAGATCCGCTGGTGGGCCTGCTCGACGTGAATCCGCCGGAATTGAGCCCCATGCCAAGCTCCGGCGAAGAGACCCGCAAGGCCATGAAGCTCGCGGTCAGCTCCCGGGACCTGCGACAAGAGCTGCACGAGGCCCTGCGGGAGCTGGCCTTTTGCCTGAGTGAGTCAGCCATCCGCGCCAATCAGCTGTCGCCCGTGCTCAACCGACTGCTCCAGCTCGAGGAAGAGAGCCGCTCTCTCGGGGGGAAGACCTCCGTGCTCGAGCAGAACTTTGAACGGATCCGATTCGAGTTCGGCGAGCAGGAGACCATGCTGCGCTACGCCGTGCTGGATCTGCGGGTGTTGTACAACCAGGCCATCAAGCCCACCCCAAGCGGGGCCGACGCGCCGGACCCCACGGTGGCAAACGACCTCCGTTACCAGCTTGAAGCGCTCGAGCAACGCATCGAGGAAGTGGGCGACGAGCGCGCAACGCGCATCGCGAGACTCAACGGGGAGGTCCAGGGCTTTCGTCAGGCCAAGGCGGAGCGGGAGGAGGAGGCCGCGCGGCTGTATACGGAGCTGCACGTCATCCTGGAGGGGGTCCGCGAGCAGGCCACCGGCGGCAACATGCCTGCGCTGTTCAAGCAGCTCGACGAGATCTCTCGACAACTCCAGCTCGCCCGGCAGTCAGTCCGCATAATGCGTCACCCCTCGGCGCAGTGACCACGAAGCATCACGTCGGTCTGCGTGGCTCGCAACGGCGCTCGCTGCGGAGCGGACTAACCGTCGATGATGGCTTTGAAGACCTGGTGGCCGCCCTCGCTGCCGACCAGAACGAGGCGGACGATGTCGAGGCTCAAGCGCACGAGGTTGCCATTGGTCAAGCGCACCTGCACGTACTCCATGTCTCCTTCCACCCGCGCCACTTTGCACCGCTTGAACTTCGGGTGTTCCACGATGTCACCCGGCTCCACCTCCAGGTAGTCGGGCTCCTCGACGGGGTCGTCATCCTCGTCGTCGACCACGGCCACCACGGGTCTGAGGGGCAGGGAGGCCCGTTCCAAGGGAGTGGTGGCCTGGGCCTCCTGAGAGGCCACCGCCACATCCGCCCAGCTGGGCTGCTCCTTGGCCGGCTGCGTTTTGGCCGGTCGCACCCTGGCGGGCTTCACCTTGGGGGGTTTCGCCGTCGAGGCCCGAACCTTCTTCGGATCGGGATCGGGATCGGGATCGGGATCGGGATCGGGATCGGGATCGGGATCGGGCTCGGGCTCGGGCTCGGGCTCGGAGGCCGTCGGCGCCGCCTGCTGCGCGCCTGAGGAGCCAGAACTCACCCGCTCCATGGCCTGTACGGGCGCGCCTACCGCTCCGGCGTCATCGCGTTCGAAGCCATGTTTCCAAATGGGGAGCCCTGTGCTGCGGTCCTGTCCCCGCCGCAGCATCACGTCGTCCAGGGCCGTGAGCGAAAACTCGCAGGCGAAGATCTCGCCGGAAATCACATGCCCGCCCAGCACCTCGATACCGTTGTCGCCTTCCCGCGACAGCGTACTGTGCAGGTGCAGTGTGAGATCCCCATCGAGTTCGGAAACGTTGCCCACGGCCGAAAGGATCTCCAAGGGGCCGATGAGCCTGCGCACGGGGCCGTACCGCTTGTTCGCGGTGTCGAAGTGCGCGAGCTCCACGGACTGCAGGGCCCCCAGGGCCACAACGGTGGCCGTGCGAACCTGGCGTTGACGGCAGACCTCGATCAGGCTGTCGACGAGATCGGCGCCCTTGTCGAGCCGCCCGATGATGGTTCTACATTCATGACTGGCAACAGTGATCATAGTGTTCGGAGTACTTGGGAAATGGGTTCGGACGCTGGGAATCCTGACTGTTTCGCGCACAGACTATAGCGTACCCCGAGGCGAATGAAAGACCTAATCGAATAGATGGGCGCCCCTCACAATCCTCTGGATCTGGCCTCTGGATCTGGACCAGGGCCTCAGTCTGAGGTACCCGGCGTGGAGGCGCTCAGAGACCACTGGAAGTTGTCGAGCAGCACCACCGAGTCGTACCACGCGTCGCCGGTGTCCCAGACGACAAAACGGATCTCGATGATCTCCCCGCCGACCACGTTGCCGCTGGTGGTGAGCCAACCCGTGCCGCCGCCGGCCAGGTTGCTGGCACCACACCAGCCCGGGTCACCCGCAAACTGCGAAGGGGGATTGGCCACATCGAACCCCGTGCCCACCAGCTCATTTGTCCCCAGACAGGAGGTGGTGGTCCCGGCCACGCTGCCCGAACCGCAGCCGGTGGGCCCGTTGAGACACTGCTTAAAAAGTCCGGTGTTGCCAAAAGCCAGGTTGACACCCACTGGATACTGCTGGTTGCCCGGTGCCGTGTAGAGCGCCAGATTCTTGTCAGGCGGGTTTGCAGGCGTGCCCGCGAAGGCCGAGTCCAGCAGCACCAGGAAGAAGTCGTTGTAGGCGCCGCAGACCCACTCGGGGTACTCCGCCGAATAGAAGTAGGTATTCACGGAGAAAGACTGCGCGTTGGTGGGCACCCGGATCCGGAGCTTGAGCAGAATCGGGTTGTAGGCCGTGGGGCCGTTCTGGGGATCGGGGCAGCCCGGGGCGTTTGGCAGATTGCCGCCGTTGGCGAGGAGCCAGTCATTCGGCACCGGGCTCGAAGTGCCCATGTCTGTGCCGCCCTGGAAGGTCGAGTAGTTCGGGTTGAAGTCGGACAGGTCCGCCGCGTGGCCCGTCGACAGCACCGCCAGTCTCACGCCCCCCTGGGTCGAGACCCCGGAGCCGAAACCATCCCGGATGGAGCGCTGGTTGGCGTTGGGCGTGCCCGCACCATTGGCCTGATGGAAGGCACCGCTGATGACGCCCCAGGAGTCGCCCGTCTCGGTGGTGACCTGACACAGGTCGATGGCTTGGGCGTAGAGCATCGGGTCACTGAGATTGGAACCGAGCCCCGAATCACAGGTGGGCGGCGGGTTGTCGATGATTCCGTCACAGTCGTCGTCCACGTTGTTGCCCGGAGCCTCGTAGGCGCCCGGGTTCACCAGCGCCGGGTCACCACACACCGGACCGGCTACATCGCAGCAGTCCCCATCGCACACAGTCCAGCCGTCCCCATCCTGGTCGAGGCTGTCGTCCACCACACCGTTGCAGTCGTCGTCCACGCCGTTGGCACACACCTCCGCCGGCGCCGGGAGCTGCTCGCCCACGCAGAGGCCGAATCCCGTACCCGCGGTGTTGCAGGTCCAGGTGCCCCCGTGGCAAGGCCCAACCCCATTGGTCCCGGGCGGGCCGTTGTAGCAGCTCTGCACGTCGGCGGGCGTACAAACGCAGCCCGTGCCCGTGGGGAAGCCATTGTTCATGATGCCATCGCAGTCGTCGTCGGTGGCGTTGTCACAATCGTCGAGTGCCGGCAGCACCTCGTTCTCGCAGGGCCCGTACCCGGTCCCCAGAGCGTTGCACGTGCGCATGCCCGATCGACAGGCGCCCACGTTCACGGTGCCCGGCGGCCCGGAGTAACACGACTCCGTGGACCCGGGATCACAGGCGCACCCGCCACCCGCCTCTTCCACCTCACAACCATTGGCCGCGTCCTGGTCGCAGTCCACCCACCCCGCTCCGCAAACTGAGATGATGCACGACCCGGCCGAGCAGCTCGCCGTCGCGTTAGGCAGGTCACACACCGTGCCGCACCCACCGCAGTTCACGTCGTCGTATCCCGTCTCCACGCAGCTCAGCCCGCAGCAGGTCAGGGTGCCGGGGCAATCCCGGGCCGCATCCCCTTCCACGCACGCCACGCATTCGCCGTCATCCCCGCAGAAGGGCCGGTCTGGAAACGCCGTGCAGTCGCCATTGGCCACGCAAACACCGCCGCCCCCGTCTTCGCCGACGCCTCCGTCGCCGTTGCGATTGTCGTTGTTGTTCCCGTTCGCGGTGTATTTGCTCGGCCCGCACCCCACCGCCGTCACCAGCCCCAGCGCCGCCACGACAACCAGCACCCTCCGCATCGCACAACACCCGATAGTCATGACCCTAGGCCTCCTGTAGTCAAAACGTATTCTCACGGATCGCACCGCTTCGATTATCACCCGGCCCGCCCCCAGCCGTCAATGCCGCCGGCGCATGCCGCCCGGCGGAGCTCGGCGATCTTGTCCCGAAAACCGCTATCGGGGGGGACACCACCGTTCCTTGCACCTGAATCAAATCTGATCTATTCTTTCATTTGAAAGAAGGTGGATCATGCCCAGTCCCGCCCCTGCCGATGCCTCCCAGGCCGCCGAAGTGCTCACCGGGGCCGTTCGCCGGACGGCGACGCGACTGGGTTTGCAACAAAAAGACCTGGCCGCGATCCTGGGCGTCAGCGCGGCGACCTTGTCTCGATTGGGGTCGGGGCGCACCATCGCCCCTGACGCCAAGGAGGGTGAGCTCGCGCTCCTCCTCATCCGGGTGTACCGCAGCCTCGACGCCATGGTGGGCGGCAACGAGCAAAAGGCGCACGCCTGGTTCTGGGCGCACTGTGCTCCCCTCGCCGGCGTCCCAGGCGAGCTCGTGACCACGGTGACGGGCCTGGTGAGCGTCGCGGAGTACCTCGACGCCCTGCGCGGGCGGCTCTAGGGCGGGCATGTCCGAGACCCTCTGGCAAAGGAGCGGCGGCACGGACCACCTCCGCGACTATGCGGGGGAGCCCTGGCGGGTGGTGGAGGCGCAGCATCGCATCAGCACCCGCAAGCTGGTCGATTCGGATGAGGAACAGGTGCTGCTCGAACAACTGCTCGACAACGTGAAACCACCGGTCCCCACCGACCCCGGGCTCGGCCGTCTGCACTACCTGCTCTCCACGCCGTTCCGCTATCCGCCACTCCTACACGGCTCGCGCTTCGGCGCGCGAAGTGAGCGATCCCTGTTCTACGGGAGCGAGGACCTCCCTACCGCCTTCGCCGAGGTGGCCTACTACCGCCTGCTCTTTCTCAAGCACAGCGCCGCGGACCTCTCCCCCCTGCAAGTGGAGCTCACAGCCTTTCGGGTGCCCGTCGCCTCGGGACGAGCCATTGACCTGACCGTCAGCCCCTTCGACGCGTTCCGTAGGTCGTTGATCTCGCGCTCGAGCTATCGGGTGACCCAGGCCCTGGGACGCGACATGCGCGCCGCGGACGTTCAGCTGTTTCGCTACGAATCGGCGCGAAACCGTCACCGAGGCGTCAACGTCGGCATCTATACAGCGTCCGTATTCCGGGCGAAGCGACCCCGCGCTCTCCAGACCTGGCTCTGCGTGGCCACCCCCCAAGAGGTGGAGTTCTCGCGCAAGACCTACTTTCAGCGCGACGTGCACCACTTCCCCCGCGCGGATTTCGCGGTCCGCGGCAAGCTGCCCGACCCGGCCGGCTGAGCGCCCATCGCCCAGGACCAAGACACAGCTACGCGTGTGCACGGATCCGGATTTCTATGAAATTCAGTCTGGGTCGGTGTACGCTCAGCGGGATGTCTCGCGGGATCAAGGAACGGGTGCAGGGAGTCTCCATCGGAGTTCGCCTGGGTGCCCTCATGGTGGTCATGCTCACCTTCGTGCTCGCCGTGGTGGGCCTCGGCAGCATCCTGCTACAACGCAGGCACATGAAGGCCACCGTGCACCGGGAGACGCAGCGACTGGCCGAAAGCCTGGAGACCACGCTACGCGCTCAGATGCTGCAAGGGCACACCCAGATCGGCGACTCCGTCGCCCGGATCACGCGCACGGGTGGCGTCGAAACGGTCACGTTGACCAATCACCAGGGTACAATCCGCTACGCTACGAATCAAGGCCTGGTGGGCCGTCGCGTGGACCGGTCAGATTCGAGCTGCTCCTTCTGCCACATCGGCGGAGGGAAAGCTCCGCGATCAAGATCGAGCCACGGCGCCATCGTCCGCGATCGACCGGACCGGGAAATCTCCACGGCGATCATCCCCATCTACAATGCGCCGAAATGCTCCAACGCGCCCTGCCACGTGCACCGCAAGGGCCAGACAGTGCTCGGCGTGTTGACCCTGGAGGTGCCCTACCGCGAGTCGGCCCAGTCCATCCGGTCCTTTCGCAACTGGCTGTTGATCCTGAGCGTGGGGCTAAGCGTGCTGCTCTTCGTCGCGGTGGTCCTACTCCTCCAACGTTGGGTGACCCGTCCGGTCGCCGCGCTGGTGGCCGGAACGCGCACGGTGGCCGACGGTGATCTCAGCCACAACATTCCCGTGGGGAACGCCGAGCTTGGAGCGCTGTCGCAGGCGTTTAACCAGATGCAGGAGAAACTGCGCACGAGCCAGCAGCAGCTGGTGGTCCAGGAGATGCTGGCGTCCATGGGCAAGCTCGCCGCCGGGGTGGCGCACGAGATCAACAATCCGCTTACGGGCGTGCTGACCTTTGCCGAGGACCTCTACGAGGAGGCCGACGCCGACGATCCCCTCCGGGAAGACTACGAGGTGATCCTCAACGAGACCCTGCGCTGCCGGGACATCGTAAAAAACCTGCTCGACTTCGCCCGACAATCGGGCCCCCGGCAGCAGAAGCTGCACCTGTTGGAGGTGCTCGGGCGCCCCCTGCGTCTCGTGCGCAAGCACGCCGACTTCCACGGTGTGCAGATCGTCGTCGAGGTGAGCGAGGACCTGCCGGCGGTGCGCGGGGATTCGAGCAAGCTCCAGCAGGTCATTCTCAATCTGTTGATCAACGCGGCCCAGGCCATGCCCGATGGCGGTCGCCTCACGGTCACCGGACATCACGACGAGGCCACAGGCAAGGTCTGCCTCGAATTCACCGATACCGGCGCCGGCATGGCACCTGAGGTGCTCGAACGGGTCTTCGAGCCTTTCTTTTCGACCAAGGATGACCGGGGCTCAGGGATCGGCCTCGCGGTGAGCCGGAGCATCATCGATCAGCACGGAGGGGCCCTGGTCGCGGAGTCAAAGCTCGGGCAGGGGACCACCTTCCGCATCGAGTTGGATTCGACCCCATGAGCCAATGCCAATCCGATGCGACGCCGCGGTAATGCGTGCGATGAGACCGCACACCCGCAGGCGCCGTACCACCAGCGAACTTTACAGCTCGAGTTCCACAATGGGCATGGCCCACATCAGAGCCATCTGATCGCAGGGGCAGCCAAGGTCGTTGCCCACGCCGCCCGGGCCGTCGAACTGGAGGCTCTCGAGCATGCGCAGGAGCCACTGCCAGGGACCGTCGGACATGATGTCTGCGCTGAATACATCATCGAGTCCAAGCGCGACGACGTCACCCAAAAACCGTTGTCGAGCCCGGGGCTGCAATCGGCGGTGATGGAAGTCGTTTTGACACCGGAAGACTGGGCATCGCCGCTCACACCATCTGGACCCAGGGATTTTTCAGCGGTGGCGAGGTAGCCAACGTCGCCGGCATTCGCCGCGCCCTCGCAGTCGTCACGCACTACCTGGATATTTTTTACCAACACCTCGAGCGCCCCCACGAGGTGGGTTGGCCCTGAGCACCTCCGGCCATGAGGGAGGGAGCTCATCAGAGATCTTGCGGATCGACTGACGCTCGGGTCTGGCGCGTAAACTGACCGCACGTCGCACCGACGAATGTGCTACAGAACGCCTGGGGGCCCGGGGGTCCCCGCACGAGGAACCATGCAACACGCACTTGATCACGAGGAAGACCGCAGCCTGCGCTCCGACGTACGGCGGCTTGGCCAGACGCTGGGAGCGGTCATCCGGAGCCAGGCCGGCGAGGCGCTGTACGAGCTGGAAGAGGAGATCCGCCACCTGGTCGTAAAGCACCGGACCGAGGGAGCCGACTGGGCGCGGGCAGAGCTCATCACGCGCATCGGCAGCCTGGTGGTGACCGACATCCAAAGCGTTGTACGCGCCTTTGCCATCTTCTGCGACCTGGTGACCCTCGCCGAGGAGCAGCACCGGATCCGGCGGCTCGACGCCCTGGAGCGGCAGGTCCACCCGGCACCGTTAAAAGAGTCGTTGGCTGCCGCGGTGACGGACCTCAAGCGCCAGGGAGTGGACGACGACAAAATGGCCCGGATGCTCGAGCGGCTCCACGTGGACCTGGTATTTACCGCCCACCCCACCGAGGCCAAGCGGCGTTCGGTACACTCGAAGCTGCGGCGGATCAGCCGCATCCTGCACGAGCTGGAACGGCACGACCCGCTCCCGGGGTACCGGGTGCAGCTCAATGAGCGCCTCGCCGCCGAGGTGACCGCCCTGTGGATCACGGACTATGCGCGGACAGCGCGCCCCACGGTCACAGACGAGGTGCGCACCGGGCTGTATCACTTCGACATCAGCTTGTGGGACGTGGTGCCCAAAATCACGCGCAGCCTGCAGCGCGCCCTGGCAGTGCACTATCCGTCGCTCCACGTTCCAAGGCAGTTCCTGCGCTTCGGCTCCTGGATCGGCGGAGACCGCGATGGGAACGCCTTTGTCACCGCCAAGACCACGGCGGAGACCCTGCGGCTGCACCGCGGACTGGCCGTGGAGCGCCATCGCCGGGAGCTGCGCCAGCTCGAGCAGAGCCTCAGTCTCAGCGATCGACTTATCACGGTGAGTCCCGCGGTCACCGCGCTGCTCAAACGCGCTGACGGGCACAACGACCCCCACCTGGACTACCTTCGGAGGCGGTATCCACGGGAGCCCTATCGGCTTGCCACGGCGCTGCTGGTGGCCGACCTGGCCGAGGCCTCTGCCGACGAGGTTTCGGCGCGGTTGCGCGGCGCCGACGTGGGCCCGCTGCCGGCCCTGAGGATGCCCGAGTCCCTCACCGAGCCGCTGCGGATCATGGACACCAGCCTACGGGAGGCCGGCGCCGGCGCCGTGGCCGATGTGGACCTGGAGCGGGTCATCCGGCAGATCGACACCTTCGGGCTACAGACAGCACGGCTGGACATCCGGCAGCACAGCGCACGCCACACCCAGGCGCTGGACGAGCTGTTGCGACGGCTGGGACAACACGACGACTACGCCGGACTCGAGCCCTTCGCGCGCTTGGACCTGCTCACCCGGCTGCTCGAGGCGCCGCCCCCGACCATCCCCCGGAAAGACCTGTCCGAGGACGTGCAGGAGCTCTGCGCCCTCTTCGAGGTGTTAGATCGCGCCACCGCTCACTACGGACGGGAGATCATCGGCCCGTACATCATCTCCATGACCGGCGGGCCCGAGGACGTGCTCGCGGTGTTGCTGCTCGCGCGCTGGTTCGGGCTCTCCCCCGGGCCGGACCAACCGGGAGAGGAGCGGTTGGCCATCGCACCGCTGTTCGAGACCCGGGACGACCTGCGGGGCGCCGCGCGCATCATGAGCGCGCTCTTTTCGCACCCCGCCTACGCCCGCCACCTGCAGGGACACGCCCGCCATCAGACCGTGATGATCGGCTACTCCGACAGCAACAAGGATGCCGGCTTTGTGCCCGCCAATTGGGAGCTCTACCAGGCCCAGGAGGCCCTCGCCGCCGCCTGTCGCGCCGCGGAGGTGACCTTCACTCTTTTCCACGGCCGGGGCGGCTCCATCGCCCGGGGCGGGGGGCCGGCCAATCGCGCCATCCTCGCGCAGCCGCCAGAGTCCATCGATGGTCGGCTGCGATTCACCGAGCAGGGCGAGATGATCAGCGAGCGCTTCGGCAACCCCATCATCGCCCGCCGCCACCTCGAACAGGTGATCCACGCGGTGCTCCTATCCAGCGCTCCGAGTCACCGCGCCGCAGCCCACGTCAACCCCCGCTGGCGGGACGCCCTGGATCAGCTGTCGCGTCACGGATACGAGGCCTACCGCGGCCTCGTCTACGACACACCGGAGTTCCTCGTGTACTGGCAACAGGCCACGCCCATCCAAGAGATCGGCCAGCTCCATCTGGGCTCCCGCCCGGCGAAACGCTCCGGCGGCACGGCGTTCTCCGAGGTGCGGGCGATCCCCTGGGTGTTCAGCTGGATGCAGTGCCGCGCCACCCTGCCGGGCTGGTACGGCCTCGGCAGCGCGCTGGAAAAAGTCGGCGCCGATGCCGACGGGGCCCTCGGGCTGGTGGAGATGTACCGGCAGTGGCCCTTCTTCCGAACGCTCATCGATAACGCGCAGCTCTCCCTGGGCAAGGCCGACATGGGCATCGCCGCGCTCTACAGCGAGCTCGTTACAGATCGCGCCCTCGCCGAACGCATCTTCTCCCAGATTCAAAAGGAGTTCGACCGCAGCCGCCTTTGGATCCTGCGCATCACCAGCCAGCACGAGATCCTGGACAACGAGCCCGTGCTCCAGCGGGCCATCCGCCGCCGGAATCCCTACGTCGACCCCCTGCACCTCATGCAGATCGAGCTGCTCCGCCGCCTGCGCGCCCTCGACGATCCGACCGGCGACGAGGGCGAGCCCCTCCGCCGCAGCATCTTCCACACCATCGTCGGCATCGCCTCGGGCCTGAAGAACACCGGGTGATCCTCTGAGCTATCCCTGAACAACGTAAGATTCGCCAAGACGTCGCGGGCTTGCTGGCGGAGTGGGGGGCGTGCCATAGTCGGCCGGACCTGGGACGAATGATGCTGACTGCTGTACTGAAATGGCTCTCCGAGCGGCGGGCGCCGTTGCTGGTGGGGGCGCTGATTGTGGGCGCTGTGCTTGTGTTGTACGGGCGATTTCTGGCGCGACCGGCGGACTTCTTCATCGGGGACCTGGTGAACCTGTTCCAGCCCTTGCGGCACCAGTACACGGCGGCCGTGTCGGGCGGGGAGCTGCCGCTGTGGTCGTCGGCCATCTTGGCCGGGACGCCCACGTTCGCTGATCCTCAGGCGGCGACTTTTTACCCGGGCACTGCCGTACATCTGGCGGTGGAGTATCCGCTGGCGGAGCTGCTGGCCTTTCTGCTGCACCTGGTGCTGGGGGGCTGGGGCATGGTGTGGCTGTGCCGCAAGCTGGGAGTGGGCTGGGGGCCTGCGGCGCTGGCGGGGTTGAGCTACTGCTGCAGCGGCTATTTTGTCACGCACCTGGTGCACCCCAACTTCATTCACACGGCGGCGTGGATCCCCTGGGCCCTCGGATCGCTGCGCCGGGTGGTGGACTCGGGACAAGCGCGGTGGGTGGCCCTGGGGGCGCTGACCGTGGGGTTGAGCGTCCTGGCCGGCGGAATGCAGCTGGCGTACTACGGTCTGGGCGCCGCGTTGGTATTGGCCGGAACATGGGCGGCGGCAGACACGTCGCGTGTCTCGAAACAGCGCCTGGCGCGGTTCGGGCTGGCGGCCGGGGCGGTGGGGTTGGGCCTGGCCCTCGCGGCGATCCAGCTCATTCCCACGGCGGAGTTTTCCGCGCACTCGGTGCGGGC
>Ga0180009_10006209_pt1 | contig 12606 bp, 10 predicted proteins | sample OS_PC_MetaG_FD_123537 | JGI IMG/M metagenome (GOLD analysis project Ga0180009, IMG submission 123537) | Groundwater microbial communities from the Aspo Hard Rock Laboratory (HRL) deep subsurface site, Sweden - OS_PC_MetaG | ecosystem: Environmental > Aquatic > Deep subsurface > Groundwater...
CACTCATCGCTTGGGTATCTGACGCCCGTTGAGTTCGAAGCCGCCTGGCAACTGGCTCATCAGGAGCAGACTACCCACTAAGAATCGCAAAAAAACTGTCCAGTTTTGTGGGTCCACTACACTTGGCGTATTGGTGTCTTGGCGGTTTATTACAGATAATGTCCAAAGATTATAAGCCAAGTTCTGCAAGTTTCATTGTTTTTAATCTTCAGGGACGAGCAAAGTAAAGACCATAGCGCTTGAAAAATTCTCGAAGCTCTTCACCCAGATCGTCCAAGTATTCACTACATTGCCCTGAACCGATTGAAAACCACATCTTACCAGAGCTATTCCAGGTCTTCTGCATTTCACCCGGCACATCTTGGAGAATGACACTCAAGCATTCACAATTGGCATTGGAGGGGGAGACAACAAGCTCAATTCCTGACCATTTTCTTCCCTTTGCGAATGTTATCCGCCATTCTGGAGATCTGTCAACGTTTGTTACACGCCAAATCGCATGCACATAGTCTTGAAGATACTGGCAAAATTCATTCAAGATGTCAACGAGTATGAGAAATTTCTTTTCTTCAGAAAAACCAATTACGTATTGTTCTTTAGTTTTGATAGCTCTGGCTGGCGTACCTACAGCGAGTACCCCTGCAGGAATATCACTGTTCACTAAAGCACCCGTCCCAATGACAGCATCGTCACCAATTTTCACAGAAGGCATGATAAAAACTCGACAAGGAATCCATACCCTTTTCCCAATATGAACTTCACCGAATTCTACTGGATAACCATCAAGCTTTGATTTATATGCTCCATGTGTAAAAATATAAGTATCGTAACCGACCGAACTTTCTTCTCCAATTTCTATCAGCCTTGATGGATCAATCAGTGTAAATGGGAAAATATGTACCCGATTATGGATAACTATTTTCGATTGGCGACTGGGCACCAAGGTGCGAATGATGGCTATCTCACTAATTGTCACATCATCGCCTATGGATACATCCTCGACATTAATTAAGACAAAGGGACGAATAGCGGTTCTTTTTCCAATCCTAAGCCGGGCACATTCTATGACCGAGAACATACCAATTGTTGTATTCGCATCAATTTCCATGGATTCCCTGGCAGAGACTACAGTGCCAAAACCAATTTTCACTCTGGGGCCGATCTTAGCACCTTTCAACTTATATAACCAAATCTTTATGGGAGATGGTAACAGCCCCTGAGTTATGATCTTTACAATAGGCAGCCGTTGTTTGTTGATGTTCATAGAATTTCCCTGTTACATTTGCTGTGGTTCAAAACCTTAGAGAGTTAGATTGGCGCTTTAGGTGTCAAGCCGAGCAAAGAAGGAGCGCAATCATCGCAAAGCCTGAGTTTGAAACAATCTTTACATGACGACCGATTCAGAGAAGAAGTCAAAAGCCCCACCGTCATGTTTTGCCTGATCGGAATACGACTCGTTCTGATTAACATCAGAGATCCTTTCCTTTCACTTACTTGTAACTGTAGCAATAACAGTATCAACCAGATAGGTTATGATCTCTCTACTATGCCCCGGCTGAAACTGGCGTGATGCGTTTTTCTCTAACACAATTTTTTGAAAATCTTGCTCTCCTCCAATGTGTACAACTTTTCCCCTCTCGATTAGACCCAACTCTACAACGCCCATTTTTCCTGCAAAAAGGTTATAAGCCGGGGTTCCCAAAACTGCAGCCTCCCTACCCATGGTTCCGACGGCGGTGATGACCAAGTCAGAGTGATAGATCAGTTGTGGTCCATCAAGCACAGTTGGTGGTATCCATGCATCGGGCAAAACAGTAGATTTCAATCTTTGACCCTGTTCGGGGAAACGAGGTAAGAGCACAATAAAAACATTGGGCTTCGCAGCCAAATACTCCATCAGGGTCTCAAAATAGGGGTGTTCAAAATGCTGGTATAAACTTGTGCCCGGTGGGCGGACAACTACAATAATCTTCTCGTCCCAAGGAATGGGTATACTAGCCTTGAAGTTTGGATCTGGCTGAAAAGTGGATAAGTATATGTCTTCCTTGATGCCGGGGAAAGTGAACAGTCGCCTTGAGTCCAACCGGAACTTGCGCTGTTCAACCGGGCCAAGAATGTCCGGGACAACGACCCGAGTAGCTAACGGAAGTGAGAGTTTACTGGCAGGATTAAACTCAAAGTCTGTAATGGCCACACAGGGAATTCCTAATAGACGCGCGGCTATGATATGGGTATGCGAGCCAAAATTGATTGCCAGATCAAACGAAGATCGAATTCCATATCTAATCAAAGAACCAACCCGAATTACACTCCGCACCAATTTGTCTGTCAGGCTTTTGCGGACTGTCCAATCACCAACTACTTGAAATTCCATATGGAACTTGCGTGCCAGAGCTACAGTCTGTGCAAAATCACGCGCAGTGATGGTGACATTGTGCCCTCGATGCTGTAACTCTGCAATAATAGGTCGAAAAAAGAGGACCTGTGGGGAATTAACCAAGTCAATCCAGATTCTCAAGGTAGCACCTCTCTAAGAATGGTTTTTAAATCATGTTGTGTGCGAAGGAACAATAGCTCGGTCAGCGCCCGCTGCATCCATGCCTGTGTCCAGCGCATATATGCGGAACGATTGAGAAAATATCGAGTGCGTTGGTAATTGAAGTAACCTTGCGCATTCTGCAAGTGCTCGACTGCCCAGCCTGCCACCCTCTCTGCCCATTCAAGACCTTGTGGATCATGGGTTGTGAACTCCAGAAAAGTCAAAATACTTTGGGCAGAACAGTGGGTATCAATAGGGTAGGTTTTGTTCGCATAGAATTTCGGCGTTCCATCGGGCAAGAACATCTCTCGTTTCCAGAATTGATACCCTTTCTTGACAACGCCGTTGAACTCATCTGTCTGTAGTCGATTACCGATACGATTCATAGCAACCAATACATAGCCGGTGTGGAAGTTGTCTACCCAGGTATCGTTGCCATTTTCACCGTAAGGCCACGAACCATTGGGCAGTTGTCGACGGGCGGTGTAACGCGCGGCCTGCAAAGCGAACTGAGCCAACTCCGAATCCGAGCTTATTGCTCCCACCTCGGCCAGCAGCCACGCTCCCAGCACATTGGCATTGTGCACACAACGATGATCCAACGGTGTATAACTAAAACAACATTCATCCGAGGCGGGACGAGCGACTTGCAAGTCATGAATAATGAATTGGCAGGCACCCCGTGCAATTTCCAGTGAGGATCGAAAAACAGAAGGTTGAAGGCCTGAAAGTTGAAAACCCGATGCTGAAATTCCATCATGGGCAAACTGGTACAGGTCAAGGAAAGCGAGGCCGATAAACGCTGTATTGACCACGGTTGGTGTCCCTTTGGGGGCAAAAAAACCACGGTTCGGCCAGTCAAAATTATATCCCCAACAGGCACCATTGTATCCAGGAGAAACGTTCTGCTGCAACCAATCAGCGAAAAACAGTATCCTTTCCAGATAACGTGCCTCACCGCTTTGTTGATATTTCCGTAGGTAAGAGGTCAAGAAGATGCCCATTCCCTTGGGGTTATAGCCCTTGGACACACCCAGTAAAGGTCGTAGATTGATCGGGCTATGTTTGAAGAACTGTACCCAAACCTGCCCCAACCGTCTGCTCCCAAACGTGAGGCGCTTCAACAGAGGGCTGTTCAAGGCATCGAAAGGATCCCAGCCACAGAACTCCTGAGATTCGATCCAGTTATCTAGACGTTGGCTGGCTTCTACGATATTAGTGATTTCAGACATTTTCAATCCGCACCACCTGCCCTTCGGCCAGCGAACGCAGTACTGCAAAGCTGGCTTTAGTAGCCGCTACTGCATCGAAAAACGGTACCGGCTCTGCTTGGCCCTCCCGGATTGCATCAACCCAGGCGATCATCTCTTTCTTGTGCCCTTTGTCCTGCCCTGCGTTGCGAGAGACCTTCTTGCGCCCGCCGCTGACCAGGGTCAGGCAACGGTAATCGTCAATGATTGCCACCTTACCCTCGCTAAATATCTCTACATATTCCTTTGACAAAGCTTTGTCACCGTTAGCAACATACAAGATCGTCCCAACCGAGCCATCGGTTAGATTGATGTTGATCGTTAGATTATCATCGCGGTATTTGCCCTGGTTAGGAAGAGCCTGGGCATACACGCTCTGCACCTGCGCTCCCGCGAAGAACTGAAACAGGTCGACAAAATGGCACACTTCCCCTACAATCCGGCCGCCACCCTGTTCCAGATCTTGGGTCCAGTGGTCTAATGGGATATAACCCGCATTGATCCTATAAAGCATCGCCAGAGGTTCATGTCGCTTAGCGAAGAAGTTCGCTGCAGCACGAATCATTGGCGCAAAGCGGCGATTGAAGCCGACCATCAGGAACGGAGAAGGTAGATTGGAGATTGGAGATTGAACACTGGCGACTATAGTGTGTTGTTGATAAGCAGCAACCACCCTATCGAGTTGCTCAAGAGTAAGGGCGAGGGGTTTCTCCAGATGAACGGCTTTACCCGCCTGTAGCGCCTGAATAGCCAAATCGGCGTGGGAGTCGTGGCGGGTAGCAATAATCACGGCGCGGATTTCTGGATCCATTAACAATTCTTCATGATTTGAAGCCGCAAACGAAAATCCAAAGCGCTCGGCTACATCACGACTTTGAAGTGGTGAGAGCGTCGCCACGCTGCGTAAAATGACTTGTTTATTATTTTTTAAATGCGGGAGCAACATACTTTGGGCAAAATTGCCCGCACCAATCACACCAATCTCTAATTGCCCCGGCGTTTTCTCTCGCACAGGGGCGATTTCCACACGTCTTTCTACACCTACAAATGTTTGTGGATATTCGAACAAAACACCCAGATATGGCTCTTGTATAGCTCCACTGATCAGAGCATAGGCTTCTTCGGCTTGCTCCAACTTGAAACGATGGGTGATCAATAGGGTTACGTCAACCTTGCCCTGAGCCACCAGGCTGAGAAAAGCAGCCATGTTGCGACGTTCAGTCCAGCGCACATAACCATATGGGTAATCCAAACCTTTTTCTTCATAAGTTGGGTCATAGCGCCCCGGCCCATAGGAACGCGAAAGACGCAGCTCGAGTTCTTTGTTGTAGTAAGGTTCGCGTGGGATCGTCAACCCCACCGCCCCAACCACGACCACCCGGCCTTTATCACGGCACAATTCGCCCGCCAACTCCACTGGACGGTTGCTGGAAGTACCGGCGGTAACGATCACCGCATCGGCTCCCCTGGATTCGGTAATCTGGGCAAGACTGGATATGAGAGCATCTTCAGACTCTACCGCAGCATCTGCTCCCAATTGCAATGCCAGCATACAGCGATCCGGGTTGAGATCATAGCCAATTACACCGCAACCCGCCGCTTTCAACATCTGCACAGACAACTGTCCAAGTAAACCCAGGCCAAGCACAACGGTGCATTCCCCCAAGCGTAGATCTGCCTGGCGGATGCCTTGTAAAGCAATCGCCCCGAGGGTTGTGAAGGCAGCCGCGTCTAATGCCACTCCTTGTGGCACAGGGACACACAGATTGCGCGGTACAGAGATGATATCGGCGTGCGCCGCGCTTGCGCCTCCACAAGCCACCCAATCCCCTGGGCGAAATTCATCTACCCCGTCTCCAACCTGCAAGACGATTCCCGTCGCGCTGTAGCCCAAGGGAGAGCGAGCATCTAAACGGGTCATCACCTTCTTATAAGTCGCCCCCACCCCAATCTGTTTAACAGACTGCATCACCTGCCGCACCTGATCAGGGCGGGCCAGGGCTTTGCCCAGCAGACTCTTGCGGCCAGTCTCGATCTTGGTGCGTTCGGTACCAGCGCTGATGAGTGAGTACGCTGTCTGGACGAGCACTTGCCCTGGCTGTATAGTGGGAGACGGCATGTCATCTACATCGAGTTTACCAGAGCGTAAGTTTTGAGAAAGTTGTTTCATGCCTTTTCGCCGTAAATAAACAAATACCACCCTACTCGTGAAGCAAGAAATCGCTCAATCTTCACTGGGAAAAAGGGAATAGTATTGTGAATTGGCAAATGTGCAACTGCGAACCGCAGATTAATGAAATACGGGCTAAACAGCCGCTCTATCTCCGGCTTTGTATACGAGTATGCGATGGGACACTCGGGACCGTCCGTACAGTGGTGGGGAAATTCTGTGCTTGAAAGATACTTTGGTCCCATACGTCTTATATTCTGGTAATGTAATTCCAGTGTTCCTCTATGCAATTGCTTGGGCATAACTGGGCGAGCCAAAAAGTAAGCCAAGACTTTGAAACGCATCCAGCTCTGTATCCTGATATAGTAGTTTATACTATGTCTATGGTACAGCATAATAATAATGCCCCCCCCTGTGACTAAGACACGCCTGATCTCACTCAAGGCATTATCAAGGTGTGGCAAATGATGGAGCACACCATGGGAGTACACCAAATCAAACATTTCATCTTCAAAATCCACCATCCGCTCTGCATTCTGCACCTTAAACGTCCCTGGTAGCCCAAGTGCCTGAAAATGCAAGCGGGTAGCATCTGTAGCCGCTTCTGTCAGGTCAACTCCAGTATACAATGCACCGTTTTGAGCAAACTGTGTCCCATCGGCCCCCAAACCACAACCAATTTCAAGAACATGCTTACCACAATATTGATCAAATGGAACTAGATCGTTCAGATGCCATTCCGAATGATAGCGGAATTGGGAATACTCGCGAAAAAATTCAGACGATCCAAATGGTGCTTTTGTAAATTGAGCGCCACAAGGGTGTGCATTCCAAAAATCTCGTACACTCTCCACATTCTTGACCGTTAACACCGGTGTTGCCATGCTTATTCTCCTTTCTCCGATATGCCAGGTCTTTGCCCATCAACAAATATACGCATCCACAATTCAAGCGTCATCAATGCCCAAATACGGTAAGGTTGATCGTTCCTACCTTCCGCGTGATTTTCAATCATAGAACGGATGGCTCCCGGTTTGAAAAAACCACGTCTTCGGATGGCCTGCTCTGAAAGCAAATCATATTCCAGGTCTAGCAGATCCTCACGCAGCCAAGTGCGAATCGGTGCTCCAAAGCCAGCCTTTCCACGCCAGATCACCTCTTCCGGAAGAATATTTTTCATTGCACGCTTTAGCAGGTATTTCTGCTTAAGCCCATTGATCTTGTAGTGCGCCGGAACCTGACGCATAAACGCTGCTACTTCCTGATCCAGCAATGGCACTCGCACTTCCATAGAGGCGGCCATGCTCGTCTTGTCTGAGTAGGTCAGATTAAGTTCTGGCAGAAAAGTCTTCTGATCTACAAACAACATCTGATCAACAAAATCAGCGTCGGCCACTGCCCGAAAATAGGCCAGATGCGTTTCATAGGGATCAAAGCCATTCACCTGGGCTCGAAAGTCAGACGTATACAAACTCCCCTGTTCGCCGGGTGCGTAGTACGAGTGATGGAACGCATAGCGCTCGGCCGGCGGGTATCCTGCACCCAGTAGGGTTTTGCGAAAGTAGCGATGAAATGCCATGACCTTGCCCGGAGAGACACCGGGTAGTTTGTCTTTGACCGCAGGCAGCCAATCCCAGGCAGGCAACAGAACCCTTTCCCGCAGAACGCGCGGCATGAGCGCGAGCGGGCGCGAGAAGCGATCCTCCAAGTGAACGCGATAGCCGCCGAAGATTTCATCTCCCCCTTGACCGCTGAACAGGACAGTAAGTTGCTCCCGCGCCGCCTTGCAAATCAGATACGATGTGATCGCCGCCGGGTCGGCCACCGGCTCATCCAAGTGCCAGACGATTTTCGGTAGTAGATCCACAATGTCCGGTTGAACTTGGATCTCATGATGCTCAACGCCGAAAGTCTGCGCCACTAAGCGCGCATATTTGGGGTCTTCATCGGATTGTTCATGGCGCGCGTCTTGTGTCCGGTAAGCAATCGTGTAAGCCTTCATCGGGCGGTTGGTGATCTGGGTGCCTAAGGCCAGCAGGGAACTGGAGTCTAGGCCGCCGCTCAAAAATACGCCCAAGGGCACATCGCTGATTAAATGGCGCTTGACCGCCGTATAAAGGATGGTGCGCAACTCTTCCACTAATTCCGCTTCCGGACGTTCGCACGGCTCCACCGCTGGGAGACCGTCCCAGTAACGCTTGATCTCAAACTGCCCGTCACGCCATAATAGACAGTGACCGGGCATCAGTTTGAACACACCTTTGAACAATGTCCTGGGACCGGGCACCCACAGAAAGTTCAAGTAGTAATGTAATGCCTCAGCATCTACTTCAGGTTTCAGCAACCCGCCAGCGAGGAAACTCTTAACTTCGGAGGCAAATGCCAGGCGGCCCCCATTGAGTGGCAAATAGTACAGCGGCTTGATGCCAAATGGATCACGCGCCAAAAGCAGACGCTGTCGCCGTGCGTCCCATAGTGCAAACGCAAACATCCCATTCAGCGCCAGCAAGAAGTCAACGCCACGTTCTTCGTAGAGATGAATTAGTACTTCGGTATCGGTGTGTGAGCGAAAGTGATGTCCCTTGGCTTCCAGTTCTGGGCGTAGATCCAAAAAGTTGAACACCTCGCCGTTATACGTCAGCCAGATGCTCCCATCTTCGTTGCACATCGGTTGGTGACCGGCGGGTGAAAGATCAATGATGCTCAAGCGCCGATTCGCCAGACCGACCCACGGCATGCCCGCGCCGTTGGAGATTACTTGCACGCCGCCATCATCCGGCCCACGATGAATAATTGCCGCATTCATTGCTTCCAATTGCTGAAAATCTGCAAATCCGGCAGTGCCGCAAATGCCACACATACCTAACTGCTTCTCCTGGCGCTCATCAACTCGTCATAGATTTTCTGCAGACGCCTGCTTAATTGCGCCATAAGGGGAATCAGGCTCCATTGGATGGTCTTCTTTGATCGGCAAATACTTGAGCTCACCAAAGATGTCCGCAGAGGAGGAGAACACTATCTTCCGTACCCCAACTTGTCGGGCTGCTTCCAAAACTTCCAGTGTGCCTATCACATTGATCTCGGAGTCGAGGGTGGGGTGCTCAATGGAACGCTTATTACCTACCGATGCCGCGAGATGGAAGACAACCTCAACGTCCTTCATTGCTCGTGCCACAATGCCTGCCTCTCGCACATCTCCCTCGATGAACTCGACCTAGGAGAAAGGGTCCAAATTGCAGCGATACCCTGAAGACAGATTATCCAAGACCACGACGGAATGGCCTGCCTCCGTCAGCAATTTCACAATGTTAGAGCCGATGAAACCGGAGCCCCCAGTGACAAGCGCTTTACAACTTTGAAACGAGTTCATTCAACCCTGCATGCATCCGTTCTGACTATTTACGAAAGAATAGGAAAACAGCGCGTAGATGTCATGGTAATGACTTGGCCACGCTCCTTCATAACAAGATTAGCGAGCATTGCACAAGCACAAAAGCTCGCCGGCAAGTTTCTCGCCAAATCGCTCTGCCGTAAAAAGCTCTCGAAATTTTCGAAGACTATTCTGCTGCATACCGAGTAGCAATTGCCTGTCTTCAATAAGCTGATTGATTTTGATGGCTAGGTCGCGGGAATCCCTTGGATGACACATGAATCCATTTACTCCATCTTCTACTGCACTGGCAGTGGCCGCATGATCTGTTGCTATGATCGCACAACCATAGCTCATTGCTTCAAGGATCGCGAGAGGTAATCCCTCAGATGGATAGTAAGTTGGAAGAAGAAATATGTCACTCTCTTGCAGGCATGTCTTTCTTGCATCGCCGGTGACTACACCAAGGAATTTTAAGTGTTCCCCAATCCCGGTAGATTCTACAATGCTCATCGCAGCACTCTTGTGAACTTCCGAATCCCAGGCGCCAACAAATAGAAAACTAACGTTAGGATTTTTTCGGGTAACCAATGGAATGGCTTCTAGCGCTTCATCAATTCCCTTTGACCTGACAAAATTACTATAGAAGATTATTCTCACCGAGCCGGAGGCTTCAATGAGATTCCTGTTTGGAACATCTGCGTCGGTAAAGATTCCAAATGGGACAGCCTGCGCTTTCTCTAATGGAAGTAACCTTGAAAAGTACCGATCATACATTTTCAGACTTGGAGTGGTAAAAGAATGGTAAAGACTTATGCCCCACTTAATAAAGCGCTTCATAAACCACCCAGAGTGATCGTACAGGTTCTCTAAACCAATTCCAAGTATGCAACCTACCACTCTTCTGCCGAAAAGTCTGCAAATCGTGACGAGAAAGATATCCTTGACGAATGACACCGGCGGGAACGAAATGGCCGCATAAACTAGGTCAATCCGGCTCGTGATCAGGATTCGGCATAGTCGGACGGCATAGCCAACAAACCTCCCAGCCTTGGCTAGAGAGAAGCGACCATAGTCGCCAATGGAATCAGCGAACTTGAGGTCAAGAAAGACGATATCGAACTGCCGCGTGACCTTCGTCTTTAATAAAGTGTCAAAATAAATTGTTGCACCATTCACAGGCGGAGGCAGAGTTCCAAGGATCAGGAGCTTCTTTTTCGATTTAGACGTCAACGTACATCTCCCAATGCGTCGAATAGTATTGGCATGTTCGTGATATGCCTTCCTTCAGTGTTATTCTTGGCTCCCAACTAATGGTATTCCTTAACTTGGATGTGTCAATAAGTACATCTCCAGTTTCTGCACGCTCATAGTCCTTCGGCCAAGGCACGTAACGAATTGATCCTTGTCCTACCATTTCAACTACCAGCTCAACCATGGTACGAAATTCTGTGCTCTCACAAGAGCCAAGTAAATAGAGCTGACCATTTGTGGCACTGGTTGCTCCACAACGTACGAAAGCATCTACAATATCGTCAATGTATATATAATTCCTTATCTGACGACCATCACCGAAGACGGTGATTTCTTTATCCTGCATCGCGAGCCGGATGAACCAGCCTACCAAACTGTACTTGCTGTGTTTGATTTGTTGACGGGGGCCATAGGGATTCGTTATTCGCAGGACGGTTGTGGCAATACCGTAATTTCTGTGATAGATGTAGTGGTATTTTTCTGCAGCCAACTTGTGTACAGCATAGATAGACAGGGGATTGGTAGGATGGTCCTCTCTGATCTCCGGCCTTTGGGTCTCACCGAGTACCAATCGCGAACTGGCAAACAAAACCTTAGCTTTAGTATTCAGACGCCTACAGGATTCCAGTATATAGAGAGTGGCTGCCTGATTCACTTCCAAATCCTCGAACGGCATATTTCCGCTATCAATGTAGCTCACCTGAGCAGCAAAGTGATAGATAATGTCGCTAGACTCGATTAGCTCTTTGACCTGTTTCTTGTCGCGCACATCGCCAATCACAACACGCATCTTCTCTCTAAGTGTTGGGTCGAGATTGAATTGGTTACCTCCATAGAGGGGATTTAGCGAATCCAGGATGACGATATCCGCGCCAAGGGTGCTCAATCGATTCGCAAGACTACTTCCTAAGAATCCCAATCCTCCGGTGACAAGCACACGCTTTCCGGAATAGAACATTTTCAAGAATGAATCTGTGAACTCAATCGTTGTTGAATCAGTCATTTTCTTCTCAATCGGAGGATGCTTTGAGTAGCGGTAGCCATACCGTTCCACGGTGACGGGGTTGGCCCTAAGATTAATATCTTTGGCACTCTGTTCATCTCATGTTTCACTATGTCTTCTGACTCGGGACAGCAAATATCTGAGCAAAGCTGCATCAACTCCAATCCGAAGACGTACTAAAATGCTTAGATAAACCAATCCTCCTATTACGCCAATCACTATCGACCGCACAAATGATGGCAGGTGGAACCAGAGCATATCCGGCATAACCTGCAAGAGAAACATTAAGATGCCCATGAACACAGAAGCCACAATGATCTTACTAAAACTAATCATTAGCCCTGGTATGCCAAGCCCCCCCAATTTCTTGTCAAGCTCCGTTAGGAGGAGTCCGCTTCCAACAACCATCACTCCTGCGTACGCCATCGCAATGCCCATTAAGCCCATAAAACGCGCCAATACAACAGCCAGTGGCACATACAAGACAGACATAATCAATGTGATTCTTACAGGAGCCCACATATCTCGAATGCCATAGCAAGTTCGATAGAGCACAGTAACGGTAGCAATAGCCACTAAGCCAATAGCATAATACATCAGAACATCTGCCATCTTAACGCTGTCTGCATAGATGAATGCACCATGTTCAAAGAACAGCCTAATAATAGGAACTCGAAGAACGACAATAATGGCAGAAATAGGTGCTATCAGGTACCATGACGCCAGCAGGCTTTGATTTACACGTCGTCGTACCTCCATAAGATCCTGGTGCGCACTACTCTCAGAAATGTGTGGATAGAGGGCAGTCACGAGAGGAATCACCAAGAACCCAAGAGGAAGATTGTAGAGCTTCTGGGACCAGTTTATGATTGCCACGCTACCTTCTGAAAATCCAGAAGCGATAGCCCTATCCACAAATGTAATGACATTGGAAAACATAATGAACACTAGCACGGGGAAAGAAAATCGAAAAACGTAACTCGGCGCTTCGCCATGGCCACCAAACGTCCATTGTCCAGA
>Ga0180009_10006210_pt1 | contig 12605 bp, 12 predicted proteins | sample OS_PC_MetaG_FD_123537 | JGI IMG/M metagenome (GOLD analysis project Ga0180009, IMG submission 123537) | Groundwater microbial communities from the Aspo Hard Rock Laboratory (HRL) deep subsurface site, Sweden - OS_PC_MetaG | ecosystem: Environmental > Aquatic > Deep subsurface > Groundwater...
ATTTCTCTTAGTTACACTTTAAAAGTGAGCCATCTTTAAAGATTAAAAATATACTATTTTTTTACTCTCTAGATGTAAATAAATTATTAGTTAAAAGTTAAAACTGGACTAAATTTAAATCAGAATTTTTAACTTTTTGACTACCTAAAAACTCATCTCTATGCCAGAATCTTACTTCAGATAAACCAGATTCTTTATCTGGGCTAATCCGAAGTTGTATTCTCTCATGTAGTGGTGCGCTAGGTACTTTTAATTCCAAATTATTTATACAAACTTTGCGATAAGAATCTACTATTCTCTCTACTCTTAAACAGAAGATATCCTTGCTTGACTTAAATGGTGGTCTTATCGTAAATTCTCTAAAGAGAGATCTTTTCTCTCTTAATGCTCTTTGAAATATAATATAGGGGATTTCCCCGGTGGTAGAATGAACTATTCTGTAATTATATTGTTGGACAAGATGATTCAGGATTAATTGGGCCTCTTGAATATCCCTAATATTCTCTCTGTAACAGGTCCTTACCAATCTGTCCTGAATCCATCTATAGGGTCTTTCAATTTTACCCTTGGCCTGCGGAGAAAGCGCATAGGTTAGCTTTACCCTACAGTCATCTAAAACCTGTTTCCACTTAAGGATCTGCCTCATCAGTAAGTTTGTAATGGTTTCGCCAGAAACTGTCTCTTCCCTGTACAAAGCGAAAGATAGAATGGCTATCTACATAATAGGCCAGAGGGAATCCATATTTTAATAAAACTGCCTCTAAAGCCAAAATATGTTCCCAGGTGGTCTCTCTTTCTACCAGGACAGCATACAAGATCAACCTGCTGTAATCATCAAGGGAGGTAATCAGATACCATTTTCTGGCAGCATAAGGGGCAAACTGGTGATGAGAAGAATCGTGTTGAATAAGCTCCCCGGGGTAATTAGTTATTACTTCTCTATCATGAGCTTTTCTCTTTGGCCTTAAAAAGTAAAAATTATTTCTTTTTGCCCGGTCGATTATGGTAGGCAAAGATACTTTCTGACTATATTTTTGTTCTAAAAGATCTTTTGTAACTGTAGTTGTAATACTTAATCGGTACTTCTTTTGCTTTGATTAAATCTTTTTCTATCTTTAGTTCTTTTATAATATTTTTCTCGATATCTGGATTTATTTTTCGATTAATTGTTTTTATTTCATACTGGATAGAAAAGCTATCTGGATCTTTGCGGTATTTGGCTAGTAATTCAAAGAATCTCCTTCTTTTGATTTTAAGCATTTGCAAAATATAATCAAGCTTGATTTCTTTATCCAGATAACTTTTTAAAAGTGATTTAACCTGACCATCGGTAAAGTTTTTGTGTAATTGTTTAGACATAATTTAGAACCTCTTTTCTTTTTAAGATTTAGTTCTAAATTATACCTTTTTACTGTTTTTGGGTAGTGCACTTTTGAATTTTAAATCATTAAAAAACAGTGCACTTTTGATTTTTAAATGACATCAGGCGGAGACCCGTTGACAAAAACGGTTAACTGTGCTAGGCTTTTAACGAAGGGAGTTCGGGGTCTTAGGAATATGCCAATGCTCACTCGGACAAGATCGGGCTCTGGACTTCTCAATATCCCCGCGATTGCTAAATACAGGAGGTGATGTTTATGGAGCAAAGCTCAGTGAAAGGACACCATAAAGATTCTTAAACTCAAAAAGGAGGTAAGGAAAAGATGAAGAAGATTACGGTATTATTTTTTGCTGTTGTGGTGCTCGGGGGGCTCTTTTTTATAGGAGCCATAAGTGCGACTGGTGCGGTGGATATCCAGCGCGGCGGAACTCTGCGCGTGACCGGCGCATCTTTAGAGCGCATTGATCACCCTGCACGCTACTCTTGGATAGCTCAATCCAATTGGACGCGTCATATAGCTGAGTATCTGACTTTCACCGATGAGAACAACGTCACCCACCCCTGGTTGTTGGAGAGGTGGGAGGCCAGCGAGGACTTGATGACCTGGACGCTCTATCTCCGCAAGGGGATCAAGTGGAACAACGGTGATGACTTCATCGCGGACGATGTCGTCTTCACCATGAAGGAGTGGCTTGATCCTGAGGTGGGCTCCTCCATACTGGGTCTGATGGCCTATCTCAAGCCGGAGAACATAGAGAAGCTGGACGACTACACGGTCAGGCTTCAGCTAGATTCGCCGCAGATCGCCGTGCCGGAGCACCTGTATCACTACCCAGCGCAGGTTATGAACTATCGGACCTTCGAAGGCGACTTCCTCAAGGCCCCGGTTGGCACCGGCCCATTCGTGTTGGAGGAATTCGTGCCGGGTGAGCGGGTAGTGCTCAGCCGCCGTACGGACCCTCCCTACTGGCGGATGGGGACTGATGGTAAGCCTTTGCCCTACCTTGACAAGATCATCTACTTTGACCTGGGCACGGAGGCATCGGCCCTTATCGCGGCTATACTGGGCGGGGAGGTGGACGTCATCAGCGAGCCAGCAACCGAGATTTTCATCGCTCTGCGGGACGATCCGAACATTAATGTGATAGGCACGCCAACGGCCTCGACCCGGGTCTTACGCATGCGGGTGGACAAGGAGCCCTGGGACGACTGGCGGGTTCGTCTGGCGCTTAAGCTTTGCCAGGACCGTGAGAAGATCCTGAAGATGGCCTATTACGGTGAAGGCATCGTGGGTCAGGATCACCATGTAGCCCCAATCCATCCAGCATACTACGAGGTGGAGACGCCTGCATATGATCCGGAGAGGGCTAAAGCTCTACTGGCCGAGGCTGGCTACCCCGACGGTCTCTCGGTCGATCTTCACGTCTCGATCGACGCGGATTCTGTCTCTTACGCACAGATACTCAAGCAGGACGCCGTTCCGGCAGGCTTTGACATCAGCATAAAGACCATGCCCATTACCGCCTACTGGGACATTTGGACCGAATGTGACTTGGGAATCACCCCCTGGGCGCACCGCCCACTGGCCACGATCGTTCTGGGCCTGGCCTACGTCGCTGACGCGGAGGGTAAGCCGGTGCCCTGGAACGAGACCCGCTGGGTGGACGATGAGTTCTCGGCCCTGCTCAAGGAAGCCGAGGGGACCCTCGATTTGGAGGAGCGCCGGGAGATCATGGGCAAACTCGAGAGGATACAAATGGAGCGCGGCTCCATCGCCATCGCCTACTGGATGAACGTGTGGTCTATCGCCAACGTAAAGGTGCAGAACTTCAAAGGGCACCCGACCGGCTACGATCTCTTTACCGATATCTGGATTAAGCAGCCCTAAGTCGTCTGTGAGACTTTGAGCAGTTTTCCCATACTGCGGGTGGGGCAGGTCGCGGTCGGTGTCTGGCCTGCCCCACCCCTGGAGCGAGCTCTTGCGGGACTTATGGTAAATAGTAATTAGTCTAATCTCTTGTAACCCAAGCTCGGCCGAGCTGTATGTATGTAGACGGCTTCGGCGTAAAAGCTTCGGGTAAACGTACTGGAGGGTACACGTTAGAACCATGGCCAAATTTATCGTGCGACGACTGGTGCTTATGCTGTTGACAATGTTCCTCGTTACAATTATCGTCTTCATCATCCTCGAGATTACACCTGGCAACGTGGCGCGAAGAATTCTGGGGCCATTCGCTACGCCCGAGCAGGAGGAATCCTTTCGGAGACAGTTAGGTCTGGACCAACCCGCCTATATGCGATATCTCAACTTCCTAATAGGAAGCGATTGGCGAGCGGAGAGGCTTGTTGGCATGCCTCTACGTCGGATTCGGATAAAGAGGCCGGGGACCGAGTTCTATGAGTGGTGGGCGATAGACAAAGATGACACTCTAATTCGATGGAAACTGGAGGGCGAGGACCTCATCGCTCTGCGGCTGCAGCCTGATGGTACGGTAGTTGAATCTATTGACAATGATCGGTGGCAGACGGACGAAGCCGGTGCCAGCACCTTCTGGGGAATAGATCTGCACGACCGTGCTGTCCTGTGGACAAGGGGCGGTCAGGTTTACTGGGTACGCGCTAAAGGGGCTGGCTGGTGGGTGGAGAAGGCAGGCGGCCCCGAGAAGTGGATCCCCTTACAAAAAGGCATATTGCGCGGCGATCCTGGCATATCAGTGCAGACCGGCCGTCCCGTTGCCGTGACACTCTTTCGGCGGCTCCAGAACTCGGCTATCCTCGCCGGTCTGGCATTCGTTATTGTCATGCCTCTAGCCCTCGTGCTGGGATTAATTGCGGGTCTCAATGAGGGAAAAGCGCTCGACCGTATCCTCTCCATTGGAGGTTTAGCGGGCACCTCCACTCCGTCCTTTGCGGTCGGCATATTCCTGATCCTGATATTCGCCATTTGGTTGAGACTGGTACCTGGCGTGACCGTGTTCGCGAGCGAGCGAGCGATCTTCGAAAAACCCGAAATGCTAGTCCTGCCTATCCTAACGCTCGCCCTGGTAGAACTGGGCTACGTGTTGCGTATCACGCGTGCCAGTATGGTGGAGGTGATGAGGGCAGACTATATCCGCACGGCTTTCCTAAAGGGCCTGCCCTACTGGCGTATCGTCTTCAAGCATGCTCTGCGTAACGCCTTAATGGCCCCTATCACGGTCATTATGTTACACGTCAATTGGCTGATAGGAGGACTTATAGTAGTGGAAGCGATCTTTGGCTTCCCGGGTTTGGGAAACTACCTATATAAGGCAGGGTTGTGGAAGGATGTCTTCGTCGTCGAAGCGGCGGTCGTGGTGATGGTTTTCCTGGCCGTGGGAACGCAATTGGTAGCCGACATTATCTATACCTTCCTCAATCCTCGCATCCGGTATACCTGAGCGTTTGGTAAGCCGTAAGTTAGGAAGCCGGGAAAGGAGAGGCGAAGTTATGGCGATAGGGGAACAAGCCAGCCCTTCGGGCATCGCGACGTGCCGGTCGCTTGGGCAGCACTTTCGAGATGCGATTGCCCCCATTCTGGCATCCAAAGTAGCGCTCGTAGGATTGGGGCTTGTAAGCTTCTGGATTCTGGTAGCTATCTTTGCACCTCTCATGACGCCTTACGGTCCTCTAGAGCAGGACCCCGAGGCCATGAATCTGGGCCCCTCCGCGGAGCATCCACTGGGTGCCGATCACCTGGGGCGGGACCTTTGGACTCGACTTATCTACGGCGCTCGAACTATCTTAGTCCTAGCCCCTTTGTCGGTGCTTTGCGCTCTAGCTGTCGGTACCACCCTGGGACTGATAGGCGGCTACTTCGGCGGGTGGATAGACGAGGTTGTGATGCGTGTTCTCGATGCAATAATGGCCTTTCCAGTTATCTTGCTTTACCTGATCATCATCGTTGCTCTGGGGCCTTCCGCTATAAACGTGGTAATCGCAATTACGATCGCTGGCGCACCAGGCATCGCTCGGCTAGTGCGCAGTTTGACCTTGGACATCCGCACGCGGGAGTACATCGCCGCGGCAGAGTTGAGAGGCGAAAACCCTTTCTACATAATGTTTGTGGAAATCCTGCCCAATGCCCGCGGTCCCATCATCGTGGATGCCATGCTGCGAATAGGCTATGCCGTTTTTGCCATCGGCACGCTGGGCTTCCTGGGCCTTGGTCTGCCACCCCCTGCACCTGACTGGGGCAGCATGGTCGCTCAAGGGCGCCTCTATATCTGGATCAATCCCTGGGCCGTCTTGTGGCCGTCGCTGGCCATCTCGTCCCTGGTGATTGGGCTTAACCTCTTCGCCGATGGCCTGCGCGAGGAAACAATGCGCTATCAGTGAACAGTTGGGGAGTAGAGTATGGAGAATATAAAAACACCCGTCTTGAGAGTCGAAAACCTGGCCATCTCATATAAGATGCGTAAGGGCGAGGTGTCGGCGGTGCGTGATGTCTCCTTTGAGATCTATCGAGGAGAGGCTCTTGGCCTAGTGGGCGAATCGGGCTGTGGCAAGAGCACGGTTGCCTTTGGCATTGTCAACTTCCTAGATCGTAATGGCAGGATCCTTAATGGCAGCATCCTCTTCCAGGGGCGAGAGCTGCGGGGGCGGAGCGAGGAGGAGCTACGCCGTCTGCGCGGCAACCAAATCTCCATGGTGTATCAGGATCCCTTAGCTGCCCTCAATCCATGCTTGCGCATCGGGGAGCAACTGAGCGAGGTATTGATCGTTCACCGCGGCCTCAGCAAGGAAGAGGCCTATGAAAAATGTATCGAGATGCTGAAAGGGGTGTACATGCCCGACCCAGAGGAGATGATGCTCCGCTACCCTCATCAGCTCTCCGGCGGCCAGCAGCAGCGGGTGGTCATTGCCATAGCCCTGCTTAATAACCCGGCCCTCTTGATTATGGACGAACCGACCACCGCCTTGGATGTAACCGTGGAGGCAGGCGTGTTGGACCTGATCGCCGAGCTGCGGCGCAAATTCGACACGACCATCCTGTACATCAGCCACAACCTGGGCGTCATCGCCTATGTCTGCGACAAGGTGGGCGTGATGTACACCGGCGAGATAGTGGAGCAAGCCTCAGTTGAGGATATCTTCTTGAAACCCATGCATCCATACACTCAGGCGCTCATGCGTTGCGTGCCCAAACTGGGTGAAAGCAAGGAATCAAGCTATCTCCCCCCTATCCCAGGGCGGGTCCCTTCGCCAACGAACTTACCGCCCGGCTGCATTTTCGCGCCTCGTTGCCAGCACGCTCGTGAGTCCTGTCGGCAGAAGCACCCGGAATTGCGCGAAGTAGTGCCTGGTCACTTCATCTGTTGCCATTTCGCCGAGGAGATAGCCGAGGCAGAATGGCAGCCACCAGAGGGTCTGGTCCCCGAGCTGACGACGGGGGGCAGGCGAGAAAATGCTAGTGAACCGATACTGCAGGTTGAACATGTCAAAACCTATTACAAGCAGAGAGGGAAGTCGTTAATCAGCCTGTTTGGTCTGGGCAAGAAGCAATATGTCAAGGCGGTAGACGATGTTAGCTTCGCGGTGACAAAGGGGCATACGTTGGGAATCGTGGGCGAATCGGGCTGTGGCAAGAGTACATTGGCCAAGACCATCGTCGGCTTGGAATCGCCTATCAGTGGCAAGCTGGAATTCTTGGGCTTCGATATCCTAGCGCCGGTATCGAAGCGCGACAGGAGGCTCATTAAGGAGCTTCAAATGGTCTTCCAGAACCCCGACTCTACCCTGAACCCTTCCTTCAGTGTGGGATACCAGATCGGGCGGCCGCTGCGCCGCTTTAGGAAAGTCTCACGCAACCAGGGAAGGAAAGAAGTAATCCGCTTGTTAGAGGCTGTCCGGCTGGATGAGAGCTATTACAATCGCTTGCCACGCCAGCTCAGTGGAGGGGAAAAGCAGCGAGTGGCCCTGGCCAGGGCCATTGCTGGCCATCCCAAGCTAGTGATATGCGATGAGCCGACGTCCTCCCTGGATGTTTCGGTGCAGGCTGCTATTCTGAATCTGCTGCTGGACCTCCAGAAAGAATACGACATCGCGATGATCTTCATCTCTCACGATCTCAGCGTGATTCGTTTTTTCTCCGATTACGTGGCTGTTATGTATCTGGGAAAAGTGTGCGAGATTGGCCCTGCCGAGGCCATCTACTCACCACCTTATCACCCGTATACGGAAGCTTTGCTCTCGGCTGTGCCCATACCCGACTCCTCCGCAAAGCAGAAACGCATCATCCGCCTCGGCGGGATGGTTCCCAGTGCCCTCAATCCTCCTAGTGGGTGTTATTTCCACACTCGCTGTCCTCGTAAGCTCGGCGACATATGCGAAGAGCAGGACCCTCCTAGGCAAATTGCAGGGAAGGAACATTACATTTACTGCCATATCCCGCTGAAGGAGCTATGCAAGATGGAAGCGGTCGTGACTCTCGCTAAGAACACGAAAGGGAACAGTTAATGCTAGTCAAAGACTGTATGACAAAACACCTGCACATTCACGAACGCTGCTCCTCCCTGAGAGGGCAGCCAGGCAGATCAATCGGGAGATCAGGGAAAGATTTGAGATACTTTTAGAGAGGAGTGATCACATATAAGATGGCATCAACGATAGGAAATCAGGGAGATCCCCCTAGCCCACCCAATCTCACTAACAATCCCCGCGAGGATGTAATAGCAACCAATAAAAGACCTTTGTTATCGTTTTTTAACAGCACCGGAGGAATAGACGATCGAACATATACAATTCAAATTGATAAGGTTCCTACTTTCGACAGTAGCTATCTCATCGAGTATACGGATATCCCGGAAACACCTTATGTAACCAGCAAACTCGTCGAAGAAGGAGATGAATTAGACGATAATACTCAGTATTATTGGAGAGCAAGAGCTATAGACACCTTGGGTCAGAAAAGCCTTTGGGCTATGTCAAGGTTTTTCCTAGATACGTTTTCTGATGACACGTTCCTAAGATTAATTAGAACATCTATTATTAGGGTAGAGACATCTAGTGGATATAATATAAGTAACATAATAGATGTTGGTGATGCAGCTGCAGGAACTTATTGGGAGGGATATCCCAATCAACTAGCCTATTGGGTAAAATTTGACCTGGGAGGGTCTAAGGAAGTTTCCCGCATTTGGCAGCTTTGTGATAGGTCAAGATTGGAAGGACGACTAAAAGACTATATATGGCAATATAGCAACGATGCTGTCAATTGGAAAGATATTCCCGAAACAAGAACCAGGGAATCCGACGCTTTTAGGGGCATAATTAAGTTCGATGTGCCCATTACTGGCCGTTATTTCAGACTTTATATAAAGGGTTGGCATGGCTCTGTACCCCGGATACATGAGATAACCCTTTATTCACCTGGGGCACCAACTCCACCCCAGGTCCCTGCCACTGACTATGTCTTAATTGTGGGCAATAGGCATGATGGTGGAGGAGATGGGAATATTCGTCGAGCGGTCGAAAACTCAACATTTAACGTTGAAACTGTAACAGTACCTTATTATGAGGTATCATTGGACATGGTCAACCATTTAGAACCTAAACCTGTTGCCATCATACTGAGCGGGTTTTGCCGTTGGTATGAGAACTTGCCGATGTTCGAGTTTAATGGAGAGTATGAGCTAATACGGGAGTCCAAGATCCCCATTCTTGGTATATGTGGCGGCCATCAGTTAATAGTTATGGCCTATGGGTATACCTATGCAAGAGATATGGGATACGGGGTTTACACTTACAAGGAGGAGGACCTTAAGGGGATTGCTCCTATAAGCATCATAAAAGAGGACCCCATCTTTGAGGGTATACCTAACCCTTTTTATGCACCCGATTTCCATGGTTGGGTAGTAGTAGTCCTTCCAGATGATATTGAGGTATTAGCAGTCTCCGATTGTATCGAGGTTATAAAGAGCACACGGAAGATTATGTATGGTGAGCAATTTCATGCTGAAATCGATCTCCCTTTTAATGAAGCCAGCGCATTTCTGTTGAACTTCTTGCGAATGGCAAGGTAATTTGGAGTGAATCCCTAAAACTGTATAAAATGGCTTAGAGTGGCTAGTATCTAACAGGGGCCAGCAGATCCCCAAAAGGGATTGAAGGGAGCCTGTCTCTTAACTTTCAATATCTCCAGAATGTAGATAAGCTTTACTTTCTCATCCAGATACTTCTCTATGAGCATCTTTACCTCTTGAGCAGAGAATCTCTTGTGCAGTTGCTTAGCCATAACTCATCCTCCTCTCCTATATTATTTTCTGAGGAGGATATTATGGCACGGTTTCAATTTTGACAAAGATTGGAAAGCCCACTTTTAAACTTTAAATCATCAAAAAACAGTGCACTTTTAAACTTTAATTAACAACACAGGTAATGTGGTTGACATATGGCACTATTGGACGGCGGGCAGAGAAGCACAATCCATAAACTGTCTTATGGATAGTTTCAGAAAAAAATATCCGGAAATAAGTATCGAAGATCGAGCCATCCCGGGTTCTACTGCGGAGATCCGACAGCTAGTAGGTGTAGCCTTTATGGGTGGGAATCAGCCAGAACTTTTCCAAGTAGGTATTGGATATGGTCTCAAAACCTACGCAGATGCTGGTAGACTAACGCCTATTACTGACGTATGGAATGAAATAAATGGGGACAAGATCTTTCCCGAAGGAATCGCTAAGATGACCGTCTTTGACAATGAAGCTTGGGCAGTGCCATTAAATATTCACACAATAAATACTGTTTGGTACAACGTTAAAATATTCGAGAAATATAACTTAGAGGAGCCAAAAACATGGGAAGAATTTAAACACGTGTGTAGTGTGCTTAAAGAAAATGGCGTGGAACCCATAGCTGCTGCTGGTTTCTGGAGTGTTTACGCTCTCTACCCATTCTTAATTACAACGTTGGCCCCCAAAGGTTACGCAGCTCTTGGCCAGGGGAAAATCAGTTTTACAGGTGAAGAAAAGGTAAGAGAAGCATTTGAGCTATTCAAAGAAATGTGGATCGATAATTTAATGGAAAATTGGATGGGATATAGCTGGGCAGAAGCAGCCAGGCCTTTTATAGAAGGAAAAGTCGCCATGTATTTCTGTATGGGTGACTGGATTACCCCTTTGTTAGAGAGTGAAGGTATGGAACCAATTAAAGAATTTGATTTCTTCCCAGCTCCAGGCACTCGAAATATGATTATCGGCCAAGTTGATGCTTTGCCTCTGACGAAAGACTCGGATGCCCCCAATCTGGCTAAAACATTTCTTAAATTCTCTGCCTCCACTGAAGGTCAAACAGCCTTCAATAGATATAAAGGATCAGTAGCTGCAAACTTGGAAACACCGAGCGATTTCTACGGTCCGATTATGTCTAAAATTTACCATTTGCTACACAAACCAGGAGTTCAATTCATGCCGAATCTGTCCTTCTTGATGCCGCCAGCCTTTTATACTCAATTTTACACTCAGATAGAAAAATATGCGGTAGACCCGACTAATGAGACATTAGATGAAGTCCTCAACGAACTTGAAAGGCTTCGGATTGAAGCATCTACGTTAGGTAAATGGGTGAATTGGGGATGATAAATTTAAATTGAATAATTGAATAAAGAAGAGGGATGCAGGGTTTCTCAAACATCCCTCTTCTTAAGATATAAATTTCGATTTAAATTTTAGATGAGAATAAGGAAAGTATATATTAAGTTCAGTTTAAGTTTTAGACAAGAAAAAACTTTTTCAACGGTCTTATTTCTAACGATCCCACTGTTGCTCTTTACTGTATTTTTTCTTTACCCCATTGGATATACGCTTTATCTCTCATTTCATGAATGGAATGGTATTTCTCCTACAATGGACCCAGTTGGTTTTAGAAATTATTTTGCTATTGCCAAGAGTCCTCATTTCCGTACCGCGCTTTTGAACAATGGTAAATGGTTCATTTTCTATCTTTTGCTTCCTCCTGGTCTTGGCTTATCACTTGCCTTATTGATAAACAAGGGTGTAAAAGGGGGAAGCATCTTCGAGACGATCTTTTTTCTGCCTAACACGATGACTCTTATAGCAGTTGCCTGTATTTGGAGATGGTTATATACCCCTGGTTACGGCCTGTTTAACGAAGTGCTTAAGGGTATTGGGCTACCAGGATGGACTCAGAATTGGCTCGGTAATCCTCAGATAGCAACCTATAGTGTAATGATCGCTGTACTTTGGGCGGAGGTTGGAGTCTTTTTCATAGTATATCTTGCCGGATTAAGCAATGTTCCTCAAGCTCTTATAGATGCTGCCAAGATCGACGGGGCTTCCTCTTTAAAAAGCTTTAGATATATTATCTGGCCTATGTTAGCTCCCTCGACTGTAATAGTAATAGCGTTTTCGGCGATAGGAGCAATTAAGATTTTTGATTTAATCTATACTCTGACGCGCGGAGGGCCGGCTTACTTTACCAGCGTGCTTGCGCTGTTTATGTATGAGGTTTCTTTTAATCGTTTTCAGATGGGACGAGGGGCAGCTGTTGGAGTAATATTGTTTTTATTAGCAGCATTAATAATTTGTCCTTATCTAATGTATTCTATGCGGAAAGTTGAGGATATTCGACAATGAAGTGGCTAAGACGAAGTTTAAGTTTTGAAAAATTAGCGATTTACGTACTGCTAATCTTTTTTGCGTTATTATTTTTACACCGACCTTTATAGCTATCAATACGGCGTTTAAACCTCCAATGGAAGTATGGGAAGTGACATCCTTCTCTTCTCGGTTTTACCTCGGAAATTTCAAAGAGGGTTTAAGTAAAATTGGAAGGGGTTTGATTAACAGCGCTTTAATTGCTTTTCCAGCGATGTTAATTTCGACCTTTGTGGGATCCCTGGCTGCTTATCCACTTTCTCAGCTTAAATTTAAAGGAGATACTGCAGTATATTTCTTGCTTTTGGCTGGGATGTACGTTCCTTGTCAAACCGTTTTAATACCGCTTTTCTTTATAATTAGACGATTAGGGCTCTATGATACAATACCAGGTTTATGGTTAGTTCACACGGCTTATGGTATTCCTTTTACGACCCTTATTCTGAGGAATTTCTTTGCCATCGTACCTAGTGTAGTGCGTCCAACGCTTCTTTACATTTGGCGATCTTCGCCAAAATACGCTCCACCGGAGCGCTCCAGACGAAAATCTTTGGATTTTGGTTGTGATTTTCCAGGTAGTCTTTGATAGC
>Ga0180009_10006211_pt1 | contig 12604 bp, 13 predicted proteins | sample OS_PC_MetaG_FD_123537 | JGI IMG/M metagenome (GOLD analysis project Ga0180009, IMG submission 123537) | Groundwater microbial communities from the Aspo Hard Rock Laboratory (HRL) deep subsurface site, Sweden - OS_PC_MetaG | ecosystem: Environmental > Aquatic > Deep subsurface > Groundwater...
GACGCGCTGGTGCAGAAGATCCGCAGCGCGCTCAAGGAGAACCGATCGCCGTTCCACGTGCCGGCGCGGGTGATCCAGGTCAGCGACATCCCCCGCACCCGCAACGGCAAGCTGAGCGAGGTGGCGGTGCGGGATTCGATCCACGGCCGCCCGGTGAAGAACCGCGGGGCGCTGGCCAACCCCGAGGCGCTTGAGGAATACGGGACACTCTCCGACTCGTAGCTCACCGTAATAACTGTGCGTCTCGGCACAACCGTGCGTTCTTCCCGGACTGGAATATTGCCGTGACAGAAGAGTGCGCGGTTATGGCCAGACGCCAAGCGATTCCCGTGGCTTGGAGGCCGGAGCCTGTCCCCTAGCGGCGGAGCGGCCCCGTGACGTTCTCGCCGACCTCCGCGGCCAGGCGCACGGTGGGGTGCAGCCCGACGGTGGAGCTGACCGCCAGGCGCAGCCGGGGGCCGAGCTCGACGTGGAGCGGGAGGTCCTGCGAGTGGAACAGCTCGCCGTCGACGGTGTAGAGCGACTCGTTGCTCCGGACGTCCACCACCCGCGCCAGGTCGTTGACGTAGCGCGGATCGGCAGGGAGCATGCCCTCGGCCCGGAAGCTCAGCACCGCCTGGCGCCAGGTCGAGATTGGCTTGAGCAGCGACTTGGGATCGATCGGGCGGATGCCGCGGGCCAGCAACGGCAACAACAACGACGCCTCCCGCAGGCCGACCGCGTAGGCCGCGTAGTAGAAGTTGTCTCGCGTGCGCTGCTTGACGAAGGGCTCGACGCCTCGGTTGAGCCTCCCGGTCACGTTGCAGAAGATCACCCCGTAGCGCGGGTAGGGCAGCGCCTGTCCGTCCACCGAGACCTCGGCCTCCATGTCCGACAGTGCAGCCTCGAAGCTGCGCGGGAAGGATGTCCACATGGCGGAGACCCAGCCGGCCGCTGTGCCGAGGGCGTGCAGCTTGCTCTTGGTCCCGCTCTCGTAGGCATCGAGCAGGCGGATCGGCACCCCCTGGCCGAAGGTGAAGCCCAGGTGCACCTCGGGGCCGGCGGTCACCCGCAGCAGCGGCACCTCCTTGAGCAGCAGCTCGCCGCTGCGGTAGGCACGGACGATGCGGCGGAAGTTGGCCCCCGGGGAGTCGGTGAAGCCGCACCACCTCGCGGTCACGTTCATCGTGCCCCCGCCGATGAAGGCCAGCTCGGGCGGGACCTTGTGCGTGTCGAGCAGCATGCGGTCCAGCAGGCGCTGGATCGTGCCGTCTCCGCCATAGATGCAGATCAGGTGCGCCCCCCGACCGATGCTCGCCATCGCCGGACCGATGTCCTCGACCGAATCGGTCACGATACGACGAACGTGGCGGGCCTCACGGGAGTCGAGAATCGCCGCCAGCTCCCTCCAGCGCCCCCCGGCCTGGGGGTTGCAGATCAGGACGACCTCGTGCTCCTTCTGCTGGGCCTTGCCGCTCTGCTTCTGCCGAATCCGTGTCTTGGCCACCTTGTCCTCGCCGTCGCTCGATGATCCGGGCTCATGGCAGGAATCGCACACGTCGGCGCCGCTGGCAACCGGTACCTGCCGGCGGTCAGGCCTTGCGCTCGATCAGGCCGCGCTCGCGCAGAAAGGCCAGCACCTGCCGGGCGATGTCGGCGGGGGCGTGCTCGGCGGTCAGGACCGTGAGCTCGGGGCTCTCGGGTGGCTCATAGGGGTCGTCGACGCCGGTGAAACCTTGGATCTCACCCCGGCGCGCCTTGCCGTACAGGCCCTTGGGGTCGCGCTCCTCGCACACCGTCACCGGCGTGTCAACGAAGACCTCGACGAACGGCAGGCCGGCATCGTCGTGCAGCTGGCGGGCCAGCGCCCGGTCCTTGCGGTAGGGCGAGATGAAGGCGGTCATGGTGACCACGCCAGCGTCGGCGAGCAGCTTGGCCACCTCGCCGATGCGGCGGATGTTCTCCTCCCGGTCGGCTGCGGAGAACCCCAGGTTGCGGTTCAGTCCGTGACGCACGTTGTCGCCGTCCAGCACGTACGCCAGGTAGCCGCGCTGGACCAGCTCGTGCTCGACGGTGAACGCGGTGGTGCTCTTGCCCGAGGAGGGCAGACCGGTGAACCAGATGGTGCACCCCTGCTGGTGCAGCAGCTCCTGCCGCACCGCGCGCGCCACGTGGCTCGAGTGCCACGTGATGTTGGTGGCCTTGTTCTCGGTCATGGAAACCTCTGCTTCACCGGCATATAGCAGGAATCGTGGGCCACGTGTGTCCCAAAAACCACCATTTGCCGGCCGGTCAGGGTTCGACGATCTCCGTGGCCAGCACGCCCAGCCACTCCACCTCCAGCTCGACCACGTCGCCCGGCTCGAGCCAGCCGCCGACCTGCTCCGGCCCCAGCTCGAGGATGCAGCCGCTCCCGACGGTGCCGCTGCCGAACAGGTCCCCCGGCCTCAGCGTCACGCCCTGGCTGGCCCGTGCGATCATCTGGGCGAAGCTGTAGTGGATGCTGCTCCAGTTGCCCCGGCTGAGCTCCTGACCGTTGACCCGAGCCACGAGCTCCAGGTCGTAGCCACGCTCGGTCCTGCGGTCCTCGAGCTCGTCGGGCGTGACCAGGAACGGGCCGATGCTGGTGGCGAAGTCCTTGCCCTTGGCCGGCCCCAGCTCCACCATCATCTCCTGGCGCTGGACGTCCCGCAGCGACCAGTCGTTGACGATGGTGTACCCGGCGATGTGGCGCTCGGCCTGATCGACCGGGATGTCCCTCCCCTCCCGTCCGATGACGCAGCCCACCTCCAGCTCATAGTCCAGCCACGACCCGTGGGCCGGCGCCGGCAGCGCCTCCCGGTGGCCCAGCATCGCGTACGTGCCGGAGTAGTAGAACACCGGCAGCTCGTACCACTGCGCGATCATCTCCAGGCCCCGGCGACTCCGCGCCGCCCTGACGTGTTCCTCGAAGGCGTAGAAGTCGCGGAAGGAGGGGACAGGGCAGATGCACGGCCCCAGCTCGACCCGGTCCAGCGCAAGCGCCCGTCCCCCGCCCAGCCGCGCCGGTGTCGACGGATCCAGGGCATCGCGCAGCCGGGTGGGTCCGAGCGGCCCCGGCCCCAGGGAGGTGGCGAGCGGCATGATCCGCGAGCCCAGCAGGACGCCGGCCTGCAGCCCCTCACCGCTGCCGGCGGGACGGTAGTTGCACAGCCGCATCAGAGATTGCCGCGACGGGCCTGCTCGCGCTCGATCGCCTCGAACAGCGCCTTGAAGTTGCCCTTGCCGAACCTCCGCGCCCCCCTGCGCTGGATCACCTCGAAGAACAGGGTCGGACGGTCCTGCGCGGGCCTGGTGAACAGCTGCAGCAGATAGCCGTTCTCGTCGTTGTCGATCAGGATGCCGAGCGGCCTGAGCCGCGCCAGCGGCTCCTCGATCTGGCCCACCCGCTCCAGCACCGTCTCGTAGTAGCTGTCGGGCACGGTGAGGAACTCGACGCCCCCCTCCATCATCCGGCGCACGGTGGCGACGATGTTGCGAGTCAGCAGCGCAACGTGCTGCACCCCCGGACCGCCGTAGAAGTCGAGGTACTCCTGGATCTGGCTCCTTCGTTTGCCCTCGGCCGGCTCGTTGATCGGGAGCTTGATCCGGTGGTTGTCATCGCTCATCACAACGCTCCGCAGAGCGCTGAACTCGGTGCTGATGTCCTTGTCGTCGAAGGTGATCTGGCGCTGGAACCCGAACACGCGGCTGTACCACTCGGCCCAGCCGTCCATCTTCCCGATCTCGACGTTGCCCACGACGTGGTCCACGAGCTCCAGGCCGCAGCCGGACTCGTTGATGCGCTCCTCGGCGAAACCCGGCAGGAAGGGACCGTTGTAGTCCTCGCGACAGACGAAGCTGTGGATCGTGTCTCCGTAGGTGTGGACCGCGGCCCGCCGCACCCTGCCGTGCTCGTCGGACTCGTCATGAGGCTCGACCGCGGCCTCGGCGCCGCGCTGCACCGCGAGCGCGAAGACGTGGTCCACATCGTCGACCTCGAACGCGATGTCTCGCACACCGTCGCCGTGTCGCAGCAGGTGCTCGTTGATCGCACCTCCCTCCTTCAGCGGAGAGGTCAGCACCAGCCGGATGTCGTTCTGTCCGAGCAGATAGCTCGCTCGATCGCGCTGCCCCGTCTCCAGCCCCGAGTAGGCGATCTGCGACATGCCGAAGCACTTGCGGTAGTAGTAGGCGGCCTGCCTGGCGTTGCCAACCCAGAGCTCCACATGATCGATCCCTTTGAGCGGGATGGGGTCGGTCATTGTTCTCCTCCCTCCTCGCCGTGCTCTCCCCAGACGCTGGGCGGCCTCAAGCATAGCCGATCTCGACCAGCTGGCCACGCACAGAACTGGCGCCTTTACCTGGTTCGTGACTGCTGCGATGATGTGCTGCATGCTGAAGCAGTGATCATGCGCAACGTGATCGTGATCGCCCTGGCGCTCAGCAGCGCCACAACCCATGCCCGCTTCGAGCCGGTGCTGCGGCGCCTGGTGCCCGAGCTCGAGGCGCGCAAGACGAAGCTGTACGTGATGCGCCCCTGCGATGTCTACCCGGCCGACCCCGGAAAACGGCGTGAAGCGAGGCGGCGACTTCTCCCTGGCGACCGGGTCCAGGTGACCGGCGGCTTCCGACGACCGATGACGACCTCGCTGGTGGCCATCGCCGACGACCGGATCCCGTATCGGGTCAAGATCTCCTGTCTCTCCCGCGCGGCTCCCGACTACAGCTACCGCGCACGCCGCACGTTCAAGAGCTTCTACCACGGCCTGGTGCGGGATCTGCCGCGGCTGATGGAGCGCTACCTGACGCTGATGCAGAAGCACAACTGCCACGTCCCGGTGACCGATCCCGCGACCAGGAAGATGAGCGACGACTGGGACCGGACTCATGCGCTGCTCGACCATGTCAAGTGGGTGCGCGGCCAGGTGTTCTACATGGCATACAGCGGCCGCTCCGAGCGGACCGTGCTGCGCAAGGAGGCTGACTGGATCACCAAGCAGTCGGAGGAGCTCATCCGAGGCTTCTCCGGCGACTCGCCCAAGGAGGTCAAGGAGGAGCTGAAGAAGATCTACCTGCTGCTCAACCGGTTGATGTCGCTGCCCGGCATCTGCGGCCAGCTGCGACGCCTCGACGTGCAGGCCGCGCGAGCGAAGCTGGACGGGGAGAAGCAGTACAAGGACCTCGACCCGGCGCACCGCGTCCGGCTGCAGAGCGAGGAGAGCGCCAAGTACCACTCGCAGCAGGCCGAGCTGCGCACCAGGCTCCATACCGTCGTGGTGGAGGTGCGCTCGGGGCTGATGGCCCTCGGGATCAAGGTGCGCTGACAAAGAGACGGGCCTGAAGGTCGCGGGTCACCTGCTGGGTCTTGCCATGCATGCTAGAGTCGGCGCCATGCGCCGAGTGCTCCACCTGCTATCTCAGCGTCCATCCCTGACCGGCAGCGGCGTGACCCTGGAGCAGCTGGTGCGTCACGCCGGGGCCGCCGGCTGGGAGCAGTGGGTGGTGTTCGGCACGAACGTCGCAGATCCGCCCGCCGACGTGGGGAACCTGCCGCCCGATCGGCTCTGGCCGTTGAAGTTCGGCACCCCTCCCCTCGACTTCCCGATACCCGGGATGAGCGACGTGATGCCCTACCCCTCGACGGTGTTCTCGGCCTTGCGCGAGCAGCAGCTGTCCGCCTACCGCGACAGCTGGCGTCGCCACCTGGAGCAGGTGCTGCCCCGCTGCCAGCCGGACCTGGTCCACGCCCACCACGTCTGGATCCTGAGCGCGATGCTGAAGGATGTCGCCCCCGACCTCCCGGTGGTGGTGCAGTGCCACGCCACCGGCCTGCGTCAGATGGCGCTCTGTCCCCACCTCGCCCGGCAGGTCTGCCGCGACAGCGCCCGCAACGATCAGTTCACCGTGCTGCACCGCGGCCACGCCGAGGCACTGTCCTGCGTGCTCGGCATCTCCGGCCAGCGCATCCGTCTGGTGGGTGCGGGCTACGACGAGGCTCTGTTCCACCCCGGGGCACGGGCACCGCAGCCCAACAGCCTGCTCTACGTCGGCAAGCTCAGCGCGGCCAAGGGACTGCCCTGGTTGCTCGACGTGGTGCAGCGGCTGGCATCGCGCCACGCCGACCTGCTACTGCACGTGGCCGGCAGCGGGGCTGGCCCCGAGGCTGCGGCGCTGCTACGGCGGATCGGGGCGATGGGACGGCTGGTCCGGTATCACGGTCATCTACCGCAGCAGACGCTGTCAGAGCTGATGCGCCGGACACAGATCTGCGTGCTGCCGTCGTTCTACGAGGGGGTTCCTCTGGTGCTGGCGGAGGCCCTGGCCTGCGGCTGCCGGCTGGTCTCCACGGCTCTACCGGGTGTGCTGGACCAGCTGGCCGGGCCACTGAGATCGACGCTGGAGCTGGTGCCGCTACCGCGGCTTGTTCACACGGACCAGCCAGATCCCCGGGATCTTACGGTTTTTGTCGACGAGCTCACAGCCGCTGTGGACAGGGCGTTGTCCTCTCCTCCCCTGGACGAATCGATGGTCCACCAGGCGCTGGCACCCTTCACCTGGCAGGCGGTGTTCGAGCGGGTCCAGCAGTGCTGGCTCGATTCCCTTGCGCACTGAGTCATGGCTCCAAACCTCGGGCTTGATCAGGGGTGGGGGCCCCACTATTATGTATCGTTCTTCAGCCCAGGAGGGAATGTGGAAGGGACTGCGAAATCTCTCGGGACCTCTGCGCCCCAGAAACCGATCACGGAGCGGGGCAAGACATTCATCGCCGACGACGTGGTCTCCATCATCGCCCGCATCGCCGCCGAGCAGATAGAGGGCGTGCACCAGATCGGCGAGTCCAACCTGCGAGGGATGATCGCCCGGCTCGGGCGCAGCAAGGGGATCGAGTCGGACGTGGGCCTCAAGGAGGCCGCCGTCGACATCGAGGTGGTCGTCGAGTACGGCTACCCGATCAAGAAGATTGCGCAGGAGCTCCGCGCCCAGATCATCGAGAGCGTGGAGTACATGACCGGGCGCAGCGTGATCGAGGTCAACGTGCACGTGGTGGACGTGTACATCCCCAAGACACAGAAGCAGGCCAAGCGGCAGCTGGAATAGGTCATGGACGCGAAACCGACCATCAAGCAGTCCGCCGCGGCGTGGTCCGGCCGCCCGCGGGGTTTCGTCGCTGACCGCATCGTCGTGGCGCTGCTGCTGCTCTGCATCGCACTGCTTGCCGCTGGCGTGTTCCTCGCCGCGCTCGGGCTGATCAGTCCGAGCAGACTGATGCCCGGCTGGGGCAAGGACATCGAGCAGGTCATCTTCCTGCCCCAGCTGCCCCATGGGCTCGGCCGGCTGGTGGCGGGCTCAACCGCGGCGGTCGTTGGCCTGGTCGCCGTCATGCTCCTGCTCCGGCGCATCCTCCCGGGCGCTGCCCGCGGCGCCACCCAGCACCACATCCTCAGCGCGGACGACCACGGGCTCGTGCTGGTGGACAAGAAGGGGATCTGCACGGTGGCGGAGGCTGCGGTCCAGAAGGTGGGGGGAGTGGTCGACGTCAAGGTGCGCGTGCTGGGCCAGGGCACCTCCGCCGTCCGTCTGGTCGTCCAGACCTGGGTCCACGCCGGCGCGGAGCTACGTCGCGTCGGGGAGGAGGGGGCGGAGAAAGCCCGCGAGGCCGTGGAACAGCTGGTCGGGCTCGACGTGTACGATGTGGTGGTACGGATCCACGTGGTGCCGCTGGAGGCCCTGGACCGCGTGGTGGAGTGAGCCGAGGATGGCGCTGGCGCGACGGGACAGATGGGCCTGGGCACGGGAGCTGGAGCGGTCTGTCGAGGGCCGTCTGCTGGCCGGTGTCTGCTCCGGCCTGTCGAGCGCGCTGTCGATCAACGTGACCCTGCTACGTCTGGCCTTCCTGCTGCTCGCCCTGGCCAGCGGGATCGGGGTGCTGCTCTATCTGATGCTGTGGATCCTGGTCCCTCGCGCGGACACGGACCGATCGGGCCGGCGTTTTCACCGCGGAGCGCTGCGGGAAAACCTGCGGGGGATGGGAGACGAGGTGCGTCAGGGCGTGACGCTCGCCGGGAGGGCCTGGGCCCTCAGCGGCGAGGGGTCTGGCTGGCCGCGACCGTTGAGCCGCAGATGGATCGCCATCGGGTTGATCTGCGGCGGTCTGTTGATCTTTCTCTACTCGCTCGGGGTCTTTTCCTGGCTCGGCCCCGGTCGGACCCTGGGCCTGGCCATCGTGGCCGTCGGCGCGGCCGTCCTGTCCGGCACGCACGACACGGGAGGTAGGAAGTGGCAAGGCTGAAGCTGGCGAAGAAGAACAGGCTGGGGGGCCGCAGGCTGGTCGCCGCGCTGGCGGGCTTTGCCATTCTGTGCGGCCTGATCCTGCTGGCCGGCGGCGCGGACCTGAGCTGCGGTGTCAGCCAGCAGCAGATCGCGGCGAAGAACGTGCTCTCGGCGCTCAAGTCGACCCAGCGCGCGGACAGAGCGCTCGAGTCGGGCAACTACGGCACGGCCCGCAGCCACGTGCAGGCCGCGTCGGAGTCGCTGACCGAGGCGCTGGGACAGCTGAGGGTGAACATAGAGGCGCCGTGAGACAAGAAAGCGCAGTCGCAAACGAAGAACCAACGAACGGAGTCGAGGATGAATGAGAAGAAAGGCAAGGAGACGGTAACGATCGAGGACATCCCGGCCAAGGGTGACCAGATCGGCGGGAAGATCGAGATGTCCGAGGATGTGGTGGCGACCATCGCAGCTCTCGCGGCGCGGCAGGTATCGGGGATCCATGCCCTGGGCAAGTCGCGCTTCATCTCGTTCGGCGAGAACCTGACCCGCGGTGTGGACGTCGAGGTGGGGTCCAAGGAGGCGGCGCTGGACCTGGAGGTGATCATCGACTACGGCACCAACATCCGCGACGTCTCCAACGAGCTGCGCAAGCGCATCGCCAGCGAGGTGGACCGGATGGCCGGCCGCCACGTGGTGGAGGTCAACATCAGCGTGGTTGGCATTCACCTGCCGGAGGAGGAGAAGAAGGAGCCCGAGCGGCGCGTTCGCTAGGGGGGACAGGCTACCCCCTTTCAACCCACCGAAATCACAGAGCGCCTGCTCAGAAACGTGCGTTCTTTCCTCGCTGGACAATTACGACCAGGAAAGAATGTACGTTTCTGCTGAGACAACGAGTTATTCCCGATAGCTACGGGAGGGTAGCCTGTCCCCCTGGGCTGTCGAGGCCCACGCCCCACTCGCTGGTCTGCTGCGTGTTCGTGCTCTGGTACAGCCAGGACGAATCGTCACGAGGGTCGGGGTTGCCGTCCACGACGTAGCTGTCCTGGCCCTGGGTGTCGATGAAGACTCCCAGCGTGATCACACTGGCCCGCGGCCCGGCGGCGCCGGTGCTGCCCAGCGAGGCCCCGCCCAGCGTCCGCTTGCCCTTGGTGTCGTAGCTGTCGCTGCCTCCCACATCGACCAGAAAGCCCATGCCGTTGTCGTTGCCGCTGCCGAGCGACAGCCCGGGAGCGCGGTAGGTGTCGTCTCCCCCCAGATCCAGCAGCCAGCCCACCGAATAGTCGTGCCCCACGCCGACGGATGTGGCCTTGGGGACCAGCTTGCTGTTGTAGCGGTCGTTGCCGCCGTCGTCCCACAACACGGCCAGCGCGAAGTGTGCGTCCGATCCCTGGACGTACCACAGGCCATCGTAGTGATCGTCTCCCTTTCCGTCGGCCAGGATCCCCGTGCCGAACCAGTAGCCGGTGCCCTGGGCGAAGACCGACGCCTGGTAGGTGTCGTTGCCCTCCAGATCCCGGATCACCCCCAGCCCGCCGCTCATGTAGATCTTGTCGGTGGTGTCAGCGCGCCGGCCGAGGCCCGCCCCCTGGGTGAAGGATGAGTTGCCCTTCCCCGACAGCTGGGGCGTGTAGTACAGCGGATCGCCGCCCTGGTCCGGGTCGCCCGGATCGGCCAGGTAGCTGTCGGAGCCCGAGCGGTCATAGAGCAGACCCACACCGCCGGCGTAGGCGAACCCCTGCGACTGGTGATAGGTCTCGTAGCTGTCATCGCCGCCGTCGTCCAGCAGCAGGCCGATCCCGAACACCGCTGCGCCCTGCACCCCATTCTCGCCGCGGTAGGTGTCGTTGCCGCCGGCGTCGTGCAGCACCCCGACGCCCAGCGCACCGAACCCCTGCGACATGCGCAGCGACGTGTAGCTGTCCCCCTCGGCACCGAGGTCGAACAGCAGCCCGATGCCGAGACGCCCGGCCCCCTGACGCGAGACCTCGGACAGCGACACCGGGCCGTTGCCCAGGCTCGGATCGACCCCGGGGCTGCGTCCGTCGGCGTCGGAGACCAGCCGCTTGCCGTCGTACGGGGAGGGGACCTCGGTGTAGCCGTAGCTGTCGGCCCCGCTCAGGTCGATCAGGACCGAGACCGGGTTGGCTGCCGACGCCGTGGCGCCGGCGTTGACGCGGTAGGTGTCCTTGCCGCCGGTGTCGAGCAGCAGGGCGATCGCCGGACCCAGCTTGGCATCAGCCGGATCGTAGGCGTCGTCCCCCGCGCCGCGCACCACCACCCGGCCCACCGGTGTGAGGACGTTGAGTTCCCCGGCGAGCTTGAGCCCGGCGAAGTGACCGAGGTCAGCTCCCTCCACCGCCGCTGCCAGCCTGACCGCCGCCTGGTACAGCAGGCCGTAGCGAAAGCCCTGCTCCTTGCCCTCGAGCAGGTGGCGCACCCACTCCTGGCTGGGCGCCATCGTCTTGCCGCTCTTGGACCGGATGGTCAAGGAGGCCGCATAGGTGAACAGCGTCTCGAAATCGATGCCGGGCGGCGGCCCCAGGTCAACGCCATTCAGCGCCTCGTCCCTCGCCAGCGCCGCCCCGGCCAGCGCGTCCACGACCGGCGCCAGCGCCCGCTGCAGCTCCTGGGGCAGCACCGCCGCCTGCTGGGCCAGCGCCGCCACATCCGCCTTGCCCCCGCTCTGCTGGATCAACCGCGCCAGCGCGTCGGCCAGCGGGTCCGCGCCCACAGCACGCGGGGCGGGCAGACAGACCTGCCCTCCATGGCCGGCGTAGTGCATCGCCACCATCAGCCCGGCGGTCACCGGCCGGGTGTGCACCACCGCGGCGTCGAGCTGCTGGACCAGCGTTCGTGCAAAGGGCGGCGCGTTGAGGGCAGCCCCGTGCACCGCGTCGAAGAAGGGCATGCGGTAGGGATCGTTCCACAGGGTGGCAGGGAACAGAGACTTGTCGGCGGCAGAGTAGATCACCGTGCAGCGATCCAGCTTCAACTTGGCCAGCGCCTCGTCCAGTAGGTCCTTGGCCGGCGGCAGGGCGACCGGGCAGCCGTCGCGCGCCGTGAAACCGCCGTCCGGCAGCAGCGGCGCGCAGTAGGCCTCGACCGGTCCATCGACGGCCAAATCAGCCACCGCGTCGATTCCAGCGTCGGAATTCACAACCGCCGTGTCGTCGCCGCAGCCGGTCGCGGCCACCACGCACAACAGTGACGCCATCCGCACCGACCGCATGGGGCCTCCTATTGGTGACGAGAGCGAGCTACTTTACTTGGGTGGAAAATTCTTGCAGAGATCCACGTCCATGTCGTCGGGCCACCAGGAGATGGAGTCGTAGGTCAAACAGACATCCCCCTTCTTGCCACCGACGAAGGACGGGATCTTCCAGTCCGCCTTGTTGTAGTCGATCACCGAACAGCCGCAGGCCGTCTTGGCCGAGTCATGGACCGCGGTGCTGGGGAAGTCCGAGACCTGGGCGCTGTTGCAGACCCAGTTGGTCACCATCGAGCCGTCCAGCGTGCCGGTCATGCCGCAGGCGTCGAATGTGGCGCAAAGCGTGTCCACCGCGGGCGCCTTGCTCCAGCAGTCGACGTAGGCCAGCGCCACCTGCAGCAGCACCGTCTTGTTGCTCGCGGGTCCACTGAGGGTGTAGAGCTTGGCGCAGCGGCCGCCGCTGGCCTCGGTGCACAGCTCCTTGGCCTGGCAGCCCGGGTTGCACTGGGCGTTCTGGGGGTCAGGGCAGCCCTGGCCGTCGGTCTTCGGCCCATCCCCGTCACCGACGGGCACCTGACCATCCAGCTTGGGCTGGCCCTGGTCCAGCTTGAACGGGCCGATGTCGTACTTGGGCACGCCCCAGTCGGGCCACTGAACGGGCCAGTCCAGCTTCTCTCCCTGGTCCAGCTTGATCGGGTTGCCTCCGGGCTCCTCGGAGCCGCACCCCAGCGCCACCGCCAGTGCGAGCAGCGCCACGGCCCATCTGATCAATTGCGTTCCTCGCGCCCCTGCGGGGCGCTCCGGGATGAAGCAGCGCAATTGCGTTCCTCGCGCCCCTGCGGGGCGCTCCGGGATGAAGCAGCGCAATTGCGTTCCTCGCGCCCCTGCGGGGCGCTCCGGGATGAAGCAGCGCAATTTGTCACGACTCATCGGATCGATCCTACCGGTGCTGGTTGGTGGCTGTCCCTACCATAGTAGCCGAAGGCACCCGGGCCTCCAAGGCCGCTCCCGCACGACCCCCGCACGACCCCGCACGACCCGCACGAGCGAACAGGAGCTACCTGGGGGCCAGCAGCTCGCCGTGCTGCGCTGTGTTGTTCAGCGTCGAACGCAGCAGCTTGAGCA
>Ga0180009_10006212_pt1 | contig 12604 bp, 6 predicted proteins | sample OS_PC_MetaG_FD_123537 | JGI IMG/M metagenome (GOLD analysis project Ga0180009, IMG submission 123537) | Groundwater microbial communities from the Aspo Hard Rock Laboratory (HRL) deep subsurface site, Sweden - OS_PC_MetaG | ecosystem: Environmental > Aquatic > Deep subsurface > Groundwater...
ATCTCCGTGAGGCGCTCAGGAAGGGCGACACCAGCTTGCTGGGCGTTGTCCTGAACGTGCTGCTTGCCTGGCCGGATACGTGCTTCCGTGACGAGCTGGTCCGCCATCCCCGATCGAAGCAGCAACTCGCTTTCGTGCCGGCGTTGATAAGCGGCACCGAGGCAAGTCCGAAAGAGCTGGAACTACTGCGTATTTGCAAAGCGGAGAAGGCACGCGGCCGGAGGATTCTGGTGTACTCGACTTACACCGGCACTCGTGACACCACCACCCGACTGAAAAACTTTCTTGAAAAGGAAGGAATCAAGACGGCGGTGTTGAGGGCAAGCGTCGATGCGTCAAAGCGGGAAGATTGGCTGTTCGATCAGGTTGACCGCGGTGTGGAGGTGATCATCACCAACCCCGAGCTGGTCAAAACCGGGCTCGACATGCTGGAATTCCCGACCATCGTGTTCATGCAGAGCGGTTACAACGTCTATACCCTGCAGCAAGCCTCCCGTCGCAGTTGGCGGATTGGCCAGAAGCAGGACGTGGATGTGCATTTTTTGGGCTACGCAGGATCGGCCCAGATGGGATGTCTGGAACTCATGGCAAAGAAGATCGCCGTGTCTCAGTCGACATCTGGCGACATGCCGGATTCCGGCCTGGACGTTCTGAACCAGTCGGGAGACAGCATTGAAGTCGCCCTGGCCAAGCAGTTGCTTGCTTGATCACGTACTGCAGCCACCCTTCGGGGTGGCTTTTTGTTATGCATTCGTAATCTCGTGTTGAATATGGCACGTAACACGTAGTCAGTTCGCTGCCGTTAGTCGGAATGATATGTGGGGATTGGCAAAGCGAGATGGATCGGGTTCGGCCAAGGCCAATCACTGAAGACAATTACGCCCGACCGCCAGGTTATGCGAAAATCCAAAAGATAATTATTAAAAGGGAGGTATACATGAGTGACAGCGTGCAGTTGGAAATATTAAGGTGCTGCTGAAGGCGGTAGGCTGGCACGTCTACGATGCCACTGCTGCCAGAATCCATGCCGCGCGTTGCGTGGCCATCCACGAATTCATTCATATCTCATGTCACGGTTTAGCTGACGTCTTCCCATGCAGTTAACCGATTACCACGCTAAATACTTCGCCCATGAACTAACTCGTCGCTGCCCGGTTGATAGTGTTGAGAAGCTGGCCGGGGCGCTTGTCGATGCGCAGGTTGATCTGAATCCACATCAGGTTGATGCAGCCCTGTTCGCTTTCAGCTCGCCACTCTCCAAAGGGGCGCTACTGGCGGACGAAGTGGGCTTGGGCAAGACCATCGAGGCGGGCCTGGTGCTTTCGCAAAAGTGGGCGGAGCGCAAGCGGCGGATATTGGTGATAACGCCTTCCAACCTGCGCAAGCAGTGGTATCAGGAGATGGCGGAAAAATTTTTCCTGCCTTGCCGGATTCTTGAAGCCAAGTCCTACAACGCTGCGATCAAGCAAGGCCAGTTTCGTCCCTTCGAGGCGCCCGAAATCGTCATCTGCTCCTATCAGTTCGCCAAGAGCAAAGCAGCCGACGTGCATGCCGTGCCGTGGGACTTGGTGGTTATCGACGAAGCGCACCGGTTGCGCAACGTCTACAAGCCAGCAAATGTCATTGCCAATACGCTCAAGTTGGCGCTGGCCGGCAAGCACAAGCTGCTGCTCACGGCGACACCGCTACAGAATTCCCTGTTGGAATTGTTTGGCTTGGTGAGCTTCATCGACGAGCACGCCTTCGGTGACTTGAAAAGCTTCCGTGAACAGTTTGCCAACCTCAATCAGGAGCAGGTATTCAATACCCTCAAGGCCCGGCTGAAGTCTATTTGTCATCGCACTCTGCGGCGGCAGGTCACGGCTTACATCCCCTATACCAAACGCCTACCCATGGTGGAGGAATTCACCCCGGAAGAAAGCGAGGACAGGCTCTACCACCTCGTTTCCGAATACCTGCAACGGGACAACCTGCAAGCCCTGCCCGCCGGGCAGCGCAGCCTGATGACGCTGGTTTTACGCAAACTGCTGGCCTCATCCACATTTGCCATTGCGGGCGCGCTAACTTCGATTTCAAACCGGCTCAAGGCCAAGCTACGCAAGCAGACGCCCGCTGAATCGCTTGAAGACGAGCTGGATCAGGATTACGAGGCGCTGGACGAAACCGCTGAGGAGTGGACTGAAGACGAAGCGGTCGAACCGCTCAGTGAGGCAGACCGCCAAGCGCTGGAACAGGAAATCGCCGACCTCGACGCCTTCGCCCAGCTTGCCACCGGCATCACACACAATGCCAAGGGGACAGCCCTGCTCAAGGCGTTAAAAATTGCCTTTGCCAAGGCCAAGGTGCTCGGCGGCGCGGAGAAGGCCATCATCTTCACCGAGTCGCGTCGAACCCAGAGCTACCTTCTGCGCCTTCTGGCCGATAGCCCGTTTGGTGAAGGCATCGTCCTGTTCAATGGTTCAAACACCGACGACGGTTCCAAGCTGATCTACAGCCAGTGGCTGGAACGCCACCAAGGCAGCGACCGGGTTACCGGTTCGCGCACCGCCGACATGCGCTCGGCGCTGGTGGACTACTTCCGTGAGCAGGGCCGCATCATGATCGCCACCGAGGCCGCGGCCGAGGGCATCAACCTGCAGTTCTGTTCACTGGTGGTGAATTACGACCTGCCCTGGAACCCTCAGCGCATCGAGCAGCGCATCGGCCGCTGCCACCGCTACGGCCAAAAGCACGACGTGGTCGTGGTGAACTTTCTCAACCGCAAGAACGCGGCTGACCAGCGCGTTTTCGAGCTGCTATCCGAAAAATTCCAGCTTTTCGAGGGCGTTTTCGGCGCCAGCGACGAAGTGCTGGGCGCCATCGAGTCTGGCGTGGACTTCGAAAAGCGTATCGCCGCCATATATCAGGATTGTCGCAAGCAGGATGAAATCCAGAGCGCCTTCAATCAACTCCAGCTCGAACTGAGCCTGGAGATCAACGAATCCATGACGCGCACCCGCCAGCAGTTGCTGGAAAACTTCGACGACGAAGTGCGCGAAAAGCTCAAAGTGCGCGACGAAGCCTCCAAGGCTTATCTCAACCGCTACGAACGTCTGCTCATGCAGCTTACGCAGCATGAATTGAACGGCCAGGCCGAATTCATGGGCGACGCCACTTTCAGCCTGAAAACGCAGCCATTCCCAGATCAAGCCGCTGTAATCCCGATGGGTCTGTATGAGTTGCCACGCCGTACCGGCGAGGCGCACCTTTACCGATTGAATCATCCCCTTGCCGAATCACTGGTGGCAAAGGCAAAGGGCCGTGAACTGCCGCCCGCCGAGATTCATTTCGACTACGGCCAACACGATGGAAAAATCACGCCGCTGGAGCCATTCATTGGCAAGACCGGGTGGCTTACCCTCACGCTTTTCAGCGTTGAATCTCTCGAACAGGCGGAAGACCACCTGATCTTTGCAGCAACCACCGACGACGGCCAGACACTGGACGATGAAGTCGCGGCACGCCTGATGACACTGCCTGGCTCATCCGCCCCCCTGCCGCAGGTGGGTGAGGGCGCGGCCACACAACTACTTGAAACCCACACCCAGCAATGCCAGGCCGCCATCCAGCGCGATATTTCCGAACGCAATGCCCGCTTCTTCGAGGCAGAAGCCGACAAGCTCGATGGTTGGGCCGATGACCTTAAGGTTGGGCTGGAACGTGAGATCAAGGAACTTGACCGCCAGATCAAAGAAGCACGCCGTGCCGCCACCACCGCGCTGACGCTGGAAGAAAAACTTGCCGGGCAGAAGCTGATCAAGTCACTAGAGGCACAGCGCAATCAGAAGCGACGCTCGCTGTTCGACGCGCAGGATCAAGTAGATAAACAGCGTGAAGAGTTGATAACAGCGATTGAAGGCAAGATGAGCCAAAACACACGGTCTGAGAATTTGTTTTCGATACGCTGGGCTATTTCGTAGGTTATCTGTGGGTAAGGAAAAGTAATGACTGAGCCAACCATCATCTGTCCAAACTGCAAGACAGAAATCAAACTCACCGAATCGCTGGCCGCACCGCTGATCGCGGCTACACGCCAACAGTTTGAGCAGCAGTTGGCGCAGAAAGACAGCGACATCGCCAAACGCGAACAGGCCATGCGCGACAAGGAAAAGCAGCTCAACGATGCCAGGCACAAACTCGACGACCAGGTGGCCGATCAAGTTGCCGCACAGTTGAAGGCGGAACGCGCCCGCATCATTGTCGAAGAATCCAAGAAAGCAAAACTTGCCAGCGCTGCCGAGTTGGAGAACAAGGTGCGTGAACTGGGAGACTTGCAAGAGGTGCTCAAGGCGCGCGACGAAAAGCTCGCTGAAGCGCAAAAGGCGCAAGTGGAACTCATCAAGAAACAGCGTGAACTCGATGATGCCAAGCGCGAACTGGATCTCACCGTTGAAAAGAGGGTGCAAGAAGGCCTCGACGCTACCCGCCTAAAAGCCAAAAAAGAAGCCGAAGATGAACAAAAACTCAAGGTAATGGAGAAGGAGCAGACCATTGCCGCGATGCAGAAACAGATCGAGGACCTCAAGCGCCGGGCCGAACAGGGATCACAGCAATTGCAGGGCGAAGTCCAGGAACTGGAGCTTGAAAACCTGCTGCGCAGCAAATTCCCTTTCGATGCAATCGATCCAGTACCCAAGGGTGAATATGGCGGGGATGTGCTGCACCGTGTTGTGGGCGCAGGCGGCCAGTCTGGCGGCACCATTTTGTGGGAGTTCAAGCGCACCAAAAACTGGAGCGACGCCTGGCTGGTAAAGCTTCGTGATGATCAGCGGACAGCGAAAGCAGAAATCGCCGTGATCGTGAGCCAGATATTGCCGAAAGGCGTTGAAACCTTCGAAATGGTAGAGGGCGTTTGGGTAACGCACCCCCGCGCTGCATTGCCGGTGGCCATGATTTTGCGCCAGTCATTGCTGGAGCTTGCCCTTGCGCGGCAGGCTACCGAAGGCCAGCAGACCAAGACCGAAATGGTCTACCAGTACCTCACCGGCCCGCGTTTTCGCCAGCGCGTGGAAGCCATCGTTGAGGCCTTTTCCACCATGCAGGAAGATCTCGACAAGGAAAGAAAAGCGATCATGAAGCAGTGGGCCAAGCGCGAAGAGCAGATCGAGCGCGTGATGGGGGCAACGGTTGGTATGTATGGCGACTTGCAGGGGATTGCAGGCAAGTCATTGCAGGAAATTGAAGGGCTGGAGTTTAAAACACTTACGGATAACACAGCCAAGGCTGATTCCTAATTATTAAGGGGATGTATTCATGGATACGCCATCAAGTCAGCTAGCTGAAAAAATTATGCAACGGTTAACAGAGGAAAAGCTTTTCAGGCCGGAGGATCAAAAGAAACTGCTTGAGAGGATTGCAGACGGAAGCATCAAGCAAGAGGACTGGCGTTTAGCAATTGAATTGGCACTTGGTAAGGAAGGCGGAAAATGATCATCCCAGCGCTGAAAATGCTTAGGATTGAGCACTTACGGGGGTCTGTTATTCCGTTTAGTTTGCCCTTCGAAAAGGGTAAAAAACTGACTATTGTTTATGGGGAAAACGGCACAGGCAAGACAACAATATGTGATGCAATGGAGTTCTTGTCTAAAGGAAAAATAGGCTCGCTTGAGGATCGTGGGCTTGGACAGAAGCCCGATCGTTATTGGCCATCTGTTGGTAAGGTGCATGCAGATATATCCGTATCGCTAGATGCAGGCGCCACGTCTTGCACAGCAAAGATACATAAAGGAAGCGTAGTAGTTGTCCCAGCGGAGCAGAAACCTAAAGTTGAAGTCCTGCGAAGAAGCCAAATTCTTCGACTATTAGAAGCACAACCCAGTAAGCGTTACGCAGAAATCAGCCGTTTTATAGATATCACAGGGGTCGAAGCATCAGAAGCGGCGCTGAACAAACTAATTTCTAATCTCACATCCAACAGGGATACCGCAGTAGCAGTCGTTGATGCCAACCTGACTGCCATACAACAGTTCTGGGAGACAGCCGGAAAGCCGGGAAAAGGGCCCATAAGCTGGGCTGAAGTGGAAGAAGACCGCGATTATTCTAGCCTCGTGACTGATGCGAAAAATCTATCTGGACTTCGTGCCGCCTACCAGAGGTTGCAGGATTATCCGCAGAAATATGAGAAAACAATATCTGCGCTGGAAAAGGCCCAAGATGACAAACAAGCTGCTGTGAATCAGCTGGAAGCGGCTTTGTCCACAGCATCTGCCGGCGCTGGTGAGCTGGTCGGCATCTTGGAAGCGGCATCGCCATATCTGGCCAAACACCCACATATTGAAAACTGCCCCTTGTGTGAAAGCGCAGAGAGGGTGGCTGACTTGCATAACAATGTCGTGCAACGATTAAAGCAATTCACCGCATTGCAGGCGGCACAGAAGGCTGTTACAGACAGAGCAAAAGATGTCCAAATGATTGAAGCGCAGGTTCTTACCCTGCAGGCTGATCTGGCTAGCGACAGCAAGAAATTTGAGGGTTCGCGGCTTGAGACCGTATTCCCTGCTGAAGTGGAGTTGCCTGGTTGGGAGGCGCCGGAAAAGCTGGATGAAATTGCTCAGTGGCTCAATGAAACTACCAATTTTCCTGCGGCTTGGCTGAAGTGTGAGGCTGCTTGGGGGGAGCAAAGTAAGTTCGTTGATACGCTTGTTAAAGCGTTAACAACATATCGAAATAACGTTGTGACACAAAAGGAGCTCGATGCATTGCTGCCGAAACTACAGCGGGCACATGAGATTCTTATTGAAGAGCGGCAAAATTTTACCGATGGCATCTTGAAGACAATCTCCGGCGAAGTTGGAAGGCTCTATGAAGCCGTTCACCCAGGGGAGGGACTTAACAAGATAAGTCTCGAGCTCGAAGAGGGGAAGCGTGCCTCGCTGGAGGTTGGTGCAAGTTTTGCTGGCAAGGACAAAGCGCCACCACAAGCCTACTTCAGCCAATCACACCTTGATACCCTCGGCCTATGCGTCTTTCTTGCGCTTGCACTACTCGACGATCCAGAGAACACGATACTTGTTCTCGATGATGTACTTGCAAGCGTAGACGAACCACATGTCGACCGGCTGATTGAGATGCTTTATGCAGAAGCAGACAAATTCCGGCATTGCATCATTACTACGCACTACCGGCCTTGGAAGCATAAATTTCGCTGGGGTTGGCTCAAGAACGGGCAGTGCCACTTTGTCGAGTTAACAAAATGGACGTTGGTTGGCGGACTCCAACATATTCATAGCACCCCCGATATCGAGAGGCTGAGAAAGTTGCTCGATGAAGTACCGCCTGATCCACAATTAGTTTGTGCCAAGGCAGGCGTAATTCTGGAGGCCACACTTACGTTCTTGGTCGAGTTATATGAATGCCACCTACCTAAACGCGCAAGCGGTCTGTATACGATTGGTGAGCTATTGCCCGCGATCGACAAGAAGCTGCGGCAAGAACTAAAGGTTGTTGTCACGGCTGGATCGGATGCCATGGGCAACAAGACCACCAGCACAGTCGAGCTTGCTCCGATACTAGATGAGCTGATTCGGATTGCTCAGGTCCGCAATGTATTTGGAGCACACTTCAATGAACTTTCATTTGAGTTGCTGGAAGATGACGCATCTGAATTCGGCTCACAAGTTCTCACACTTACCGAGGCAATTGCCGATCAAGAGAACGGCTGGCCGCGTAAGGTAAAAAATGGAAGCTACTGGGCGAATTCCAATGAAACCCGCTGTTTGTATCCTTTGAAGAGACCAGCGTAAGACATGAGTAACAAAAAACAGAAGCTTGAACTCACCTGGATCGGCAAGGAGAACCGGCCCAAGCTGGAGCCTCGCATTTTGCTGGAAGACCCGGCGCTGTCATATCACGCGAAGCATCGGGTGACGGAGAATGACATCTTCGACAACCGGCTGATCTTCGGCGACAACCTGCTGGCGCTGAAGGCTTTGGAGGCGGAGTTTGCGGGGAAGGTGAAGTGTATCTACATTGATCCTCCATACAACACTGGACAAGCATTCGACCACTATGACGATGGGCTTGAGCATTCAATCTGGCTTGGTTTGATGCGGGAAAGATTCGAAGTTCTTCGCCGACTATTAACGCCAGATGGAACGTTTTTTTGTCAGCTTAATGACGATGAGATGGCATACGGCAAGGTATTGCTTGATGAGGTTTTTGGTCGAAATAATTTTCTGAATCAGATCAGCGTAAAGATGAAACAAACCGCAGGAGCATCTGGTGGCGGAGAAGATAAACGCCTCAAGAAAAATATCGAATACATCCTTGTTTATACACGCGATAAAGATGGGGATAGTGGTTTCAAAAAGTTCAATGATGTCTATGACGAAGAAGACTTGTTTGAAGTTATCGACGAAATGCGAGAGAGCGGGAAAAGTTGGAAATACACCCGGATTCTCAAAAGCCTTGGGAGGCGAGAGTTCTTTGCCACAATTAAAGATGGTTCAGGCGAGCCTATCAATATTTATGCTCACGCCGACGTGGTGATGGAACCAATCCCAAAGATTGCAAAGGATGAAGGGATTACCGAGGAAGAGTGCTACGTAAAATATTTCGAAAAAATATTTCGGGATACAAACGCTCAGAGTTCAATTCGAACAAGAGTTATGGAGGCGACTGCTGGAAAAGGCGATTTCTTTAGTATTGAGTATGTCCCCAGATCGGGGAGAAATAAAGGACGCCCCGTAACGCTCTACTACAAAGGAGCCAATTGTGATCTAGTCGCATGGCTTCGTGATGTCGCAGTAAAGAAAGGATCACGGCTTTTGAAACTTGAAAAGACGGGAACCTACTGGGACGGTTTTCCATTAAACAATTTAACCAAAGAGGGTGGAGTTCAGTTTCCGCAGGGGAAAAAGCCAGAAGCATTGATTGAGAAGGTTCTTGAACTGGCGACAGAACCCAATGACCTCGTCCTCGACTCCTTCGCTGGTTCCGGCACCACCGGCGCAGTAGCCCACAAAATGGGCCGCCGCTGGATCATGATCGAGCTGGGCGAGCACTGCCACACCCACATCATCCCGCGCCTGCGAAAGGTGATTGATGGCGAAGACCAGGGCGGCATCAGCAAGGCGGCGGACTGGCAGGGCGGCGGCGGCTTCCGCTATTACCGCCTGGCGCCCTCGCTGCTGGAAAAAGACAAGTGGGGCAACTGGGTCATCAACCACGACTACAACGCCACCATGCTGTCCGAGGCGCTATGCAAACTGGAAGGATTTACCTACGCGCCTTCGGATGCGGTGTACTGGCAACACGGTCACTCCACCGAACGGGATTTTGTTTATGTGACCACCGCCAGCCTCACCCACGAACAGCTCCAGCAGTTGAGCGATGAGGTGGGGCCGGAGCGCACGTTGCTGGTGCTGTGCACAGCCTTCCGCGCCAAGGCCGACGCCTACCCCAATCTGACGGTGAAGAAAATTCCCAGGCAGGTGCTGACACGCTGCGAATGGGGACACGACGATTACTCGTTGCAAGTGGAAAACCTGCCCAAGGAACCGCCCAAGCCCGGCCAACAAGGCCTTTTCGACGGGGAGGCTTGAGCATGGCAATCAAAGCAAAAAAAGCTGCTGTTGCGATGACCGCCATACCGCCGCTCTTTGGCCGGGTGCGCGAGATTTTGGATGCGGCCCGCAACAATATTGCACGAACGGTCAACACGACCCATGTGATTGCAAACTGGCTGATCGGGCGGGAGATTGTGGAGGAAGAACAGGCGGGCAAGCGGCGGGCGGGCTACGGAGCCAAGCTGTTGGCCGATTTGTCGGAGCAGCTTGGGCGTGACTATGGTCGCGGTTATTCGGTAGATAATTTGGAAGTATTCCGGCATTTTTATCTGGAATATCCGCGCCTGATTTCCGAGACAGTGCCTCGGAATTTGGCCTTTCCCGCGATTTCCGAGACGGTGTCTCGGAAATCTGCCGAGCCGGACGCTGCCGGATCAAGGCAACCGGGCTCGTTGAACCCGAATTTGTCGTGGAGCCACTATCGCTGCTTGCTCCGGGTTAACCGGCAGGCCGCCAGGGATTTTTACGAAATCGAGGCGGCCAATCATGGCTGGACAGTGCGCGAGCTGTCGCGCCAGATCAGCAGCTTGTTATTTGACCGTTTGGCAAAAAGCCGCGACAAGAAAGGGCTGTTGCGCCTGGCTGTGCATGGGCAGGAGGTGGCGCGGCCACTCGATGTGCTCAAAGACCCGCTGGTATTGGAGTTTCTCGACATGCCGGAGTCGCCGCGCCTGGTGGAGTCCAAGCTGGAGCAGGCGCTGATCGCCAACCTGCAAACTTTCCTGCTGGAACTGGGCAAGGGCTTTGCCTTTGTGTCGCGGCAGGAGCGCATCACCCTCGACGGCGACCATTTCTACATTGACCTGGTGTTCTACCACACGGTGTTGAAGTGTTTTGTGCTGATCGATCTGAAGGTGGGCAAGCTGACCCATGCCGACCTCGGCCAGATTCAGTTCTACGTGAATTACTACGACCGCGAGCGGCGCACCGAGGGCGATAACCCGACCTTGGGTCTGATCCTGTGCCCGGACAAGAACGATGCGGTGGTGAAATACACGCTGGGCGAGCAGCAGGAACGCAATATTTTCACCAGCCGCTATCAGCTGTATTTGCCGACCGTCGAAGAACTGGAAAACGAGCTTCGCCGTGAACTTCGTTTTTTGAATCCGCCGGAAGGCAAGGCAACCATTAAGCAAAACTTGAAAGTTGCCCCGAAAGCCGCATCCAGCTTGAAGAAGGTGGTATCGAAAAAGAAAAAGGGAACAGTCGAATGAACCGCCATGTGAACGCCATCGCCGGCCGCCTGAGCCTGCGCCATCCGCAACGCCGCTCGCTGGAAATACTCGACCGCATCACGGAAATCGCGCCACCTGGTAAGGGGGCCGATGTTACAGCCATGATGGAGGCCATCCGCAGCGAGTTTCCGTCGGTTACGGACTTTGAACGCGAGTTTCCGTCACTGTGTTTTGCGCTTGCCACGGGCGTGGGCAAGACGCGGCTGATGGGCGCTTTCATCAGCTATCTGCACCTGGCGCATGGCATCAACAACTTCTTTGTGCTGGCGCCAAACCTGACTATCTACAACAAGCTGATTACCGACTTCAGCGACCGCAATCATCCCAAATATGTCTTCAAGGGCATTGCGGAATTCGCCATCGATGCGCCTTCCATTATTACCGGTGACAACTACGACCAGCGTGATCCCTTAAGCGGATCGCTGTTTGGCAGTGTCCGGGTCAACATTTTCAACATCTCGAAGATCAATTCCGAGGTGCGTGGCGGCAAGTCACCCCGCATCAAGCGGCTTTCGGAATACATCGGCGAGAGCTACTTCGACTATCTGGCGGGACTGCCCGACCTGGTGATGCTGATGGATGAATCGCATCGCTACCGCGCCAGCGCCGGGATACGGGCGATTAATGAACTCAAGCCGATTCTGGGGCTGGAACTGACGGCAACGCCCTACGTGGAATCCGCACGCGGCGCGGTGGCGTTCAAGAACGTGATCTACGATTACCCGCTGGCGAAGGCCATGGAGGACGGCTTTGTGAAGGAGCCGGCGGTGGTTACGCGCAAGAATTTCAACCCGGCTGGCATGTCGCCGGATGAGATCGAGCGCCTGAAACTGGAAGACGGCGTGCGCCTGCATGAAAGCGTGAAGGTGGAGCTGGAGACTTACGCCCGCGAGAGCGAGAACCCTATCGTTAAGCCCTTTGTGCTGGTGATTGCACGCGACACGACCCACGCGAGCCAACTGTTGGCGTTGATCCAGTCCGACGGCTTCTTTGAGGGCCGTTACCGGGACAAAGTCATCCAGGTGGATTCCAGCAAGACCGGCGCGGAAGAAGAGGAAATGATTACGCGCCTGCTCAAGGTGGAGGCGACCTCCGAGCCGACGGAGATTGTGATTCACGTCAACATGCTGAAAGAGGGCTGGGACGTGACCAACCTCTATACCATCGTGCCGTTGCGGGCGGCCAATGCGCGCGTGCTCATCGAGCAATCCATCGGACGCGGCCTGCGCCTGCCTTACGGCAAGCGCACCGGGGTGACGGCTGTGGATCGGCTGAATATCGTCGCGCACGACAAGTTTCAGGAGATCATCGACGAGGCCAACAAGCCGGACTCCGCCATCCGCTTGCAAGCGGTGGTGCTGGATACGGATGAACTCGCGCAGAAAACCGCCACGGTGGTATCGCAATCGCAATTGGCGACCAAACTGGGATTCAAGCCCGTGCAGGTAACCCGTAGCACGACGCTGGCCGGGCAGGACGTGGCGCCGGTTTTCACCAAGCCGGAAGAGCAGAAAGTGGCGCAGATTGCCTGGGAGGTGATCCGCAAGCTGGAAAACCAGCCGCAGATGCTGCCCACCATCGCGCACCTGAAAAATCCGGAAATCCTGGCTGCGATCGTCAAGGCCGTTGAAGAGCAACATCAGCCGTCCCAGTTAGAGCTGGAGGGTGTAAGTGAGAAACCGGATTTTGCCTCCGTGGTGGCAAGAACGGTTGATCTGGTCACGCAACAGAGCATCGATATCCCGCGCATTCTGGTGGTGCCCA
>Ga0180009_10006213_pt1 | contig 12604 bp, 7 predicted proteins | sample OS_PC_MetaG_FD_123537 | JGI IMG/M metagenome (GOLD analysis project Ga0180009, IMG submission 123537) | Groundwater microbial communities from the Aspo Hard Rock Laboratory (HRL) deep subsurface site, Sweden - OS_PC_MetaG | ecosystem: Environmental > Aquatic > Deep subsurface > Groundwater...
ACGGGATCCTGCAAACACGTTCAACGACGCGCACCTGCTCTCGTGCCGCCATCACGGATCGCTTGACCCATGTTGAGGATTCCGGTGTGATGCCAGCACCGCGATGCAATCAGAAATGAGCATGCCCAAGGACCGGGGCCGCAAGATCACCGGCGCCATCATCTACTTCCTCTTGCTGCTCGCTGGCGTCGGGCTGTTGCTCTTCCTGTTCGCGCTCATGCCGCTGTTCGAAAACTCGCGGTGTGGCTCCGGCTACTACTTCTATTACATGTTCGTTGGCGCCTGCCTCGCGTTCCCCGCAGTCGTCGCGTACCTCTTCGTTCCCGTCATCATCGATCGGTTCGACCCCGAACCATGGTGGGCTCTGTTCCTCGCCTTCCTCTGGGGAGGCTTCGCGGCAACTGGCCTTTCAGGCGCCATCAATACCTTCTTCGGCATCGCCGGAGGCATGGTCGCGGGCGAAGGGGGCTCTGCCTTCGTCGGCAGTGTGATCAGCGCACCCTTCGTCGAAGAATTCTGGAAAGGCGCCCTCGTGCTCGGGATGTTGATCTTCCTGCGCACCGAGTTCGACGGCGTGGTGGACGGGGTCATCTACGCCACATTCGCCGCCCTCGGCTTCGCGTGCGTGGAGAACGTCATTTACTATGGCAACGCAGGGTTCGAGGTCTTCAACAAGACCGGCTGCAACCCCGATCAGGCCTGGAACGCGGTCGTCGACACCTTTTTCGTACGTGGCATCCTCAGCCCCTGGGGCCATCCGCTGTACACATCGATGACGGGCATTGGCATTGGTATCGCACGAGAAACAAACCGGTGGTGGCTCAAGGTGCTCGCACCCTTTGTCGGCTACCTGCTCGCCGTACTGCTTCACGCGATCTGGAATGGTTCCGCGCTGCTGTCCGGCGCGACGGGCATTCCCATCATCGTGCTGACGATCCTGCTGTATGTGGTCTTCGTCGCCATGTTCACGGTCCTGATGATCGTTCTGGTGGTCCGCGAGGGTCGCATCATTCGCAAGTTCCTCACCGACGAAGTGGCGATGGGGACGATGACGCAGGAAGAGCTCAACTGGGTCTGCTCGCCCATTGGACGAATCAAGGCGATGTTCAGTCGCGGGTTGAAGGGGCGGAAGTTCGTGACCGCCTGTGCAACGCTGGCGCTCAAGAAGTGGCATGTGACGCGTGCGATGAAGGGCAAGAAGCACACTGTCAGCATGGACTTCATCGCTCCGCTTCGTCAGGAGATCGCGAAGATGCGGCAGGCGTCAGGGGCTGCTGCACCGCAGCCGGTCATGGCAGGCGGGTATGGTCAACAGCAAGGCTACCCGCCCCAGCAACAGCAGCAAGCCTACCCGCCCCAGCAACAGCAGCCGGGCTACCCGCCCCAGCAACAGCAGCAGGGCTACCCGCCCCAGCAACAGCAGCAAGGCTACCCGCCCCAGCAACAGCAGCAAGGCTACCCGCCCCAGCAGCAGCAGCCGGGCTACCCGCCCCAGCAACAGCAGCCGGGCTACCCGCCCCAGCAACAGCAGCCGGGCTACCCGCCCCAGCAACAGCAGCAGGGCTACCCGCCCCAGCAGCAACAACAGTACCCACCAGGCATGGAGCCCCCCGGCTGGGGCCGAGGTGGGCAAGGCGGGCAAGGCGGACAGGGCGGTCAGGGCGGCTACGGTCGCTAGGGTGCAACCCGAAGGGTGCCTCCCCCAAAGGTCCAGAACATCCCGCCCGCGTACTCGAGCGTGAACTCACCGTCGCTCGGCACCTCCACCTGCAAGCTCTTGCGCCCATAGCGAAGACCGAGCACGCGAGCGACAAACATGATCCCCGCGGCACGGAAGAACACTTCGACTTCGTGGCGACCCGGCGCCACGTCGAGCTCATGCTTCGGCCCCTCGCTGAAGACGTGCTCGACGCCGTCAACCACCACCACGACGTCCCAGCGCCTGCCTATTCGTGGGACATCCGGACGGCGAGCCAGCGGGTGAAACCGAAGCTTGAGCGTGATGCGACCGGACATGCGTCACACTTGCACCTGCGGAGATGCGAACGCAATCCGCCTCAACCCTTCTCCGAGTTCCGCTTCTCCCACAGCTCGATCGACGAGCGCAGCGTCGCTTCGATCTGTTCGTCGGACAGCGCGACGTGATGAGCCTGGAAGAGCGCGGCCAGCTCGACGATGGTCTTCGCCAGCTTGGCACACAGCGCCTCGGGCGAAACGTCGTTCTGCTGGGCCTCCATCCACGCTTGGAGGTGCTGCTGTGCGACAGGGTGCTTGAGCTCGGGGTGTAGGTCCGTCAGCTCGCGCAACTCCACGCCCGCACGGCGGATGGATTCCTGGTCGACGCTCTTGCCCATGTTGGGAAACATGGCAACGAATCGAGCCAACACAACCTTTGGGCGTCAAATTCACAGCGATCGGGGGGTTGACCCAAAGCGGCAGGCCGTCATGCTTAGGAAGGGGACACTTTATCGACTCCGCGTCGAGGGGGGAGCAATGCGGCTTTTTCTCCATCTCATCTACGAGTACCGTAAGGGGCTCCGAAAACTGGTCTTGTACACAACACGCAAGTCCATCGAAGATCCCATCCGCGCCAAGCTCGTACAGCACAGCATTCCGCACGTGATTCACGACATTGGCCGAGGCAAAGTCAACGTGTTCTTCGGTGACGCCGATTGCGTCGAGGTCGTGCGCATGATCGGCAAGCACAATGTCGCCCGCTACACGGACGAAGAGGACTTCATCTTGGGATCCATGCTTGGCTACGACATCGTGCAGCAGTGTCGACGATACGTGAAGCGTCGCCGACGCCCGAACGCGACCGAAAAGCATGGTCCGCCGCGGACGGCCGCATTGACGTAGAACCAGAGCGGAACCATAGCTGCCAATTGCCGATCGATGTCCCCTCGGACACACATCTGTGTCCGCAGGACCGCGCGGGTGTGAGAAAGTCTCTGTCTGCGCGGGCACATTTGCTCGGCACGGCCGTTGCTTTGCACTCCGCCCGGTACACCATGACGTTCCTCCTCCCTCGAAAAGTCGCTCGCGTTCTCAAGACACTCCGCCCCGCGCCGCTCGCGTTCGTCGCGACCGTGGCGGCGGTCAGTTGCCTTCACAACGAGCAAGCGCCCACGGTCACGCCGAACAACACGCTGGGACTGGGAGGAATCCCGGACGACGCACACGTTTCGGATCAGCCTTTTGGCGTGGTCTTCGGCTCCCCGCGCGGGGAGACGTCGGACGCTTCCGAAATCACGCTCGTGTTCAACCGACCGATGCGGGCGCTGGACCTGGCGGGACAAGAGGCCGCGGCCCCCGCCACCATCTCGCCTCAGATCCCGGGGGCGTGGCGCTGGATCGGCACGAATGGTCTGTACTTCGCTCCCGAGGGTCAGCTGCCGAAGGCCACCTCATTCGTGGTGACCGTGCCCTCTGGGACCAAGGCGCTCGACGGATCGATTCTGTCGAAGCCCTTCGAGATGAAGTTCAGCACCCAACGGCCCGAGCTGGTCAACACTTCGCCCTGGGATGGTGCGAGCGGGCTCGAATCGAAAGCCAGATTCACGCTTCGCTTCAACCAGCCGATCGCCGACGACGAGATCCTGCGCGCCGTGAAGCTCAGTGCGGGGCAGGCCAAGGCGACCGCCATCCCCTTCGAGGTCAGACGCCCCGATGGCGACAATCGCAAGCTCGCCGAGCTCGTCCCCAGCAGGCCGTTGCCCCTGGCTTCGCCGATCTTCTTGAACGTCGAGGAGAGCCTCAAGGGTGTGGAGGGGCCGCTCACCGCGAACAAGTCGTCTTCCTACAAGTATCAAACCTACGGACCGCTCCGCGTCTCCGAGACCTACTGCCCACGCGACACGCCCCACGGCAAGTGCGCCCCGCGCAACTCCGTCTCCATCGGGCTGACCAACCCCGTGTCCTATGCCGACGCGAAGAAGGCGATCACCATCACGCCTCCGATCAAGCTTCGGTGGTGGGAAGGCGCCGGCGACGACTATCACACGGGCCGCATTCGCCTCGACGCCCAGTTCCGCCCCGCGGGAACCTACACGGTTCGCATTCGCGGGACCCTGAAGGACAAGTACGGGCAAGCGTTGGGGCGCGACGAGGTCATCCGCCTGCAGTTCGATGATCTTTGGCCCCAGGCCGAGATAGGGGTGAGCGGCACCTACGTCGAACCGAAGACGTCGCGGGACATCGCCATCGCCTCCGTGAACGTCAAGAACATGGACTTGTTGACGGTTCGCCTGGACGACGACGGCATCGGCCTGTTGAACAACGCTCGCCAGCGACCGACCTTCGACCAGCTTGCAGGGCTGACGGGTGCGAAGGTTTCGCGCGTCAGCCCGGCAGCTGCGCCCAACCTCATGGCCAAACAGCTCGTTCGCCCTGCGCAAGTGCTCGGAGGAGCGACCAAGCGCGGCCCCATGGCGATCGCGCTGCGATACACCACGCGTCCCGGAACCCGTGACGCCAGACCGCATACGGCGTTGGAGGTCGTGCAGGTCACGGACTTGGGCATCAGCGCCAAGCTCTCGCGTTTCGGTTCGCTCGTCTGGGTCAATCACCTGTCCGATGGCAAGCCCGTGGAGAACGCAGAGGTTCGAATTCGAGCGCCGGGCGGAAGCGTCCCCGGCGACTTCGTGACGAAGACCGACAAGAACGGCATGGCGGTCATCGATGGCGCCGTGCTCTACCCCGAGCGATCGGCGTGGCGCTCGCCCTTGATCATCGTGAAGAAGGACGAGGACTGGGCCTATCGCTCCGCGAGCGAGGTGCTCTACGGGTGGCGCTACGGAGTCGATACGGATCTGTTCGGTGAGATGACGCCCTTCGGCATGGTGTTCACGGAACGCGGGGTGTACCGCCCCGGTGACACCGTACGACTCAAGGGGATCCTACGGCGCCCCGAGGCTCGAGGGACCGAGACGCCGGCAGGCAAGCCGGCAAAGATCAAGATCTCGACCCCAACCGGGGAAGATCTGCTCGAGCGAACGCTCACCTTGAGCGAATTCGGCACCTTCGCTTTGGACGTCAAGGTTCCCGCGACCTCAGCGCTCGGATCCTACGAAGTAACCGTCGGCGTCGGCGGGGGCGACCGTTCCCACGCGTGGGGTTCGTTCGATGTCGCCGAATACCGAGCCTCCGAGTTCAAGGTGGGCACGGAGCTCGATCGACGCGCCTACACCCGCGGCGACGACGTGAAGTGCACCGCCCGCGGCGACTATCTGTTCGGTGCCCCCATGGCCAAGGCCGAGGTGCGAACGACCATCACGCACGGCCCTTCCTGGTACTCCGTCCCGAAAACGGACGGCTTCATCACATCGGACTACGTGTTCGAGCAAGATCGGGACGAGGGATCCGTCGACGCGTCGCAGCTGCAGAGCGCAACGGACAAGCTCGATGCGCAGGGCAAGCACGAGGTCGGGGCCAAGCTGGCCCTCCCTGGCATGCGCGGAACCGAGCGGGTCCATTGCGAAGCCGAGGTGACCGATCTCTCCCGGCAGGCGGTGGCGTCTTCTTCGACGGCCATCGTGCACCCCGCAGAGTTCTATGTGGCACTCCAGACGGGCACCGAAGGGTTCGCCAAGAGCGGCGATGACCTGTCGCCCAAGATTCTCACGGTTGATCCGGAGGGGCGCCGCCGTGCGGGTGTGCCGGTCGAGGTCGAGCTGGTTCGACGCAGCTGGGTGACCGCGCGGGAGAGCGCAGGGCGTTCCGGCTACCACAGCGTCAGTCGCGTGGTTGACGACGTGGTCAGCACTTGCACGCTGCGAACCACGATGGCCCCCGCATCCTGCAACGTGAATGTGCCCAAGGCTGGCTACTACATACTGCGCGCCAAGGCGAAGGATGGGCGGGGCAACCCGGTCGCGGCTTCGACCTACCTTTACGCGACGGGCAGCGGCGAATCGGGCTGGGCCGAGAGCGACGACATGCGGGTCGAGCTCGTGCCCGACCGTACGTCCTACGAAGTGGGGCAGACGGCGCGCATCCTGGTCAAGTCACCGTTCCGCAACGCCGAAGCGCTGCTCACCGTGGAACGCGCGGGCATCTATACGCAGAAGCGTATGCAGCTCGCCGGCACGATGCCCACCTTGCAGGTTCCCATCACCGAGGACTTCCAACCCAACGCCTACGTATCGGTGGTCCTCATTCGCGGCCGTTCGAAGGCGCCACCTGCGCAATGGAACGCGCCGGATGTCGGCGCTCCGGCCTTCCGCATCGGCTACACCAACCTGCGGATCAACCCGGAGGCCAAGCGGCTAACGGTCACGGTAGTTGCGAACAAGAAGGACTACCGGCCCGGGGAAACGGCGACGGTCGACCTCGCGGTCAAGGACCGTGATGCCAAGGGCAAGCGATCCGAGGTCACGCTCTACGCCGTGGACGAAGGCGTGTTGATGCTGACTGGTTACAAGACACCGGATCCCATCCCGGTGTTCACCGCACCCCGCCCCCTTCGCGTGGGGTTCGCGGAAGCTCGGACCGAGCTCGCGCGTCTGACGCTCAGCCCGATGCAAGACACGGTGGGCGAGGACAAGGGGCTCGAAGGCGGAGGCGGCGGCTCGACCCGCAAGGACTTCCGGCAGAGCGCCTACTTCAACCCTTCGATCGTCACCGACGCCGGGGGCAAAGCCAGGGTGTCGTTCAAGCTGCCCGAGAGCCTCACGACCTACCGGATCATGGCGGTGGTGGTCGGACAGAAAGACCAGTTCGGGTTCGGCGAGTCCAGCGTGACCACGAGCCTTCCGTTGATGGCACGACCCGCGTTCCCTCGCATGCTGCGAGCGGGCGACGAGATCGATGCCGGCGTGGTCGTCTCCTCCAAGACCTTGCCCAAGTCTGTGATCACGGTGCGAGCCACCGTCGACGGGATCGAGTTGATGGGCGACGCCGTCCGTGAGGTCGAGCTCGACAAGGGTCAATCGCAAGAGGTGCGGTTCCACTTCCGGGGAAGCAGGGTCGGCAACGCCAAGCTTCGCTTCCATGTCGAAGGTGGCGGCGAGCAGGACGCCGTCGAGTTCGGCAAGGCAATCAAACCTCCAACCACGCTCGAGGCCGTGGCCCTCTATGGCTCGACCCGCTCGGCGTCCGGCGAAAAGCTCGGGGAGCTCAGCGCGATCCGGACCGACGTCGGCGACCTCAACGTGTCGGTGGCATCGACGGCCTTGGTGGGTCTCGGCGGCAGCGTCGAACAGCTCACGGAGTACCCCTACGAATGCACGGAGCAACTCGCGAGCCGGTTGGTCCCGCTTCTGCCGCTGCGCGAGCTCGCGCGCACCTACGACCTACCGCTGCCCAAGAACACCGATCAATTCGTGGCGGCCACCGTGGCGAAAATCGTCCGTCGGCAACGCTACGACGGCGGCTTCGGGCTCTGGGACGAGTCTCCGCACAGCCATCCGTGGGTGAGCGCGTATGCGCTCTGGAGCCTGTCGCTCGCGAAGAAACATGGGGCCGCGGTTCCTGATCGCGTGCTCAAAGCCGGCACGACGTTCATGCGTCGCTACCTCGACTCCTACGGGACCACGCTCAATGGGCCGGCCACCGCCGCGTTCATGGTCGATGTTCTCGCGGAATCTGGGGAGCCGGACTTCGGCCACATGAACCGGCTCTACGAGAAGCGCGAAGAGCTGCCGCTGTTCGCGCGCGCCATGCTCGCCCATGCAATGGTCGTCGGTGACGGCGACGTGAAGGCCCGCGACGAGCTCATCCGCGATCTCGAGGGTCACATCCGGGTTCAGGGCAACAAGGCGCTCGTGGCCGAAAACCAGGGCGACTCGTATGCCGAGCTGATGGACTCGACGACACGAACGAATGCGCTGGTGCTTCGTTCGCTGCTGGCTGCTCGCAAGAATCACGGGCTGGCTGAGCAGATGACACGCGGGTTGCTGGGTGCGCGTGAGAACGGCGCCTGGCGAAACACCCAGGAGAGCGCGTATGCCCTCTTGGCCCTCGACGACTACCGCAAGGCGCAGGAGAAGGACGAACCCAACTTCACGGCGACGGTGTGGTTGGGGGACGACCAGATCGTCCAGCGATCGATGTCTGGACGGAGCACGAAGGCGTTCGACATCAGCCTGCCGACGAGCCGCATGGCGAAAGCGGGGGGCAGCACGTTGGCGTTCCAACTCGGCGGTGAAGCGAAGGGGACGCTCTTCTACGAAGCGAGGTTGCGCTACGCGCGCAAGGAGCTGCCGCGCGAACCGCTCGATCGCGGGTTCTTCGTGCAGAAGTCGATGCGCGTGGTGACGCCCGAGTCCCTCTCAACCGCCGTTCGTTCGGTACCGTCGGGCGGGGGGAGCTATCCCACGCCGCGCGGGGGCGAGCTGGTGCTCGTGGACTTGCTCGTGGTGGCTCCGCAGCCGCACGACTACGTGGTCATCGACGATCCGATTCCCGCAGGACTCGAGGCGGTGGACTCACGGTTGGCAACGACCGCGGGCTCGCTCGGCGTATCGGGTTCCGGCGGAGAGGACGAAGCGCTCGACAACTCCTGGGACTACGAGGAACGCAACGACCGGCTCGCCCGCGGGTCAGCGCTGTTGCCGAGCTGGTTCCGTCAGGAGCTGCGCGACGATCGCGCGCTGTTCTTCGTCGATCACATGGCGGCGGGCATGTACCACTATCGCTATCTTGCGCGAGCCACGACGATCGGCCGGTTCGTGCTTCCCTCCACGCGGACCGAGTCGATGTACCAGCCGGAGATTTTTGGCCGGACGGGTGCTGCGATGTTCGAGGTCAAGCCGTAGGTTCGGGCGCCAAGTCGTGGCGAGTGTGACGAACCCGCGCGTTTGTGATAGCGAGATCAACCGCAACGAGCACGCGTGCGCGTTGTTTGATCTCGTTGTTGGAGCATCAAGTTGTCGACGTATTTTCCCAGGCCCACGTGTCTCTCCCTGTTGGTGTTCGCCCTCGCCGGCTGCGCGAGCTCAAACGGCGCGAATGAAGGTTCCGGCGGTACGACCGGTGTCGAAGATGCCGGAAGCGATGTCGTCCAAGAAGCGACCATCGAGGCTGCCGAGTCGCAAGACGTGGCCCAGGATCCAGTCGCTGAGCCGATGGATCTGCCCGACGGTACCCCGACGCGGCAGGCGTGTACCGACTCGTTCGGGCACGGTCTCACGCCAAAGTTCGGCAGGTTGGATGGATACCTCGTGTCCATCGTTGCGCCGTCGTCCAACCATGCATGCAACGCGGATTCGGACCACGTCCACCTGCAGGTGCTCATGCAGGACTCGGTCTACGACGTTGCCGTGAACGCTGGGGATTCAAGCTCAACGATGGATCCCGTGAAGTTCATGGAGGTGGACGCGCCCAGCTTGAACGGCATGTGGGAAGAGGGCTGGCACCCGAACGTGTCCTTCGACTACGTCGGCGATCTGCATGTGCATTCGTCGCACTTCGCCGCCATGGAAATCGACGAGCTTGCACAAACGCTCGAGACGGCCCTCGAGGATGCGAACCATATCTCCGTGTACGCGACCGGGTACGGTTCGGACGGTACGCACTTGGTCCATAGGACCAACGGAGACACGGACGGAGCGTTGGTGATTCGTCCTTTGTCGGCCGTGCCGCACGTCCTTGCGTTTTGTTTCTTGGATCAGGGGTTCTGACGCCGATTGAAACGAAGTTCGATTCCAGGGGACTCGCTAGCTCAAGGCGCGCCGGTGATCGTGAACGTCACCGCTTCGCACGGGATATCTCGCAGTTTCGCGGAGTAGGTGCCCGCAGGCAGTGGCGGCGAGAACATGTGCAACGTGTACTCGATGCGGCGACTCTGTCCCGGCGGAAGCTGCTCTTTGGCCTGCTCAACCTCCTCCGGCGTCAGTGGCATGGGAGGCGGAATCGTGGGGATACGCTTGCCCGCAGAATCGAATACATCGAGGGAGAAGATGCCGACCGCCAGGACGTCCATCCGCAACTCCGCCGGGTCCGTGCCTTCGTTGGTGATCTCGGCAGTGAGTTGCCCCTCGACGCTGGAAACGAACGCGGCCTTGTCGGGGGAAAGCACGGCGCGAAGCCCTGTCTGCATGTCCGGAGATGCGGCCACGGTCACGGGTTGTTCCGGCTTCTCGACGGGAGCTTCCGCAGACGCGTCTTGCTCGGTGTACATCTGCGGCGGAACCCCGGGCGGGGGCGGCAACGGACGGGGACAGCCGGAGGCCATCAGCGCCACGCCAACCGCACCGAGGGCTGCAACGCGCGGATAGGCGGGAGCTCGGTAGCTACGGTGAGGGCGGGCGGAGCTGGAGGAGGTCATGGCTTGTCATCCTACCGCGGGCGAGGACATGGCCAGCGGGTTTCCGGCGCGCTTTCACGTGCACCAGGACCCGGGTCGACGACACGTGCTCGAAGGAATAGCTTTGCAGTCGCTCGGCGTTATGGAACTTGCTGATTGACGATTGCGTTCGACCGATGGCCCCCCGCGCACAGAATCTCAAGAAACTGCTTCGAGGCTGGATTTCGCCGGCAGTGCGGTCGGTGGTCAGCAAGCGGGGAAGACGCGTCACGGCGCTGGTGTTTCTGTCCCCTCTCCTCTTGCTGTTGCTGCTCGCCGCGCTGACCCCTCTGCCTGACGAGCTGCGAAAAGACCATGCGTTCGATGCCTCCGTGCGCGTGCTCGACCGGCACGGCAAACTCTTGGCGGAGGTACGCGCCGAGGACGGTACGCGGGCGCGATGGGTCCCGCTCGACGAGATCGGCCAGGACATGAAGCTTGCCTTGCTTGCCGCGGAGGACTCACGATTCCGCTGGCATCCCGGGGTGGATCCCATCGCCATCGTTCGCGCCGCAGGCCAGAACCTGGTGCACGCCCGCATCGTCTCCGGTGCATCGACCCTGACCCAACAGCTGGGTCGGACCCTGGTGCCTCGCCCCCGCACCTTCGCAGGCAAGTTCAAGGAGATGGCCGTGGCCCTTCGCATCGAGGCCTCGCTGTCCAAGGACGAGATCCTCGAGAGCTACCTGAACCTCGTGCACTTCGGCCCGACCCTCCGCGGTGTCGAATCCGCAAGCCGCTTCTACTTCGACAAACCCACGACGTCCCTATCGCTCGCGGAGGCCGCCACGCTCGCTGCGATGCCCAAGGGACCAACCCTCTACGATCCACGACGCGCTCCGGTACGCCTTCGCAACCGACGCGATCACATCCTCGACCGATTGGCCGAAGAAGGTTGGGCCGCGCAAGAACGCGTCGACCGCGCCAAGCGCGAACCCCTGACCGTCCATGCCCTCCCGACCGGATGGGGCGCCCCGCACTTGGTGCGCGGGTTGCTCGACGGAACCGTCCAACCTTCCTTGGGCAAGCTCGCGGGTCGCGCTTCCGTGCTGCAGACCACGCTCGACGGCGCATTGCAGCGGGAGGTTCAGTTCGCGGCTCGAACGATGGTCGCCTCGCTGCGGGCTCGGAACGTGAGCGCCGCCTCCGTGGTGGTTCTGGAGAACGACACGGGTGAGGTGCTCTCCTGGGTCGGCGCCCATGACTTCTTCGATCGCGAAGGCGGTGGGCAGAACGACGGCGTACTGGCACGGCGCCAGCCGGGATCCACGCTCAAGCCCTTCGTCTACGCGCTGGCCATGGAGGATCTGGGCTGGACGGCCGCCACAGCGCTGCCTGACGTCGAGCTACACCTGCCCGGCGCGAACGGAAACTACGCGCCGGTGAACTACGACGGCCAACGGCACGGTCCGGTGAGACTGCGGGAGGCGCTCGCCAACTCCTACAACGTGCCGGCCGTGTATGCGGCGTCGGTGGTCGGACCGGACCGGGTGCTCGGGCGACTGCGTGCACTCGGCCTGTCGACGTTGGACAAGGAGGCAGACCACTACGGTGCAGCGATCGCATTGGGCGACGGTGAGGTTCGTTTGATCGACCTGGCCAACGCGTATGCGACATTGGCGCGGGGAGGAGAAGCGCTTCCGGTGCAGGCGCTGATGAGCGCGAAAGACGGCCGGGGCGTCGACATCGCCCTTCCGCCGCCAACACGAGAGCGTGTGATGCCCGCGAACGTCTGCCGGGTGCTCGCGGACGTCCTCTCGGATCCGAACGCGCGGCTGGCCTCCTTCGGAGAGGGCTCCGTGCTGGAGTTGCCCTTCGCGGTGGCGGCGAAGACCGGAACATCCAAGGGATTCCGCGACAACCTGACAGTCGGATTCACACCCCGCGTCACGGTCGCTGTCTGGGTCGGCAACTTCGACGGTTCGCCCATGAAGGGCGTCAGCGGCGTGACGGGTGCAGGCCCCTTGTTCAACGCGGTCATGCAGACCGTCCACCGCCACTACGGTGGCAAGCTCGAGGAATTCGACGCACCGGATGAACGGTTCGAGCGTGTCGAAGTCTGCTCGCTCTCCGGGGAGCTTTCCGAAGACGGCTGCCCTCATCGCTACAACGAGCTTTTCATCCGGGGAACGGCGCCGCAACGTCCGTGCACGATGCACACCCGCGTCGAGGTGGACAAGCGCAACGGTTTGCTCGCGGGCCCCGGCTGTACGGACGAACACAAGCGGCTCGAAGTATTCGAGACCTTCGACGCGAAATACAATGCATGGGCGAAGGCCTCGGGGCGACCGTTGGTTCCGGGCGAATGGTCGCCACTCT
>Ga0180009_10006214_pt1 | contig 12603 bp, 14 predicted proteins | sample OS_PC_MetaG_FD_123537 | JGI IMG/M metagenome (GOLD analysis project Ga0180009, IMG submission 123537) | Groundwater microbial communities from the Aspo Hard Rock Laboratory (HRL) deep subsurface site, Sweden - OS_PC_MetaG | ecosystem: Environmental > Aquatic > Deep subsurface > Groundwater...
AACGTCCTCTGCGAGCGGCATTCCTCTCGTGTGTATCTGCAGGATTTCCTTCCTTCCGTTTCTGTCAGGAACGCCGATTACAATTTCTCTATCCAATCTTCCAGGTCTGCGGAGAGCTGGGTCAATTGCGTTTGGTCGGTTTGTCGCTCCTATAACAACGACCTGACCTCTCGACTCCAAGCCGTCCATCATTGCAAGAAGCTGCGCAACTACCCTGCGCTCAACCTCGCCGTGCACCTCTTCCCTCTTCGGCGCAATCGAATCCAGCTCATCTATGAAAATTATGCTCGGAGCGTTTTCTTCTGCCTCTTTAAACATCTTGCGCAAGTTTTCTTCGCTCTCTCCGTAAAACTTGCTCATAATTTCTGGACCGCTTATGCTCGAGAAATTAGCCTCTGTTTCGTTTGCTACCGCTTTTGCAAGTAGCGTTTTACCGCAGCCTGGAGGACCGTGCAGTAGCACGCCCTTCGGAGCTTCCACGCCGAGTCTCTCAAAAATTTCTGGATGCTTGAGAGGAAGCTCTATCATCTCCCTGACCTTCTGCACCTCGTCCCTCAAGCCGCCGATGTCTTCGTATGTTATCCTTGGCATTTTCGCCTCTATCTCTCTAGTAGGTTTCTCGCTGATTTCGATTTTTGTTTCGTAAGAGATTATTACAGCTTCGGCATGCGGCTGTGCTGCAACGATGATTAGTCCAATTTTTCTTCCCATCAAATTTATCTCTATTAGGTCGCCTCTTGTAACTACACGGTTTTCCAGAAACTGCTTGAGATAGCTTTCGCCGCCCACGATTCGCAGTGGTTCGGTAGGTGCGAGTTTTATTTTCGTAGCGTGTTTTGCTTCTATCTTCTTTACAGTAACCCTGTCATCTATACCTGCCCCTGCATTTCTCCTCGTAGAGCCGTCAAGCCTTATTATACCAAGCTCTGAATCTTCAGGGTAACCCGGCCAGGAAATTGCAACCGTTTTCTTCTTCCCAGTGATTTGCAGGACATCTCCAGAAGTAAGCCCGAGTTTATCAGTTATCGCCGGGTCTACCCTTGCGATTCCCCTGCCGACATCATTTGCTTTAGCTTCGGCTACCTTCAATTCTATTTTTTCCATTTTTACTCCACTTTTACAGTTGTTTTTTTAGTCACTTCGGTTTTCGGCAGCGCAACTTCGAGCACTCCGTTTTTGTAAGAAGCTTTGGCTTTGCCTGCATCAACAGTCGCTGGCAAGGTTAAGGCTCTATAGAATTTTTCATAGCTCCTTTCCCTGCGCATGTAGCCTTTCTTCTCCTCTTTCGCCTCGCGCTTTGTCTCTGCAGAAATCTCTATTCTATCTTCGGTTGCATTGATTTTTATGTCGCTCTTCTCAACGCCGGGAATCTCGGCAGTTACTATGACCTCTTTGTCTGTTTCTACCACATCAGTAAATGGTTCCCTGAAAGGCTCATAGATTTCTGCGCCTTCGAACGGCTCTATCTCTCCTTTTTTCCCTGGCAGTCTAGGTCTTGTCCATCCAGGTCTCGCCCAGAAATCCTCGAACATCTTCTCCATCCTGCGCTGCATCCTTCTTACTTCCTCGTACGGATCCCACCCTCTCATATTCTCACCTCCATCAACCAGACGTAGGTTGTCATGAATATTGGCGTATATGCCCACCTACGTCAATTTATATCCCTCTACGTCAATTTTATATTCACTCCCTTCCGCAATAGCGAAGCTGGTGCGTAAGACTTGCGCTCTTGCTGGCGCAAGGAAGATGGCATTCCTCGCCAGCTTCCTATCGGAATCTTAGGCTTTTTCAGCCTGGCTTTGATTTCCAGTATTCCATTGTTGTACTTTGCGCCTGTGCTGTTCGGGTCGATTTCTACATCCAGCGGCAGGTTCTTGTAGTAATTTCTGTCCCTGGTTTCTGCTCTGATTTCAATGCTGTCTTTGGCTGCATTTATCCCTATGTCTTCCTTTGCTACGCCGGGCATCTCAGCAATGATTACAACCTCGCCGACTTTGTCGTTAACGATAACGTCTGTGAAAGGCTCCCTTGCGTTAGCAAGAGCGTGTGTCTCATGCACTGGCTTCGCCATTGCATCTGCGAGTAATTCACCAGTTGAAAATCCATAGTACAGAGGCTCTCTGATTTTGCCAGATTTTAAGGCACGGAACATCCGCTCGAATATTTCGTCCATCTCCTCAAATTCATCAAACCGCATCTGTCTCACATCTTTTTAAAATAACTTTTTGTTAGTATAATTAGAAAATACCTTTAACAAGTTAAAATATTTTAGTAACAAAAGGTTACTTAAATTTTTTGCATCGTTAAGAAAGTTAAATATGGTTATGCGAATAGAAGAAATCTTGGATATGCTTGGCAGCGAGACGAGAAGAGAGATACTGCAATTACTTTCTGAGAAGCCCTGCTATATAACCCAGCTTTCTCAAGAATTGAACATTGGTCAGAAGGCGATAATCGAGCATTTAGAGCTGATGAGAGGAGCAGGTATACTTGAGACAAAGTTCAGAAAGATAGAGAAGGGCAGACCGAGGAAGTACTACGGAATTTCGAAGGAGCTCATTCTGGAGATAAAGATAGGGCATGACTTCTTCGGCATAGAAACTCTTACGCCGAGAATAGATGAAGATACTCTGAATGCGCTTCCAATTTTGAAACAAATAACTGAAAAAATTGATAAAATTTTAGAGTTAGACGAAACAGAAAAAGTCGAGGAACTGGAGAAAATATACAGAGATTTGCTGGGCGAGCAGAGAAGGATTACGGAGGCACGAAAAGTCGTTGCATACCTTCTCGGCCAGATAAGGAACGAAATTAAAAGCGAAGAAGGATAAGCTTATGCTGATGAAAGAAAGGTTGCAGTCTATTGCAGGCAGGTGCGTGGGCATTTCTAATTACAATTCTGGTTTTGACGAAGGCTTGAAAGCTGCACTGAGCGATATTTTATCTGAAATTCAGAGCTTAGAAGCGGAGGCTGAGAAATCAAATCTTGCTGAAGACGTTCTGAAGTCTATTAAGAATTTTAAAAGCGCTGTTGAGAACGACCTCGAGGAGCTGCGAAGTTTCAAGAGACTGAACAAGCAGTTTAGAGACGCTACCGAAGAGTTGGAAGGCATAGAAATAAAATTCAGAGTTCTCGAGAGCAGGACTTCTGTGATGTGCAGCAAATATTTTGAGAGGAGGCAGGAGTATACCAAAGTAAGCCAGAGGATAAAAAATGCTTCGAGCATGGAGATTGAAAAGCTCAGAAAAAAATTTCTGGACAAAGCAGCTTCTATAGTACAAGGCTATGAGCTGCTGCTTTCAGGGGAGGGCATTGCAGTCGAGAAGCTGTTTGATGCGCTTCTTGAAAATCCTGCGAGAGTCAATGAAACTGATTTATTCGCAGAACCAAGACCGAGAAGATTCCTTGAAATTTTCAGCAGAAGGAAAGACGAAGAGGCTGCGAGAGGAGCTAAGCTGGCTGTATTAAGGCACGTTTCGCAGGAGTTCATAGATAGAATCCTGCCGATTAAAGGAGCTGAATCGCAGGAATTGGCAGAGTTGGAAGCAGAGTTTGCAGACCTCAAAGGCTTAGAGGCTGCGTGCAAAGAGGCCGAAGCGCAGCGGGCAGAACTTGAGACGCAGAGGGAGGAGCTGCGCTCAAAGCTCGTTAAAATCAAAAAAGAAGACGCCTTTGCGTATTCAGGGCATGAAAAGCTACTGGGTATTAAGGAGAAATATCTTGGCGCTGTCAATGAGCTGACAAAGTTGCTTTAGAGAGTGGATTTAAGATGGGAGAAGCGGAGACTGCAATTTTCAGGAAGAAAGAGCCTTCTTGATATTGTTGGAATAGAGCAGGAGCTGTCAGTCCGTATCTTATTGACAGGATTAAAAGCGAGATGGCGGTAATTTACGAATGAAGAAAGACGACCTTGTTTACTTGAGGCACATTTTGGATGCCATATCTTGAATCGAAGAATATACCAAGGGAGTTGTATGGAGCACAGTGGAAAAGGATATACCATTTTTAAAAACCGAAGTCAAAAATCTCATCGCAGAAGAAAGTGGTGAGGCTAAAAAGTAAATCAGGAGATTATGGATGCAATCGAGAAAAAACCAAAGGAGTTATATACGTTAAAGTTCCAGTAATAGTTAGGTGAGTTATGACCGAAGCTGTGCTGAGAAGACTGGAAAAGAAGGTAGACGCAATTTCTGAATTTCTCGAAGATGTTTATCTCACGAAGGAAGAGGAAGAGCGCTTGGAAAAAGCTGATAAAATTGTAAGGGAAGGCAAGCTCAAAGAGCTTACAAAAGTGGTTTGATGTTTCACGTTTATCTGCTCAAAGAGGCTGAAAAGGAATTAAATGGACTGCCAGCAAAAATTCAAAACAGAATTAGAGAACAACTCAAAGCATTGGCTAATTTTCCGAAAGTTAGAAATTGTGTAAAAATCGTTGGATACGAAGATACTTTCAGGCTGCGGATTGGAGACTATCGTGCATTGTTCAAGGTTTACAGCGATAAGAATGTTATAGTAGTCACAGAGATAGGGCACAGAGGCAGAATTTACAAAAAATTATAAGTTATACGCTATCTGTTACAGTCTAAGTAAACTCAAACGAGGCAGCTTTGCTAACCCCTCATGGAGTTCATTCTCCTGCCACAGCCCATCCAAACTCTTCTTTTATGACCAGAATTGCTGCCTGGGGTGGCATGACTCCTTTTTCCGTGATTATTAAATCGATATATTCGGGTGGAGTAACATCGAAAGCTGGGTTGCGTATCTTTGCGCCCTTGAAATCTTGTGGATTTGCAATTTCCCTTGCGCTGCGCTCCTCGATTTCAACCAGTTCGCCGACCAGCGTTTGCGGATGGAATTTGTAGCTCTCCGCAGCGACAAGGAATAGAACTCTCGCTTCGTGCGCAGCCAAGGCGAGCTGCGAGGTGCCTATCTTGTTTACTACAGCTCCGTTCGCAGCGATGCTGTCTGCGCCCACAATAACTTTGTCGACCTGCTTCATAAAAGCCCTTACCGCAGAATCAACGATAAGCGTGCATGGTATGCCTTCTTTTATCAATTCTCTCACAGTTATGTGCCCTTGGTATCTGGGTCTCGACTCTGTAGCAATAACCTTGATTTTTTTGCCCTGCCTCCAGGAAGTTTTAATTACAGATAGGACAGCAAGAGAATGACAGTGCGTCATTATCACGTCTCCATCCGCAATTCTTCTGGCACCTATTTCTCCTATTCTCTCCACAGCTTTTTTAGAGTCTTCTATAAATTTATCCGCAGTTTTTATCGTTAACTCTTTCAGTTTTTTGGCATTTAAATTGGCAGTCTTAATCCGATTTATAATGAATCTAACAGCATTGGGCAGAGAAACGGCAGAAGGTCTGGCAGAGATTAGTTTATTCCCGGCTTCCTCCAGCTCTTCAACGAACTCTTTTGCACCCTTTGCCTCCGAAGATTTTGCACATGCTTTCAACACCTCGGCAACGCTTCTCGCAATTTTTCCTGCGCCTCTTATTTCCATCTTAGAAATTTTTTCTGCAGTCACTTTAACTTCCTTGCAAACCATACTAACTAACCTCCTTATGGTCTGAACCTGAGTATCACAACCTTCAGAAAGGTTGACCATCATTTTCTTTTGGGGTGATAGACCTTTTCTTTTTCTAAAAGAAAAGGGTTATAAGGGGGTTATGGTTTAAATCTTAATATCGCAGCTATTCCGCCGAATGCCTTGAGCTGCTGCCCATCCTCGGTTTCTGTTGAGATTACCTCTATATTTGCACCTGTTATGCCTGCAAGCTCTGTAAGCTCGTCTAGAGTGCTCTTGAACTCGTCTATTCCCAGGCTTTTCTCATTGCACTTCGGGCAGGCTTTCTCCACAAGCTCTTTTTCGAAGGTTTTTAAATTATGCACTATTATGCTTTCTGCATGGTCGCAGTTTGAGCAGCTTATCGCCACTCGGAACGACTCCACTTCCTCTGAGACAAGCAGCATATTAACTGCGCCCTTCCGCAGGAAGTCTCTTACTTCCTTTTCGCCATATGCAGCTAAACCATGGTCTCTTACAACTTCGCTCAGGAAGCGCTGCACCAGTTTTTTTTCTTTAGTTATCTCTAAGTCCCTAAAAATTTCTGAGGCATTATCCACGAGCTCTCTTATACCGAAGTCGTCTGTATAAGAAGTATCGATTATTCCGAGAACTTTCTTCTGCACTTCGTGATGCAGGTAGCCTTCATCCATGAAAAAGTCCTTCGTTGGACCCGGTCCGCCGACGATGACGCCTCTCAAGTCCGGCGTGTTCATGAATATCTCGCTTGCGTGCTTGCCTATACGCTTGAAGTACTCGTGCGCTGCAATTTCTATCAATCGCTCAAATCTGCGCTGCGACTGCCCGCCGCGCCCATGCTTTCCAGGAACTGTGGAGTTTATTTTGCGAACGATTTCAATTCTCTTTCCTTTTAGCAAACCGACCGTAGCTTCTCCTCTGTCTAAAACGAGCAGTCCGTAAGTGCCCTTCTCTGTAAGCATGTCTCTTATCGGCTGCAGCAAAAATTCGGAGTCGCAGTGGTAAATATAAGTCATGACTTTTTCAGGCGGAGCAATCATGCAAACCTCCATTTTGTCTTTGGTGCCTCGTGGTATAGTTCCTACCAGCATGACCATGCCGTTCTCAGGAATATCCTTTATCAGCTTCAGCCTCTGCATTATGACTTCCAGCGCAGACTGCACGTTCTTTCTCGTTCTTGCAGACTTTATGTTCATTGCCTGCGAGTACTCTTCCCGCATTTGCGAGGTTACGTTGTTCAGATTTTTATCTGGAGGAATGTAAAGGCTGACCAACTCCGTGCCTTTCCCCTTCTTTTCCTCAAGCACCTCTAGCTCTTTTCTCAGCTTGTACAGCTCTAGGGATGAAGCCTTAGTCATTGTACCACTTAAATTTATAAGTATAGCAGGATAAAAATGATTCCATGAAAGTAGTCATAAGCATCGGCGGCTCTATAATAGCCTCACCTATTAATCCTGAGTACATAAAAAAATTTTCTGCCCTGCTCACTAAATTGCGCAACGAAGGTTATAAACTTATGGTAGTCGTTGGAGGAGGAAAGCTTGCCAGAGAGTATATTGCAGCAGCTAAAGAGCTCGGCGCAAGCGACGATTACTGCGATGAAATAGGAATCGCAGCTACCAGAATGAACGCAATGCTTTTGGTTTCTGCCCTCGGCAGCGATGCATCTAAAAATATACAAGTAACAGGAGGCATCAAGCCGGGGCAGACTACCGATGCAGTTGCAGCGGAGCTTGCTAGGAAGTGCGAAGCAAAGCTTCTCGTAATCGCAACCAACGTTGCAGGAGTTTATGATTCTGACCCGAACAGAAATCCCTCTGCAAGAAAGTTCGATTCGCTTACTTCCGAGCAGCTGTTAAAAATTGTCGGCAGGGAGTATCATCCAGGTTTAGCGGCAGTCGTAGATCCGATTGCAGCTGAAGTTATTCACAGGAATAAAATAAAGAGCATAGTCGTTGATGGCAGGAAATTGAAAAACATTGAAAATGCGATAAAAGGTAAGGAGCACAGGGGCACGGTTATAGAATGAATAAGCTGCAAAAGGTGAGGCGTTTGATAGGAACGAAGAGCAGTAAGCTTGAGAATAAGAAAATAGCGCTCTGCGTTACTGGCAGCATAGCAGCAATTGAGGCTCCAAAATTAGCGAGGGAGCTGATGCGCCACGGTGCAGAGGTCGTAGCGTACATGACAAAAGATGCGCAGAAAATAATTCATCCTAATGCGCTGGAGTTTGCAGCTCGCAGAGAGGTAGTTATCGAGCTGACTGGAAAGCTGGAGCATCTTTATGAGTTCGATTTAATTTTAATCGCTCCTGCAACCGCAACCACGATGGGTAAGATAGCCCACGGCATAGCGGATAACCCTGTTACAGCTCTTGCACTCTCCACCGATATGAAGGTTTTAATCGCCCCTGCGATGCATCGCAGCATGTACGAGCATCAAATCCTGAAGGAAAACATGCAAAAACTGAAGAAGCTCGGGTATAAGCTGATAGAGCCGAGAATCGAGGAAAATGCTGCAAAATTGGCGAGGATAGAGGACATCGTAGATGCTGCTATTTTCGAGCTGCACAAGAAGGATTTGGAAGGACTAAAAATTCTCGTTACTTCTGGACCGACTCTCGAATACATAGACCCGATAAGAATCCTAACAAACAAGAGCTCTGGCAGGATGGGCGTCGAGATTGCAAGAGAAGCTTTTTTTAGAGGAGCGAATGTAAAGCTTATTCACGGTACTGGCTCTTATGTGCCTCCGAGCTACCTGAATGTAACACACGTCGAGACCAGCGAGGAAATGCTAGCTACGGTTGAAAAAGAGAACTGCGATGTTTTCATTTCTGCGGCTGCGGTATCTGATTTTACCACAAAAGGCGCTGAGAAGAAGATAGCCTCCAAAAAGCCATTCTCGCTGAAGCTAATCCCGGTTCCCAAAATCTTAGAGAGGATAAAAAATCGCAGGGCTTTCAAGGTTAGCTTCAAAGCCTTGCACAACGCTACGAAGGAAGAACTGCTCAAAGCTGCAGCTAAAAGCTTGAAAGATTATAATTTAGACTTAGTGGTAGCCAACGATGTTTCCAAAGGAGTCTTTGGTTCTGAAAAGAATGAAGTTTACCTCGTGAGCAAGAGCGGCACTGTGCACGTGCCGCTAACAACAAAGGCCGAAATTGCTGAAAAAATATTAGACGCAGTTGCTAAAAAGTTCACGCCAAGACACGAGGAGAAATGAACGAAAATGAAGGCAAGGGCTTTTGTTCCCGGGCACATAACAGGTTTTTTTGAGATTTGCGAGGGCAGCGACGCGCTGCACACTGGTTCCAGGGGATGTGGAGTTGTTGTCAGTAAGGGAGTATACACAGCTGTGAAAGCAAAAAAAGCCAGTAAAGATGAAGTCCATGTTTACATTAACGACGAACCCTGCGACTGCCCAGTTACGACAGCTGCGACTGAGGAAGTTTTGAAGTTGGCAGGGGAGAAGTACAGAGTAGAGGTTTTTCACAAGCTTCAGCTGCCAATGAAGTACGGTTTCGGATTATCCGCAGCAGGTTCGCTGGGTGCTGTACTTGCTGTTGCAAGTGCTCTGAATTTAAATTTCACGCTTAACGACTGCGGAAGCATTGCGCACTGCGCAGAGGTTGCAAACAAAACTGGGTTGGGGGACGTAATTGCAGAATGTACGGGCGGAGTTGTGCTGAGGAAAAGGCCGGGAGCGCCGGGCATAGGCAGGGTTGATAAAATACCTTGCAACAAGTCGGTTGTGGCATTTATAGTCGGAGGCGAGCTGGAGTCAGAATCTATCCTGCTTTCCAAGCAAAAAAAGAGAACAATCACCCAAGTCGGCAGGGAATGCATGGATACTTTTCTAAAAAATCCTTCTGTAGAGAACTTTATGAGATTATCTAAAAAATTTGCCTCAGAAGCAGAGCTTATGGACAAAAAGGTTTATTCAGCAGTTAAGCAATTAGAAAAAAGGAACATAGAAGCATCAATGATTATGCTAGGCAATTCTGTGTTTGCCCTAACAAAAGAGCCGGAAAAGGTGTGCAAGCTTCTAGATTTTGAGCACGTTGTGATGGAAATAAATAATTCAGGAGCGAGGATATTATGATTTCAAAGCTGCGCAACTACTTCCTTACCGGACTGGTAATCTTCGTGCCGATAGTTGCAACCATATACATAGTTTGGGTTGCCTTCAATTTTCTGGACGGACTACTGAGACCTCTTGTGGAAGCAGCCATTGGAAAGCATGTTCCCGGCTTGAGCTTGCTCATTACTGTACTTTTCATACTTCTTATAGGCGCATTCGCAACAATTGCAATTGGCAGAAAGCTTGTGGGAGTCTTCGAGAAAAACCTGCTGAAGATTCCTGTAATAAGGAGCATTTACTTAATAATAAAACAGGCGAGTGCAGCTTTCCTTGTACCTCAGGGTTCTGATTTTAAAAAAGTTGTGCTCGTTGAGTTCCCCAGGAAAGGAATGTATGCTCTCGGTTTTACGACAGGAGTAACTGTGGGCGAAATTCAGGAAAAGACAGCAGAGAAGGTTATAAACGTTTTTGTTCCCACGTCGCCAAATCCTACCTCCGGCTTTTTCATAATGCTGCCAGAGAAGAGCGTTATCCAACTGGATATGAGCGTGCAGGATGCGCTTAAGTTCGTGATTTCCGGCGGTTTTTCAAAATGATTGCTCATGCCGACGCCCACTTGCGCAAGCAAGACCGCCAGCTTTCGCAAGAAAGAATGGTGGACATACCAGCTTCCTTGCGTCAGCAAGAGCGCAAGTCTTACGCACTAGCTTCGCTATTGCGGAATTCTTGCACCCACCTGACGGTATTGCGACAGCAAGTGCAACAACGGGTGAAGACACGAGGAGAAACGAATGCAATGGGTCTCGGCGCAAGGAACAACGAACGAAGTGAGTTGGGACGAAGTGCTGAGAGGTGGATTCAAAAGGCGCATCCCAGATACGAATCGCTTAAACATAGAGAGGCATTACTGGATGGATATAAGAAAGGCATAACCACGCTGGCAGGCTTGATAGCACACGGCAGGGGAGAGGCTTTTGATTATTTGCTCGAGGAGAGAACGAATAGTTTTGCCAGAGATGCGATTAGGGCAGCGGCTACCCTGCTTTTATCAGCAAAGTCTCCTGTCATTTCTGTCAACGGCAACACAGCAGTTCTATGCCCGAAGGAAATAGTAAGACTCGCAAAATTATGCAATGCAAAACTTGAAATAAACCTATTTTACCGCTCGCAAACAAGAGTAAAAAAAATTGAGAGAGTGCTATTAAAATACGGCGCTGGCAAGGTGTATGGGGTAGCTCCAGATAGAGAAATTAAAGGAATGGCAAGCGACAGGAGGCTTGCAGACTCGCAGGGCATTTATTCTAGCGACGTTGTACTAATTGCGCTCGAGGATGGAGACAGAACAGAGGCGCTCGTAAGAGAAGGAAAAAAAGTAATTGCAATTGATTTGAATCCGCTTTCAAGAACAGCACAAAAAGCGAGCATAACTATCGTAGATAACGTTGTAAGAGCAATCCCTGAGCTTATAAAGAACGTTAAGGAATTAAAAAAACAAAATAAGAGTAAATTTGAGGAAATTTTGGAAAATTTCGATAATCAGGGAAATCTCAAAACGGCACTGGATTTCATAAAAGAAAAGGTATAAGTATCTAGTTTTAAATAGGAACGTAAGGGTGGAGAAAGTGATATTTTCTAGTTTAAAAGACCTGGGTCCAGAAGAGTACAAAAAAATAATGAACAGAGCTAAACAGGACATTCAGAATGTTTTACCCAGTGTGGAGCAGATTTTGAAGGATGTAAAGGAAAAAGGGGATGAAACACTTCGATATTATACCAAGGAGTTTGATAGCGCCGAAATTCAAGATTTCAGGGTTTCTAAGGAGGAATTTAAGGAAGCTAGGAAAAAAGTAAGCAGAGAGATTAGAGAAGCACTGCAAAAAGCGCAAAAAAACATAGAGTTCTTCCACAGACAGCAGCTTAGAAAAAGCTGGTTCTACAGCAGAGGGGGCGCCAGAATTGGGCAGATTTTGAAACCCTTGGAAAGTGTAGGCTGCTATATACCCGGAGGCAGGGCTGCATATCCTTCCACAGTTTTAATGACGGTTATTCCTGCAAAGGTTGCGGGTGTGGAGAGAATTGTCTGCGTTACGCCGCCGAGAAAAGATAGAAAGGCTAACGAGCTCGTTCTAGCAGCATGCGAAATTTGCGGCGTGGGCGAAGTCTATAAGATTGGTGGTGCGCAGGCGATTGCAGCACTCGCATTCGGCACGCAGACAATACCGAAGGTTGACAAGATAATCGGTCCAGGAAACATTTACGTTACTGCAGCAAAGAAGCTGGTCTCAGATTACGCTGCGGTGGACAACCCAGCCGGACCCAGCGAAGTTTTAATACTTGCTGACGACACTGCGGATGCGGAGTTAATAGCCCTGGATATGATTGCTCAAGCTGAGCATGACCCAAACTCAAGCAGCGTTTTAATTACTACCTCTAAGAAACTTGGTGCTCAGGTCATTAGAAAGCTCAAGAATTTGAGAATCGAAAGAGCAGAGGCTAGGACTTCCCTAACGAACAATGCTGCAGTACTAATCGTGGATAAACTGGAGCACGGAATAAAATTCTGCAACGACTATGCTCCGGAGCACCTCCAGCTCATGGTTAAAAAGCCAAGACCGCTGCTGGATAAAATAAAAAATGCAGGCAGCATATTTCTCGGAGCCTATACTCCGGTAGCCTGCGGGGACTACGCAAGCGGTACAAACCACATTCTGCCCACGATGGGCTATGCAAGGGTATATTCTGGCTTGGGCGTTAGTGATTTTGTCAAGTTTATCTCTGTTCAGGAGTTTAATAGAGAAGCACTGAAAAAAATCGGCAAGACTATCATAACCCTTGCAGAAGCAGAAGGTCTGCACGGGCATGCAGAGAGCGTGAGGAAGAGGATTGAAAGTTGAGGTTATAGCACATGAAGAAGTAGAAGCGATGCAAACAACGACAAAATTGAACAAAAAGCGAATTTCGTATA
>Ga0180009_10006215_pt1 | contig 12601 bp, 12 predicted proteins | sample OS_PC_MetaG_FD_123537 | JGI IMG/M metagenome (GOLD analysis project Ga0180009, IMG submission 123537) | Groundwater microbial communities from the Aspo Hard Rock Laboratory (HRL) deep subsurface site, Sweden - OS_PC_MetaG | ecosystem: Environmental > Aquatic > Deep subsurface > Groundwater...
ACCCGTTCAGTGTAAACAAAAAATGATTAAAAGACGATTTTAGATGGGTAGGAGAATGGCTTGCTCGCCTCTGGCTACCTCGGTTTAGAACCCCTATTTTGAAGATAAATTAGGGTCTTTTCCGAGTGTTTCCTTGACCCGTTTCGGTCGGGGCCTTTTTAAGCTAAATATCTCTATTTATTAACACCTGCATTTTTTTATTTTCTTTTTCAAGAAGATAAAAGGAAAAAGAATATCGCTCGTACAATAAGGGATTATAACCGAAATAAAAACTATAAAAAATGCTCCCAAAAAATAAATTAAGCTGAAAAAAGAGGAATACAGGGCATTGAAATTATTGGAGAATTTTTATGTGGGCCAGATCAATCCTTTCATTTTAGCGAAGAGCTTTTGCCAGCACTTTCCATATTAAAAGAATTTAAAAAGAAAATAATGGAATGATTAAGTGGGAGCACATTTGTGCTCCCTTGATTTTTTCTGAATTTAGGTTATTATTTATTTATATGGTACCCATAGCTTAATGGTTAAAGCTCTAGTTTGTGGAACTAGCGATACGAGTTCAATTCTCGTTGGGTACCCTAATAAATCTGAAAATTTCTTGGATTTTTATTTAAGCCTTGCAAAATTTATTTGATTGTGATATAGTATGATTTAGTAAATTAAGGAGGGATTTGTGAAAAAACAAAAAAGATTTAAATTTATTCTTTTAAATGGTAAAATTTATCTTAGTGGCAGAAAACCATTTGATTGTCCAATTTATAACATAGAAGTGAAAAAAGCTATTCTGTATAGAGCAACAATTAAAGAAATTCGAAAAGAAGTGGCTTGCTATCTTCGTTATAATGGTGGTTACTATATCTGTTGCTGGGATCAATGTAGTTTTAAGTGTCCTGCAAAAGAAAAGTTATCAATCTAATGGGTGTAACTAAAAATGATTTTTAAAGAGGAGCAATTCTTAACAGGAAGCTCCTTTTTTATTTAAATTATAAAAAAGTTTCAATACAATATATTTTTTGTTAATATAAAAACAATAAAAATGTTTATTAAAATACTCATTATTCTAATATTAATATTATTAATTTTCTTTTTGTGCATTAAAAAAGAATATGTTATTAATATTGAGCCAGAAAAGCCAATTGAACTAGAAAAGCCAATAACAATGATTTTTGTAGGAGATATTATATTAGATAGAACAGTTGAATCATTAATGCAAGAACATGGCTTTGATTATCCTTTTAAAAACATAGATTTAAAAGCTGATTTTGTTTTTGCAAATCTAGAAGGGCCAATTAATATGAATCCAATAAATTTTTCTAGAGATTCTTTAAAATTTAGTTTTTCTTTTAAAAATATTGATTCTTTAAAAAAAGCTGGTTTTAATTTGTTAGGACTAGCTAATAATCATACATTAAATACAGGGCAATCTGGATTAGAAGAAACAAGAGAATTATTAAAAAAATCAGATATTGAATATTTTGGAGATCCAGTTGATTGTTCAGATAAATATATTTTAAAGAAAAATAATTTTGTTTTTATTGGATTTAATAAAACGCAATCATGTTCTGAAGAACAAATAATTGATTTAATCGAAAAATATGAAAATGAATTTGTAATAATTAGCATTCATTGGGGAACAGAATATCAAATAAATAGATCTGAAAAACAAAAAGACTTAGCATATAAAATGATTGATAATGGTGCGGATTTAATAATTGGTCATCATCCTCATGTTATTCAAGAAACAGAAAAGTATAAAAATAAAATGATTTTTTATTCTTTAGGTAATTTTGTTTTTGATCAGTATTTTTCAGAACAAACACAAAAAGGATTATTAATAAAATTAAGTTCTTATTCTGATAAAGACATATATGAAATATTTTTAATAAAATCAGAAAAAAGTCAGGTCTTTTTAAAAGAAAAATTAGAAACAATAGAAATTAATAAATAAAAATGATATAATAAAATTTAATAATTAATTATTAAATTATGGCTAAAATAATTCAACAAAAAGATAAATGCATTGGATGTGGTACTTGCGTAGCAGTATGTCCTGATTTTTGGGAAATGGGACAAGATGGAAAAGCTACTTTAAAAGGATCAAAGGAAAATGTTTTAGAAGTACAAGACCCTGGTTGTAATAAGGAAGCTGCTTCAAGTTGCCCAGTACAAATTATTACAGTAGAAGAATAAAATATTAGAATTAATCTTAATATTTGGTTTTTTTAGGTAGTGTATTTTGTTTAATTGGAGGAGTATTTCTATTATAGAAAGAAAAACTAGTTAAAAAAATCACTATTTATTTAATTAGTTTTATTGTTAGTTCCTTATTATTGTTTTATATGTCTTACCAGAGGCAAAAGATTGTTTAATTTTTGCTTTGTTTGGCATTATAGTAGTTTATCTTATTGAAAAACTTATTTAGCCCTTGTAGTTCAATGGATAGAATAAGAATTTCCTAAATTCTAGATCTAGGTCCGATTCCTAGCAAGGGCATATTTAACAGCTTTTTAGCTGTTTTTAACTTGTAAAAATGTTAATTTTGGATATAATTAAGAGTACGGGCCTATAGTCTAGTGGTAAAACACCTCCATGGCATGGAGGAGTCGGGAGTTCGACTCTCCCTGGGTCCATGGAGAGTTGGCAGAATGGTAATGCGCTCGTTTCGAAAGCGAGTTCCGCTTGCGGAATTGTAGGTTCGAGTCCTACACTCTCCGTATTAAAAAATATGATAAATTTTTTAAATCAAAATATATTAATAATAGTTATTTTAATTCTAGGATTAATTATCTGGAATATATTTTTGCAATTGTTAATTTTAAAAATTAAGAAAAAATTAAGACTATTTTTAAAAGGCAGAAAAGTAAAAGATGTTGAAGAGGTATTATCTGAACAATTAAAAAGAATGAAAGGAATAGAAAAAAATGTTAAGGAATTGACCAAATGGAATAAAGATTTACAAAAAATGTGTGATCTTAGTATTACAAAATTAGGAGTAATAAGATTTAATCCATTTAAAGATACTGGCGGAGACCAAAGTTTTGTTGTTGCATTTTTAGATAGCAATAACTCAGGCGTTATATTCTCCTCTTTATATACTCGTGAAGGAACGCGTGTATATACAAAGCCAATACAAAAAGGAAAATCTGATTATCATTTAACAAAAGAAGAATTAGAAGCAATTAAACAAGCAATAAATGGAAAAGAATAAAAACAATTTAAAAGAACGACCACCAATTGTAGTTATTTTGGGACATGTTGATCATGGAAAAACAACTTTATTAGATTTTATTCGTAAAGCTAATGTTGTTGCTAAAGAATCTGGTGGAATAACTCAACACATATCTGCTTATCAAACAGAGTTTAATGATAAAAAAATTACCTTTATTGATACACCAGGACACGAAGCTTTCTCACAAATGCGTTCTAGGGGCGCTAATGTGGCTGATATAGCCATTTTAATTGTTGCTGCAGAAGAAGGTGTAAAACCACAAACAAAAGAGGTAATAAAGCATATTAAACAAGAAAATATTCCTGTAATAATTGCTTTAAATAAAATAGATAAATCACAGGCTAATTTTGAAAAAGTTATTGGAGAATTAGCATCAGAAGATATATTAATTGAAGAAAGAGGTGGCAAAATTCCTTTGGTTAAAATTTCAGCCAAAGAAGGAACCAATGTTGATGAATTATTAGAAATGATTCTTTTAGTTGCTGAAATGGAAGAATTAAAAGCTGATTTTGACAAAAAAGCTAGTGGCGTTGTTATTGAATCTCATTTAGACTCTAAAAAAGGAGCAACTGCAACATTTTTAGTATTAGATGGAACTTTAAATGTAGGAGATTTAGTTGTTTGTGGTTATACTTATGGAAAAATTAAATCTTTAGAAAACATTGAAAAAGCAGAACCATCTAGTCCTGTTAAAGTTCTTGGATTAAACAATGTTCCAATTGTTGGTCAAGAATTTAAAGTTGTTGACAATGAAGAACAAGTAAGAGAATTAATAAAAGAAAAAGAAATTGTAATTAAACCATCTGATAAAGAAAAGAATTTAGATATAATTTTAAAGGCTGATGTGCACGGTTCTTTGGGAGCTATTTTAGAAAGTTTGTATAAACTAGATTTAGGAGAAATAGGTTTAAATATTTTAAAAGCTGAAGTAGGGGAAATATCAGAATCTGATATTAAAACAGCTTATCCTTCCAATGCTTTAATTATTGGTTTTAGAGTAAAAGCTTCCAATGATTTATTTAACTTGTCTAAAAGACAAGGTGTAAAAATTAGAACATATGATATTATTTACGAATTATTTGAAGAAATTAAAAAACAAGCTAGTAAATTATTAGCACCTGAGATTACTAAAGAAAAATTAGGAAAATTAAAGGTTTTAGCTATTTTTAGAACTGAAAAATCTAGAATGATTATTGGTGGAAAAGTAGAAAATGGAAAGGCTATTAATAAAGTATGGGTTGATGTTATTAGAAATGAAGAAAAACTTGCAACTGGTAAAATTATTCAGTTACAGCATAATAAAAAAGATGTTGCTGAAGTTGAAAAAGGAAGAGAGGCTGGATTAACATATGAAGGAGAACCAATTATTCAAGAAGATGATATATTAGAATTTTATAGAAAAGAGAAAAAACAAAGAGAATTATGAGAATTGAAAGAATAAATAAACTTATTAAAGAAAAAATCTCTGAAATTTTATTAAAAGAAATTAATTTTAAGGATGCTTTAATTACAGTTCAAAATGTAGAAACTTTTAAAGATTTAAGAAAAACAAAAATAGGCATAAGCGTTATTCCTACTGAAAAATCTAAAAAAGCATTAGATGTTTTAAAAAAACAAGGGAATAATATTCAAAAAGAGTTGAATAAAAAAATAGAAACAAGGTTTGTTCCAAAGATTGAATTTAATATAGACAAAGGAGAAGAAAACGCTAATAGAATAGAAAGAATTTTAAAAAATATTTAGCCCTCGTGGCGGAATTGGTATACGCGCATGATTAAGGATCATGTACCTTCGGGTGTGTGGGTTCGACTCCCACCGAGGGCATACTAAAAAACACGGTTAATAACCGTATTTTTTATTTGGAGCGGATGAGCGGATTCGAACCGCCGACCTTCTCGTTGGCAACGAGACGTTCTAGCCACTGAACTACATCCGCATTAAATATTTTTTCCAATTCCAGTTATCCATCCTTTTATTCTATTTATAACGATAACATCTGAAATAACAATGCGTATTGTTCCATATGGAAGCGTATTTATTGGTCGAACTCCCTTGCTACTCGGAGTTATTCTTTTATAGGTTTTTCGAAATCTTTTTTTAGGTATTTTTGTGATTTTTGACCAATAATTTAATGCTTTTTCTTCTTTAATATTTGTATGTGTTTGTATTGTTGCAAATATTTTTTCTTCGTTTATTTTCATTATTTCTCTAAAAAATTTCATGATTATTTTAACCATTATAGGATCAGAGTTAGAAAAAACAACTTGCCATCTAGATTTTTTATATCCCTCTGCCCAATAAAGCGCAGTTCCAATTAAAAAAAGCTCTCTTTTTGAGACTAGGCCAATCTTTTTGGATTCTAGGTCTTGAATTTTTTGAGCTTTTTCTTTTGCGATTTCTGATCTTTTTTTATTAAATTTAATTATGTTTTCAGCCCATTTTTTTCTAGTTTTATTCCATAATTCTTTTTCAACATTTTTTGACATTTTTATATCTTTAAGCCATGAGGAAAGCGTACTTTTAGGAATATTTAAAAGTTTGGTTATTTCATTATAACTTTTTCCTTTCTTTCTTAATATTATTGCTTTGTTTTTATCTTTTCTCATATTATAAACCAATGGTGATTATATATTAATTTTATTCCATTGGTTCATTTTTGTCAATGTGGATAACTATGCCGAGGGGGAGAGTCGAACTCCCGACACCACGATTTTCCATTTATTTTCTTGAATTTCTTCAAGGATCGGACTATATCATCTTCCCATAAGGAAGCTGGGCGCTAATATGAGATTATTGTTGGGACTCACTCATTAGTCTCTACGCCTTCTCTAATACTTTAACCCACTAGAGCTTGGCTCGGGATTACCATTGTTTTCACTTTAGGCTTCCCCGAATTCACCCAGTTTGCATCTTTAAATTACTTTAAAGAGGACCGAAAATTCAGTCGTGTGCTCTAACCGCTGAGCTACCTCGGCATATATTTAATTTTAATGTTAAGGCCAGGGCGGGAATTGAACCCACGTATAGAAGTTTTGCAAACTTCTGCCTTACCACTTGGCTACCTGGCCATGCGATGGGCGATGCTGGAGTCGAACCAGCGACTTTCTGTTTGTAGAACAGACGCTCTAACCAACTGAGCTAATCGCCCATAAATATGCCCGGAGTGGGACTCGAACCCACATGGACAATGTCCACGACATTTTAAGTGTCGCGCGTATGCCAATTCCGCCACCCGGGCCAATCTTTATTCTTTAGTGATTTTTTCTTCTTTTTCAATTTTTGGTTCTTCTTTCTTTTCTTCTGGCTTTTTTTCTTCTTTTTTCTCTTCAAGTTTTTCTTCTTTTGGTTCTTCGTCTTTAGTTGTCCATTCTACTCCTAATAATTCTTTGGTTTTCATTCTTGCTTTTTTACCAGATCTATCACGCATGTAATATAGTTTTGATCTTCTAACTTTTGATCTTTTAACTATTTCTAATTTGTTTATGCTTGGACAATGAATTGGAAAAATTCTTTCTACTCCAACACCATCAGATATTTTTCTAACAGTAAAAGTAGAATTAATTCCTTTTCCATGTTTTCTTGCAATAACTAATCCTTCAAAAACTTGAATTTTTTCTGCACCTCTTTTTGTTTTTTCAGGTAATTTTACATGAACACGAATAACATCTCCAGGCCTAATATCTGGAGCATCTTTTTTAATTTGGTCTTTATTAAATTTGTCTAATTTTGTTGTCATAATTTTTCTAATATTTTTTTTAATTCTTCGGGCAATTGTATTTCGAATTCTTTGATATTACCATTTGGTAATTCAAATTTCAAATAAAAAGCATGTAAAAATTGTCTATTTAATAGCTTTTCTTGTCTTTTAAACTTGTATTTATCATCTCCTGCTATTGGATGTCCAATAGAGGCTAAATGAATTCTAATTTGATGTGTTCTGCCTGTTTCTGGTCTTGCTTCTATTAAAGAATAATTTTCATATTCTTTTACAACCTTATACCTAGTAATTGCTGATTTTGTATCTTTTAATGGAGCAATTGTTTGTTTCTTTTTTCTAGACCTGCTTATTGATTTAGCTATTATTCCTGATTTTTCTTTTAACATTCCATGAACTAAAGCTAAATATTTCTTTTCAATTTTTCTATTTATAAACTGATTTTTTAAAAAATCAAAAGATTCTTGGTTTTTAGCAATAACCATTAATCCAGAAGTGTCTTTGTCTAGTCTGTGAACTATGCCCGGTCTGATAGGTGAGTCACCTACATTTTTAATTTCTGGATGATTTTTAATTAACCAATCTGTTAAAGTGTCTTTTTCATTTTTAACTGGATGGACTAATAATCCAGCTGGTTTGTTTATTACAATAATATTTTTGTCTTCAAAAACTATTTTCATAGTGGGCATAACAGGACTTGAACCTGTGACCTCTACAATGTCAATGTAGCGCTCTAGCCAGCTGAGCTATATGCCCTGCTTATGCGCCCAGCTGGATTTGAACCAGCGACCCCCGTCTTATAAGGGCGGTGCTCTAACCGCTGAGCTATGGGCGCTTTAGAAATATCTAGTATAGTGATCAGAGATTGCTTTTATTCCCATAAAAACTTTTTCTGCAATTTTTACATTATTTAATCTTACAACACAGGTTCCATGGCCAAAGGTTCCTTTATGATTTATTCTTCTGCTGTCATTTTTCTTTACATATGGTTTAGAAAATTGACTTTTCGGAATTTTTAATATTTTTGACCAATAATTGATTTCTTTATTAATATTCATATCACTATATAAATGTAAATAAATACTAATTTTATTTTTTGGAACAAGCAATATATTATAAAGCCATTTAAGATAAAGTTTTATAACGCCTGGATCTGTATTTGCTAGTTCAAGACTAGCCTTTATGGTTTTTGATCCTTCTCCCCAATATAATAATAATCCAGCAATAAAAAATTCTCGCTTACTTAGTGGCAGAATTTTTTTTCTTTGTTCTTCGTATGTTTTTTTAAGCCTATCTTCTCTCTTTTTTTTCATTGTTTTTCTATAACTTTCAATTCTTTGTTCACTGTTATCTCTAAGTTCTCTCATTCTTTTTTCAGAAAGAGGATAGTCTCTAAGCCAATAACTTAAAGTGCTTTTACTTACTTTTAGTGTTTTTTTAATTTGACTATAGCTGTTTCCTTGTTTTCTTAATTTTATAGCTATTTCTCTGTCTTTTATACGTGCCATATGAACTTTTAATTAATGATTATATGAATACTATTCATAGGTTCATTATAGCATTTTTAAAAATTGTAAACAAAAATTATTTTTTCATTAGACTTTCAAATTCTTTTCTTTCAATAACTTCTTTTTTAATTAAAACATCTGCTATTTCTTTTAGTTTTTTCTTTTTACTTTTAACAATTCTTTCTGCTTCTTTTTGAGCATTTTTAATTAATTTTTCAACTTGCTCATCAATATCACCAGCTACTTTTTCTGAATAATTTCTACCTTCATGTATTTCTTTTCCTAAAAATACTAATTCATCTTTTTCTCCAAATGTTATTGGGCCTAAATCACTCATTCCATACTTAGTAACTAATTTACGAGCCAGTTCAGAAGAAACTTTTAAATCATTAGAAGCTCCTGTTGTTATTTCATTAAAGGTAATTTTTTCTGCTGAATAACCACCTAATAATACTGCTAATTCATCAATAAACTCTGATTTTGTTTTTAAATATTTATCTTTATCTGGTAATTGTAATGTATAACCAGCTGCTCTTCCTCTTGATATGATTGAAACCTTATGAACTGGGTCTGTGTGTTTTAAGCTTGCTGAAACCAAAGCGTGTCCAGCTTCATGATAAGCAGCAATAATTTTTTCATCTTTAGAAAGAATATGTGATTTTCTTTCTGGACCTAATAATACTTTTTCAATAGATTCTAATAAATCTTTATGATGAATAATTTTTTGATTTTTTCTAGCTGCTAAAATAGCTCCTTCATTAATTAAATTAGCTAAATCTGCGCCTGAAAAACCAGGTGTTCTTTTTGCTAATTCTTTTAATTTAACATCTTTAGATAATTTTTTATTTCTAGCATGTATTTTTAATATTTCTTGTCTTTCTTTAATATCAGGCATATCTATAACTACTCTACGATCAAATCTTCCTGGTCTTAATAGAGCAGGATCTAAAATATCTGGTCTATTTGTTGCAGCAATAACAATTACATTAGTATTAGTATCAAAACCATCCATTTCTACTAGAATTTGATTTAAAGTTTGTTCTCTTTCATCATGACCACCCCCTAAACCAGCTCCTCTATGTCTTCCAACTGCATCTATTTCATCTATAAATACAATAGCTGGTGAATGCTTCTTTGCATTTTTAAACAAATCTCTTACTCGGCTATTATGTAATAACGTTGGTTTTTCTCCTCCAAAAAATGCTTCATTATCACAACCACAAAGATCATATACATAATCATTATATGGTTTAATAACAACTTTTTTAATTATTGGTTTCTTGAATTGATAAGGATAATTGGCTTGTTTTTTAAATGGATGTGATGTTTTTCCAATAATTAAAGTCCAGTATTTTGAAGATGGTATTGGTTTATTTTTAATTATTCTTCCCTCTGTTGAATAACCCTCTTTGATTCCAACCTGGATACCATGCATACTACAAAGCCATGTTAACTCTTTTATAAGTTGATGACTCACTGAAGTCATAGATAATTTTCCATCTGTAGTTGTATATCCATCTCCGTCAGAATATCTTTTAAGATATTCTAGAAAATATTTTTTAGGTAATTCCCACAAAGATTCAGGAATATGTTTATTTTTGCTTCCATTGCCACAATTTTGTTCGAAAAAATCTCCAAGGAATTTTGAAAAATATTTAATTTTTAAAGTATTATCATTTGTATATTCTAATGATGGTATAAGATTAAATATTTTTTTCATCAAATTTATACAATCCTTATGAAGTCTTTTTTCTTTGACACCAAAGGTAAATTGAATTGAATATTTTGTTTTATGTCCTTCTGCTGTATAATATCCTAAAATTCTCATTAATTCTGGTGTTGTTTTTATTTTTTGAGGCAAGTTTTTAATAGATGGAATAGATTTTTCAGAGAGAAGACGAGGAATATGAACATTTCTTTGCCAAAATCCAACTGTTGCTTGAGAGACGCCTATTTTTTCAGCAATTGCGTATTGAGGTATTCGATCTTTGTTTGTAATAGCAAAATTATATTGTTCTAATATTTCAAAATTATCCCATATTGTTAATTCTGGAATTTCTTGTTTTGCAAAATTATGAGATTTTACTTTGTGAGTTGTTCCTATTCCTGGCTTGAATTCGCCCCTAACCTTAAAAGGAAGATTAACCAAGATATCTTTTGGTTTTAATTCATCAGCTCTTTTTGTTCTTATGAAATTTCTGTCTCTTACAAAAATACTATGATCTCCACTTGTTTTAATTATTCCTCCGTTATAGTGTATTTCATAAATTTTATCTACTTTATGACGATAAACACCATAAACATCTTTCCAATCGCTTTGTTTAAAAAATTGTTTTTTAGAATTTTCTTTTACTCCTCTAAAATTTGTTTTTTCTTTTTCAAATCCTAATGTTTTTATATTTCTTAATGGAATTACTATATTTTCTTGATTTTTCTTATAATATTTATCAACAAACTCACCAATAGATATAAGTCTTATTTTTTCATTTTCTTTTATCAAAACAGGAGTATCTTTGCTTACAGATGCGCCAACTCCTACAAACATTTCAACAAACTCTGATCCAGAAATATGGAAAAAAGGAACATTGCTTTCTCCAGCAACAGCTTTTGCTAATAATGTTTTACCACAACCAGGTGGTCCCATTAATAAAACTCCACTAGGGATTTTTGCCCCAATATCAATGAATTTTTTAGGATGTTTTAGAAAATCAACAATTTCTTTTAATTCTTCTTTTGCTTCTTCTATTCCAGCTACATCTTTAAATGTTACTTTCTTCTTATTATTCGGTTGATCCATTTTAGCTTTTGATTTTCCAAAAGACATTGCTTGTGTTTGTCCTTTTTGAGCTTGTTTAAACATAAACCATAAGAAAAAAGCAATAATCAAAAATGGAAGTAAAAATGGTAATAAAGTCATTAACCAAAAGCCTAAGCCAGAATCTTGTTTTATTTCTAAAACTATTTGTTTAAACTTTTCTGAATCAACTCCATAATTATTTAAAGATTCAGTTAAACCAACGCCTTTCTCTTTTTGACTTATTTTTTTTGTCTCATCTTTTAATTCTAATTCTAATTTATCCTCTATAACCGTTATTTTAGCTACCTCATCATTATTAATGTGTTCTACTACTTGATTCAAAGGAATATTTTCATATGAATCAAAAGGAGAGGAATATAATGTAAATATTCCTGAGACAATAAGTAAGACCAAAAATACGATTAGTATGTTTTTTACAATCGTTTTCATAAGTTTTTTTAATAATATTTAGATAGTTTTAATATATCACACTTTAGATAAAATTCAAATGAAAAAGCCCGGCCACTTGCGTAGTCGGGCTTGTGCGTGATAGTGTGGTTAGGAGACTCTGGCCTCTTTGGTGTATTGTGCGTTGTTCTTTTGTCTTTTTTCCTTCTGTATGGGCCTTCCTCCTTCGGGTTTCTGTTTCTCGTTGGATTTTTCGTTTCTATTTCCGCTTCCATTTTTTTTGTCGATCTTCTTGATAAAACTGAAGTCCATGTTCTGGGAAAGGGGTTCTTCTTTTTCTGTTTCTTTTTCTGCGTTTGAGCTTTCTTCGAGAAAGTCGAAAGCAATTCGACCACTGGGCAGGCGATAGGAACTCACTTTGAATTTCCGGTAGCTTCCGTTCGTGTTTGAACATTTAAGGTAAATTACCTTATCTGTTCTGTAGAGGGATACTCCATTGTTCACTGTGGGCTCGATTTTGCGGAATCTTTCTTTCAGATTCCCTTCGAAAACATGAATTTCGTGTTTGTCTTCGAGTTTTCCGCTTATAGAAACGCAGACACCCCATCTTTGAGCGTTTTCTCCGCAGGTCCAGGGAAGAAAATCGTTTTTGCAGTTAATGATTTTATCATTAACTGTTTTGACGATTCCGTAGATCATGATATCGACATTTCCCCACACGAATTCTTTCATGGCTCTCTTAAAATTCTTCATTCTAAATCTCCTTTGATTTGATTTTAGGTACACCATAATTATATCATACCTACAGAATTTGTCAAGCTTTTTGTTGTAGTTATGCTAAAATGTCGTTGTAATGCTTCAAATAAATGTCGCTTATTGGAAAAACCTTTTAATGCGTGTTAAGTTGTTTTTAGCAAGTTGTCTGGAAGATAGATTAAAGCAGA
>Ga0180009_10006216_pt1 | contig 12601 bp, 9 predicted proteins | sample OS_PC_MetaG_FD_123537 | JGI IMG/M metagenome (GOLD analysis project Ga0180009, IMG submission 123537) | Groundwater microbial communities from the Aspo Hard Rock Laboratory (HRL) deep subsurface site, Sweden - OS_PC_MetaG | ecosystem: Environmental > Aquatic > Deep subsurface > Groundwater...
GAAGGTTTTCAAGCGATAATGGTGTCGTGTTTTGAATAGTGAATAATACGCCTGATCAGATCAGCGGAATAGGCGAGCCCGGCCCCGGTCGAGAATGAGAATCAATGTAAAATATCCGCATAAATTCAAAGAATTGGATACACGATTACCCCTGCTCGGTCAAGAAAAAACCCGGTGGTGGGCTTTGGAAGGTCTGATTGCGTGTTGCTGTTTTTTTTTTAATGATTTATTTGTGTAAAATGTTTTGTTCTTTCATCAGAGGCTATGCTAAAAAATCACATAAAACATAAAAAGTGGATCCCTCGCTGGAACCGATAAATGTGCAGGCTTGTCTGGTTAACGTCTATAGGATTGTCAGCCATGAACGGATCAGTTGCATGAAATTTCCGGGATAGCTTTTTACTCTTTAGAAAATCTATAGGCGTATCTTTTAATCAGCCGGATCGTGGTGGAAACGATCACTCCGGCACTCATGACCATCAGAAAAACAGGTGCCCAAAGGTACCCATGATATTCAACGGTTTCACGGGCAACCACGACACCTGCAAGGCTAAACAGAAAAACAAAAGCCATAAAGATAATCATGAACAGGCATGCTGCTTCCGAATCGTACCAGGGTACAATAATTTTTCTAAATACCGGATTTTTGTCCAGACGCATAAGATACAGCTTTGGGTTAATTGATTGAACTGTTTTTGCCGCAAAGTGCGCAAAATTACTTTTTAAGCTACTAACATGCAACCTTAAACAAAATCAATACACAGATGAAGCGAGCTAACTATCGAACTAAAATGGGATTCATAAAAAAAAGGTTGGGCAGAACTTGCTTTTGTGTTGTCTTGATGAGCTTTATCTGGGGGTGTGCTGTGGCGCCAAAAAGACTTTTTATAAAAGATCTATCAACATATTATGATGCAGGGATGATCATTTCCACCAAAACGGGAGCAGCCGTATCTTTCGAAGACTTGCTGGCAGACCTTTCTAGGGTTGGGGTAATATATGTCGGCGAGGAGCACCATAATCGAACCCATCACAAGATCCAACTCGAAGTCATCAAAGCGGTTTACAAAATTTGCCCGAATGTTGCCGTCGGCATGGAAATGTTTGATCAAACCTATCAGCCTATATTGAATCTTTGGTCGGCCGGCGAGCTGGATCAAGGGACATTTTTACAAAAGGTACACTGGTATGCCAACTGGAAATACGATTTTGAACTTTACAAAGATGTTCTCGAATTTATCAAAGATGAAAAGATCCGATTAATAGGCCTTAATATTCCCTTCCATATCCCTCCCAAAATAGCCGTCGGAGGTATCGAAAACCTGTCTGATGAAGACAAAAAGCACGTTCCGAAAACGATTGACACCTCGGATGCTGCTCACAGGGCATATGTAGAGCAGGTCTTCAAACAACACCGGGTCCCATGGATGGATAATTTCGATTTTTTTTACCAGACCCAGTGCGTGTGGGAAGATACCATGGCTTCGTCGGTAGCCCTCAATCTGAAGGCCGATATGATGATCGTTTTAACCGGAAACGGTCATATCATTCGCAAGTTCGGAATACCGAACCGGGTTTTCAGACGGACGGGAGCCGATTTTAGAACTATTTTCCTGGCAACGGCCGGCAATGAAGTCGAAAGTGATTACGCCGATTATATCTGGGTGACATCCCGGGAAAAAACCCACCCTCCAAAAAAGAAGAGCGGACAGCGCTAATTGGTTTACTGGTTGATGAGTTGAATGGATAAATGGTTAAAAATATACATATTATCAGAATGTTGAAAAATCAATAACATGCGAGTGGCCGATTGTCGTGCTGTTCAGGTCATAGCCTACTTCGCCAGCCTACTCCGCCGTAGTAAGGCTACGAAGGCCGGATAGTAGCCTATGGCTACGAAGGCTGAATGGATGTCATAACTACCAATTAACCAATCGACGAATCGACCATTTAACTTTGTCCGAAGTCGGAACGGCGATAAAAAAAAATCATCCGGAGCAGTCCTATTTTTTTGAAATTCCTCGATATCTTGCATTAGGCCTGCGGTTCTATCACTATATATGGAAATTTCTAATTGACAAACAACAATATATTGCGATATAAATTGTACTGTTTTTGAGAATAGATGGCTTTCCGATAGCATATCTTACCGAAATCATCTTCATATCCTTTAGATTTGTAATAATATTTCGCTGTAGAGGTGACATCCGTGTTTGAAAAAATAAAAAAACGCGATGGAAGGGTTGTAGAGTTCGATTCAACGAAAATCACCGCAGCAATTTCAAAAGCTGGAAAGGCCACCGGAGAATTCGGGGAAAGGGATGCCAGAAAAATGACGCTTCGGGTACTAACCCTGGCCCATGAACTACGCCTTGGCCCGATTCCCGAGGTCGAAGAGATTCAAGATATTGTTGAAAGAGTGCTGCTCGACTCTCCATTTTACAAGACGGCCAAAGCATACATCTTATACCGGGAACAGCATGCCCAGATCAGAAAGATTGCAACCAAGGCAAGCATCGATCTTGTCGAGCATTATATCCAGAAGCTGGACTGGAAAATCAAAGAAAACAGCAATATGTGTTATTCCCTGCAGGGTCTTAACAATTACATATCCTCAGATGTTACCACGGAGTACTGGCTGAACAGCATCTATCCTCCTGAGATTAGATCTGCCCACATCAACGGTGATCTGCACATTCACGACCTCAGCCTCCTTTCGATCTACTGTGTCGGATGGGATCTGCAGGATTTACTCAGAACAGGTTTCAAGGGTGTTGAGGGTAAAGTCGAAAGTGCTCCCCCCAAACATCTGCGATCAGCTCTCGGACAAATCGTCAATTTTTTCTATACGCTGCAGGGTGAGGCGGCCGGCGCTCAGGCGTTTTCGAATTTCGATACCCTCATGGCCCCTTTTGTACGTTACGACCGGCTGAATTACAAAGAGGTTAAACAGGCGTTTCAGGAATTTGTTTTTAACATCAATATCCCCACCCGTGTCGGTTTTCAGACACCTTTCACCAATGTTACCATGGATCTTAACGTACCCTCCATCCTGAAAGATCAGCCGGTCATTGTTGGCGGAATCGAGTGTAGCGAGACCTATGCCGATTTCCAGGCGGAATTGGCTATGATCAACCAGGCCTTTGCCGAGGTGATGATGGAGGGTGACGCCAAGGGAAGAGTCTTTACGTTTCCCATTCCGACGTACAATATAACGGCCGATTTTGACTGGGACAATCCAAGTTTCGAATTGATCTGGAAAATGACGGGCAAATATGGGATTCCCTATTTTTCCAACTTTGTGAATTCCGACATGTCCCCGGAAGACACCCGATCCATGTGCTGCCGCTTGCGGCTTGACAACCGGGAGCTTTTGAAACGGGGTGGCGGTCTGTTCGGCGCCAATCCCCTGACCGGATCGATCGGTGTGGTGACCGTCAACCTTCCGCGAATCGGATATCTGTCCCAGAACGAAGAAGACTTTTTCATGCGATTAAAAGAAAATGTGCATCTTGCAACGGAGAGTCTTTCCATAAAAAGAAAGGTTCTTGAAAAGTTTACGGACCGAAATCTATATCCTTACTCTAAATATTATTTAAGAGCGATTAAAAACGGAAATGGACTCTACTGGAAGAATCATTTCTCGACCATCGGAATTATCGGCATGAACGAAGCCTGTTTGAATTTCTTAGGAGAGGACATCGCCAGTGAATCCGGACAAACATTTTCACTTAAAGTCATGGATTTTCTTCGCGGTCTGATTTCGGAAGCACAGGATACCACCGGTGAAATTTTCAATCTCGAGGCAACGCCTGCGGAAGGAACCTCATATCGTCTCTGCATGCTCGACAAAAAACAGTTTCCCGACATCCTTTGTGCCAACGAAGCTGACTATCGAAAAGGAACCGCTCCCTACTATACCAACTCCACCCAGCTTCCGGTAAACTATACCGACGATATTTTTGAATCCCTGATGCTCCAGGATAAGTTGCAGGCCAAATATTCCGGCGGAACCGTCTTTCATGTTTTCCTAGGGGAACAAGTCAGTGACACAGCCGTCATAAAAGGACTGATCAAAAAGATCACATCCAATTTCCGGCTGCCCTATTTCACGCTTACACCCACATTTAGTGTATGTCCGTCTCACGGTTATCTGAACGGCCGGCAGGAAAAATGTTCGGCCTGCAAACAGGAAACCGAAGTCTACTCAAGGGTTGTCGGCTACTTAAGACCGGTTAAGCAGTGGAACAGCGGCAAGCAAGCTGAATTTGGCATGCGAAAAACATTCAAGCTGGATTCATCCTCTGCACTCTAGCTCAAGCTCTTATGAACCTTCATGCCCAAATGGCGCAACAAAGCATGAAATTCCTTTTTATTTGAACCATAAATTAACGCGAATTAACACGCCTGTGTTCTTTTTTCATGCAGTGAGATGCCGGCAGGGTTCAATCGTATATACTCCGCCGCTTCGTCAGCGTAAATAATATGTGTTCATTCGCGTGAACCTGTGGTTATTTTTACATAAAAATATTCATGATGATTATCGGCGGCTGGCAAAAAAATTCGTTTATTGATTATCCCGGCAAAATAAGTTGTGTACTTTTTTTTTCCGGATGCAATTTTGAATGTCCCCATTGCTACAATCCGGATCTTGCCAGAGGGAAGCCTTCGGTAGTTTTAGAAGAACACCGTGTTTATGAATTTCTGCGGCGGCGCAAGGATTTTTTGGATGGTGTGGTACTGTCCGGCGGAGAACCCACTCTCAACAAAGGTCTTTTTGCCCTTTGTGAAACGATCAAAAAGATGGGATATCCGATAAAACTGGATACAAACGGCAGTCGGCCGCAGATGATTCAAGAACTTTTAGATAAAGGTTTTGTCGACTACATTGCCATGGACATTAAAACCGACCCCTTTAACTACTCGCCGCTGATCCAAAAAGATTGCGACCCGGAACTGATACTTGCAAGCATTCAAATCATTATGCAATCGGCGATAGCCTATGAATTCAGAACGACATGCATTAAACCTTTGGTGAATGCCAGCGTTGTTGCAAGCATCGGGCGGCGCATTAAAGGGGCGAGGTTTTATGCCCTTCAGCGGTTTATCAACGTCCGCGTATTGCATCCGGAGTTTTTTGAAAATACCGACTGCGAATTTGATGACAACGAACTTTTGCACCTGAAATCTGTCGCCGAACCCTTTGTCAACAAATGCATTGTGCGCTGAAAAGCGCTCCCCGGATGACGCACCGATTACATACCTGCAACAATAAACGCCCTCCCCTGACCCTGTCACTCCAGAGAGTTCAAGAAGCAAATCAATCTCCAACCCAACCTGCCCTGATAAACCGCAAAATTAAAGTTTTCGAACGGCACAACCGATAAAGATACATGGGATAACAGGTCTTTCTTTATTAATTTGAAACGACCAACTTTTTATACTATTTGTCAAAATAACGTTCCGTTTCAGCCGCCGGATAATTCCGGCAGCCTGCTATACTTGTTTCAGGAAACGATTCAATCGGAACTTATTATGACAACTGCTGTAGGAAACCATTGAGAATAAAGCCACTCTGCTGAACAAGGGCACATCAAGAAATAAAACGGAGGCTGTTATGAACCTAAATGCAGAAAAACATCATAAGTTAAAGGATCTAGTCAACCTGGTTAATCAATCCGAGATTTCTTCCATCAAAAGCATTGTGTCCGGCGTTATTAAGATCATTAATGACCCTGATTCAACCATATGGGATTTAAAAGAAATCGTTGAAGTTGATCCCCCCCTGACCGCCAAAGTGTTAATGCAGGCAAACTCTGCCTACTATGCCCCCCCAAAAAGAATCGGAGAGATTAAACAGGCCGTAATCTGGATAGGATTCGATGCCCTCAAAGAATTGGCCTTGAGCCAAAAGGTTTTTGGGATTTTTAACGGAAATGGGTCTTTTAAGGATTATTCCATAGCCTCCTTGTGGAAGCACAGTGTCGCCGCAGCCCTGCTTGCGAAAATGATTTACAGAAGGGAATTCAGGGAAAGGGGCGCAAATGCATACGTTGCCGGCTTGCTGCATGACATCGGCATTATCGTGGAATCCCAGTTTTTGCAAAACGAATTTAAACATGTGTTGAGTAAAGCCAAACAGGAAAAAAAGAATTTATCTGAGGCCGAGCAGGAGGTTTTCGGCTTTAATCACGCCCATATCGGAATGGCGATCGCCCAAAATTGGAATCTTCCGCAAGAGCTAATTGACGCTATCGGCTATCACGACAAGCCCCTTGAAGCCGACCAGACGTTCTCCAAACTGGCTTTGACATTATATGTTGCTGAGTATTGCTGTAAAAATAACAGCATCGGATATTCAGACGTACCGTTTCCGGATGACGCAATTTTTCAGGGATGTTTGACAGCACTAAATGTGGAACCGCATGCGCTCGATTTGATCGTCGCGAGCGTAACATCCGAACTTGCTAAAATGGAAGGTCAGGGGCTGTTTTAGAATGACACAATCTGAATATATCGCCAAACTGGAAGATAAGATAATTCTGCTGGAGACTCAGCTCAAGCATCTGACCAATGAGCTGTGTGTGACCAAAGAGGAATATATCGCGTCCACGCAGAGTTATTTTGATTTGTTGTCCACTCTTGAAAATAAAGTTAACGAGCGAACCAAAGAATTAAAAGATCTACAGCTCATATTGGAAGCAAAGGGCCGGGAACTTGAGATCATGCTGGATTCGTCACCGGGAATGATTTTCTATAAAGACAAAGCGCAACGATATATTCGCGTAAATAAAAAATTTGTTGAAATCGTTGGCATTCCAATGAATGAAGTGATTGGCAAGACCCATGCCGAACTGTTTCCCGACAATCAGGGTCAGGTCTTGGATGATGATTCGGAAGTGATTCAAAAAGGAGCGTCGGTGTTAAACAGAAGCGGTATTCTTGAAACGATCGAGGGCCGGAAATCTTTACGAGTGGACAAAATCCCATACAAAGATAAAGACGGCGAGGTTATCGGCGTCATCGGATTCGCTCTGGATCTAACTGATCTTGAGAAAGCGGAAAAAGAGAGAAAAAACCTGCAGGAACGAATTACCCGTGCAGAGAAAATGGAAGCCATCGGGCTGTTGGCCGGCGGATTTGCTCATGACAGCAATAATATCCTGGGAGGGGTTACAGGTTATATTCAAATGGCGCTGATGAATATGCCTGCAGACGACCCGAATCGACGGTATCTAAAGTCTTCTATGGATTCAGCCAATAGAATGGCTGAGCTTGTACAAGATCTGTTAACGCTGGCGAGAAGAGGGGTGAGCAATACCGAGGTTTTGAATCTGAATGATGTTGTAACGGTGTATTTAAGGTCTTCCGTGTATGCAAAACTTAAATTATATCACCCGGATGTTGACATTAAGACGGATCTTGAACCGGGATTGCTGAATATTGCCGGAAAACCGGTGCACTTGGAAAAAACTGTTATGAATCTGGTCACGAATGCGGCCGAAGCGCTGCCAAACGGGGGAACCGTTACCATGTCCACCAGAAACCAGTATGTCGACAGGCCGATAAATGGTTATGACCTCAGCATTCAGGAGGGAGAATTTGTCGTGATGGAAGTTTCTGATAATGGAACCGGAATTGCCCTTGAAGATCTGAACCGAATTTTTGAACCCTTTTACACCAAGAAAGTGATGGGCCGCAGCGGTACAGGCCTGGGCATGGCGGTTGTTTATGGAACGGTGAAAGACCATCAGGGTTTTATTAATGTTCGCAGCGTTAAAGGGGTCGGAACCACATTCGAGCTATATTTTCCTGTAACCAGAGAAGCGGTTTCTACAGGAAAAACGGTCATTCCCATGGAAGCCTATACGGGCAGCGGTCAGAAAATTTTAGTTGTTGATGATGTGGCCGCCCAAAGAGAAATTGCCTCCGGAATCCTGAATCTACTGGGTTATTCGGTTGTTGCAGTCTCAAGTGGTGAAGCAGCTGTTGCTCATATGAAAAAAAACGCGGCAGATTTAGTAATCCTGGATATGATTATGGATCCCGGCATTGATGGTCTGGACACCTACAGAAAAATTCTCGAACTGCACCCGGGGCAGAAAGCCATCATCACCAGCGGATTTTCTGAAACCGATCGTGTCAAAGAGTGTCAAAAATTAGGAGCCGGGCAATATATACAAAAGCCGTACACACTTGAAAAGATTGGAATGGCGGTTAAAAACGCCATCAATAATGAAATGTATAACTGAAAATTGGGCCCAAGCTCATGTTTTAGTTGTAAAGCTACTGTGTTTTCAATATAATATAAAAGTTCTAGATTGATTTTATACATGTCGGCATAAATAATTGCGCCCAATAAAATTCATTTATGATTACCATCACCAGTTACCTGCACAGGAACCGCCTCAAAGATTTAATCCGGCGATGGATGTACGACGAGCCGCAACCCTCCGACGCGCAAGACATCTCCCGGCTGGTGCACTTTAACAATACTTTTGTCGCTCGCTACCTGCCGGTCTTTTCGGAACTCATGTTCTCTAAACTGCACGACGCTCCGCTCCAGACCCAAAAATGTCGGCTGAAAGGTGACCTTAAGGACTTCATTGTGACCAACGTCCCCAACCGCAATCCGCGCGTGGATGAAATGCTTGAAAGTTATCGCGCCACTCCCGGGATCTATTATCGGGAAACCCCATTCCACGGAACCCTGTACTTCACCGGCAGGCCGGCAAATCCCCGCTACATCGGCTCCAACCGGATCAAGCGCGTACGGCGTTTATCGGAAAAAAGTGCCCGTCGCATCATCGACTGGATTTACGCCAACATCAAGCGCAGGGCCGACCGGCTGGCCCAGGAACGCGCCCAGCAACTAAAGATTCCGATTGAGGCCCTGATCACAGCACCCGATCACATGGTCGCGGAATTTTTAAAGGCAGAAAACCGCCTTCTGGAGGATCTGAGAAACCGCAGCCCGATCCACGATGCCGATGATCTGGTGATCAATGACGTAGCCGGTATCAAGGTCATTGTGGAAGATGCGGACCGGGAGCGTTTCTTAAACAAGATCCACGAAACCGCCTCATGCGAAGTGATTGAGGTGGAACCCCACACGGGCAAGTACAATGCCGTCAACCTGATTGTAAAGTACTGCCCGAACCGGGAACGATTGAGCGCCTGTCCTTTAGGCGAACGTTTGACCCGGTTGATGCAGGCACGCGGACTGGGCCCTGATGAGGCCCTCCATCAGTTCAGGCAGTTTGTCCTCACGGGCGAAGAACAGGTGCATGTCGAGGTGATCGTATGTGACTACGTAGAAATGCTGGAAAGCGAGATCGGGGGCTGTATGCATGAAGACCGCATTCTGCGGCAGCGGCTGGATCAGCAGTACACCGGGCAACTGGCCCGCAACATAGAGTTTTTGATGGCTTACCTTTTCGCTTTCCCGGCCTCACGGCGGACCGAGCTCGGAGATCTGCCCATCCGGCTTTGGAACCGCTATCTTCCTGATTACTTCGACGAGGTCTTGAAAGTGCTCTTCGAGATCCCCTCCATAGAAATCCTCGATTAAACATGGCAAAAAGATGGAGTTTTGAAAGCAAATCCAAACAGCAAAATTATATGGCGAAAGGTATAAGAGTGAATACCTTGATTAAAATCGTTAGCTTAACGATCTTTTGCTATCTTGCGTATTGTGCTCTGCTGTTTGTGATGCAGCGGCAGATGATGTTCCCGCGCGGCCTGATTGAAGCGCCTCCGGAAAACCCGAAAATTTCAGGCCTGGAACGGATTTGGATACATACGAGTTTCGGAAAGGTTGAAACCTGGTTTTTACCTCCGTCCCAAGATTTTACGCCGGCACCGGCGGTTATTTTCGCCCACGGCAACGGCGAACTGATCGATTTCTGGCCCCAAGAGCTTAAAACCTTCAATCGTTTCGGCGTCGGGGTTCTGCTGGTGGAATATCCCGGTTACGGGCGCTCGCAAGGCTCGCCCTCCCAAGTCAGCATTGAAGAAACCTTTGCTGCCGCATACGACATGCTCATTGCACGCAAGAATGTCGATGCCTCCAAAATCATTCTGTTCGGTCGATCACTGGGCGGCGGAGCGGTATGCGCACTGGCTTCCGTACGACCCTCGGCGGCGCTCATTTTAATGTCGACATTTACCAGCGCCCGCTCGTTTGCGGCCAAATACCTGGCCCCCGGCTTTCTGGTCCGGGATCCGTTCGATAATCTTCGCGGCGTTCAAACCTATCCGGGACCGATTCTGGTCATGCATGGCAGGTTCGACGAAGTCATTCCCTATCGGCACGGCGTGTCCCTCTTCCAGGCCGCTCCAAAAGGCAAAATGATCACCTATGAAAGCGGCCACAACGATTGCCCCCCAAACTGGAACGTCTTCTGGCAAGATGTGGAATCATTTCTGCGTGAGGCCGGAGTCATTTAGCCCGAGTTTCCATCAAACCAAAACGATCTGCGTCAATCTGCGTGCATCTGCGGTCATTTTCGCATGAAGAGATTCTGATGTTGTCCAAATCAATCCGCCGAAGGTGAAATGAGAGATTTTAGAGCAAAAAAGAGACAATATTTGCGGTATAAGGTTTGTATAAGTTATTATAGGTTATATATTTAATTACAAGATGAAACATATTGACATATAATAACTCGAAAACTATAAGTTGAAACGTTTAACCCAGATATTTCATAAATAAAAAATGAAAAGATTTTTATCAACCAAAGAGGTCTCCCAGTTTCTGGGGGTAAATGAAAAGATGGTGTATACCCTGGTTGCCGAAAAGGGACTACCGGCAACTAAGGTGACGGGCAAGTGGCTTTTCCCGCTGCACCTGGTGGAGCAGTGGGTTGAAACCCATACCATCAACTACCCTGATGCCGGGTCTCAGCTTCCGCCCTACCACGGGCTGTTGATCATTGCCGGAAGCAATGATCCCCTTCTGGACAGGACCATTAATCTTTTTAACTCTCTTTACACGGATCATCTGGCAGTATTTGGAAACCTGGGAAGCATGGGCGGATTGAGGGCCTTGCGACAGAATCTTTGCCACATAGCCTCCAGCCACCTGCTCCAGGACGACGAGGCCGAATATAACTTTGATTTTGCCTCGAAGGAACTGGACGCCATGCCAGCAGTGGTCAATTTCTGCAAGCGGGAACAAGGCATACTGGTAAAAAAGAAAAACCCTGATAATATTTTTTGTGCCGCAGATCTTGCCCGTCCGGGGCTTAAAATCATCAATCGACCAGTGGGCACCGGCACTCGCCTGCTGTTGGACCGGGAATTCAAGAAGGCCGGTATTAACGCTGAAAAGCTCGACGGATATCATCGTGAGGTGCACCAACACCTGGATGTCGGCCTTGAAATTCTTGCGGGCCGCGCGGACGCCGGCCCGGGAATACGAGCGGTTGCAGCGCTTCTGGACATCGGATTTATTCCGTTGCGATGGGAAAGATACGATCTGATGATATCCAAAGCGCGTTTTTTCGATGAGGGCATCCAGCGTTTTCTGGGCCTGCTTCAGGAAGATGTATTCAGGAAGCTGGTTGAAAACACGTCCGGCTATGACCTTAAGCTTTCCGGAAAAATGGTATATCCTGGGAGCAACAGCCCGCAGGTATCATAAACTACAGCAGCATGTGACTCCCCCGCCCCGCTTTAGCAATACCTGCGGCAGCTTCAGGAAAATCGATGCTGGAAATGAGAAAGGATCTTAAATTGAAGCGATCTTTTTACGCGGCCGTAAGCATCATTCTTACCACCTATGCGCTTACGACAGGAGCTTTGGCAGGCAGCAAGGTTTTAAAGCTGTCCACGACCACGAGCACGGAGAACTCCGGGTTGCTGAATGTCCTGCTGCCCGAATTCACTAAAGAAACCGGCATCGAGGTCAAGGTCTTTGCCAAGGGCACCGGGGCCGCCATCCGGGACGGCATGGACGGCAACGTGGATGTGATCTTTGTGCATGCCAAGGAGCGGGAGGAAGCGTTTGTCTTTCAAGGCTACGGGGCCTATCGACTGGAGGTTATGCATAATGACTTTGTGATCCTCGGGCCGGCCGACGATCCCGCAGGGATCAAGGGGCTGCACGATGCAGCCAAGGCACTGAAGAAGGTTGCCCAAATCAAATCCCGTTTTGTTTCCCGCGGAGATGACAGCGGCACCCACACCAAGGAGCAGGAGTTATGGAAAGCCACCGGCCTGCAAATTGAAACCAGAACCACCGAAATCATAATAAAGGGAGTGAAACAGCGTCTTGCCTTCCAGTACCCGGGGGGCCTTGGAGAGTGGTATCTATCCATCGGCCAGGGCATGGGCAAGATCCTGACCTATGCCGAGGAAAAACAGGCCTATACCCTGGCGGATCGGGGGACTTATCTGAAATACAAGTACGGCCGGAAACAGGGTCTGGATCTTGAGATTCTCTGTGAAAAAGACCCCAAGCTATTTAACCCGTATGGCATCATTCCCGTCAATCCCAAAAAATTTCCCCATGTTCAGTTCGAATGGGCCGACCGTTTTGCCAAATGGCTGGTATCTTCCAAGGCCCAGACCCTGATTTCACAATACAGGATAGAGGGAA